>Ga0209415_10009320_pt1 | contig 16884 bp, 19 predicted proteins | sample PeaSoiSIISIP2007_FD_187696 | JGI IMG/M metagenome (GOLD analysis project Ga0209415, IMG submission 187696) | Peat soil microbial communities from Weissenstadt, Germany - SII-SIP-2007 (SPAdes) (version 2) | ecosystem: Environmental > Terrestrial > Soil > Wetlands > Peat | place: Germany... | reverse complement strand
CTCGAACAGTGCAACATGGTGCACATGTTGGCGAAGTTCCCCGAGATTTTTAAGATCAGGCGTGCGCATGCCCCCGATGCACACGAGTAGGGGGATCGTGAACAGGACGGGAAGAAATATCTTGCCTATTAAAAATATCTTCATCGGCACTTTCATGGCGCAGAATTGTACTCTAAAACATTCGGCCAAACAAGCGATTCACAGTGCCGCACGAGATCGACGAGCGGGGGATCTCAGGGCGGGCGGCGACCCTTTGGACACGAGCGGCAATAGATTGGCCCTGCCATGATCGTTATCCCCTCTTGACGACCTCGTCGTTCCCGACGGCAAAGGGCGAGTGAGCCCGTTGTCAGACTTTGAATACGAAAAGTCCGCATGATGCCTCGGCGTCATGCGGACTTTTTTTGCTTCGTTTGGAGAAATAGGGAAGGAAGCTGCCAAGCCGGCAGCGACGAAAGTCGGCTGAACGGGCTGTATCGGCCGCCACGGGCTCTCGCGCCAGGGCACTCGTCGTCAGTGACGTCCGTCGGCGATCGCGGTCATCACCATTTTTCCGTGCTTGACCCCTTTCACGCCGATCAACTCGTCGGCAATTCTTTTTATTTCCAGCGCCTTTCCCTTTACCACCACCACTTCCAGGCAGTTGTGGGCGTCGAGGTGAACATGGAGAGCGGAGACGATCTGGTGGTGATAGGCGTGCTGGTGTTCGGTCAGTTTGTCCGATAGATCCCGCACGTGGTGATTATAGACAAGGGTCACGGTACCGACTATCTCCTCGTCGTCGCGGGCCGATTTTTCCTCGATCAGCGATGCCCGGATGAGATCGCGGATGGCTTCGGAACGGTTTTCATACCCTTTTTTTTCGATATGGCTGTCAAATTGCTCCAGGAGGTTCGTTTCCATGGAGATGCCGAAACGAGTGGTGACGCTCATCGATTGCCCCTTTATGAATCGAAACTGCTTACAAATCGATGCATATTAGGGCAAAGAGACGTTGCAGACAAGTTGTTTCCTCTCCATTTGCGAAGTCGGTAAATCACCTCTTGACGACCAGGAACCGGTACTGTATATCCAGGTAACACTGAATTTAAAATCGTGTCACCGGTTGATGCTGGCCGAGACGAGGGGGAAAGTCATGCACATGGCGGATGCGCTGTTGTCACCTGCGGTTGGCGGGACGATGTGGGCCATTTCCGCGGGCACCATTGCCTACTGCTCCAGGAAGGTGCAAACGGAGAACGACGACAGGAAAGTTCCGCTCATGGGCGTGCTCGGGGCCTTTCTTTTCGCGGCGCAGATGATCAACTTCACCATCCCGGGGACCGGGTCCAGCGGGCACTTGGGCGGCGGTTTGCTGTTGACGATACTGCTCGGCCCCTATGCCGCGTTCCTCACCATCTCATCGGTGCTGGTGGTACAGGCACTTTTTTTCGCCGACGGCGGGATACTGGCCCTTGGTTGCAACATCTTCAACATGGGGTTCATCCCGGCATTCGTTGCCTATCCGCTGATCTACAGAAAAATAGCAGGGGTGAACCCGAGCCGGCGCCGCCTTACGGCGGCAACGTTGGCTGCGGCCATGGTCGGACTGCAACTCGGCCCGCTGGGGGTCGTACTGGAGACGGTATCCTCCGGTATTTCCTCCCTCCCCTTTTCCACCTTCCTGCTCATGATGCTGCCCATCCATCTAGCGATCGGAGCGGTGGAAGGGGTGGTAACCGCAGCGATCGTCTCCTTCGTCCATCAAGCCCGCCCCGATATCCTCCAGACAGCCACGGCACCGGGCGAGACGGGACATAGTCCGCTTCGTCGCCTCCTGTGCGCGTTTCTGGCCGCAGCCATCGTCACCGGAGGCATGGTTTCCTGGTTTGCGTCCAAGAAACCCGACGGCTTGGAATGGGCGGTTGCAAAGGTTACGGGAAAGGAAGAGTTGAAAGGCCCCGGACGTGGCATTCATGCGGCGCTGGTCGCACTCCAGGAGAAGACGGCTTTCCTGCCCGACTACTCGTTCAAAAAAGCGGCCGGGCCGGAGAAACCTGAAGGCGCGGCAGGCAAGGAAGTGCAAACGGTCGATCGTCTCGGCACAAGCGTCGCCGGCATCGCAGGTGCCATGATGACACTCGCCCTCTCCTTCTTTGTCGGAGTACTGCTGAAGCGAAGACGTCGTCAGGCTTGTTAATAGACGTAATTTCTTATTCGGTAAAATAGCCGGGATATCCATGATAATAGTGACAGGTGGAGCGGGCTTTATTGGCAGTGCGGTGATCTGGTCGTTGAACCAGCGTGGCAGGGAGGATATCGTCGTCGTTGACCACCTCGGCACCGGCGAGAAGTGGAAGAACTTGGCTGGACTGCGGTTTGCCGATTATTTCGAGAAAGAAGACTTTCTAAGGCTGGTTCTTGCGGGGCGAAAGCCGACAAATACCGCACCAATCGATGCCATCGTACACCTGGGCGCCTGTTCGGCGACGACCGAACAGGATGCGTCCTACCTGATCGAAAATAATTTCGGCTACTCGAAGCATCTTGCCCTGTATGCGCTGCGCCATGGAGCCCGGTTCGTCTATGCGTCCAGTGCGGCGACCTATGGCGACGGGAGCCAAGGATTCAGCGACGCGGAAGAGTCGTTGTCCGCCCTGCGGCCGCTCAACATGTACGGCTATTCGAAACAGCTCTTCGATCTTTGGGCTAAGCGCCAGGGGCTTATGAACAAGATCGCCGGCCTCAAATATTTTAACGTGTTCGGACCGAACGAGTACCATAAAGGGGACATGCGCTCTCTGGTCGCCAAGGCGTACGAGCAGGTCGTTTCCACCGGAAAGCTCGAACTGTTCAAGTCGCACCGCGAACGTTTTGCCGACGGCGAGCAGATGCGGGACTTCATCTACGTCAAGGATGCTGCGGCGCTGACGCTTTACTTCGTCGACCGGCAGGATAAAAACGGCATTTTCAACGTCGGCTCGGGAAAGGCGCAGACGTGGAACAGCCTCGCCCGGGCGATCTTCGGCGCACTGGGGAAACCCGAGCGGATCGATTATGTGGAAATGCCAGAGCCGATCCGCGAGAAATACCAATACTATACCTGTGCGGACACCAAAAAGCTTGCTGCTCTTGGGCTGACAGACTGTCTTTTTACGCTCGAAACGGCGGTCGAAGACTATATCCTGAATTATCTGTCTCAATCAAAACGGCTCGGAGAGTGATGCTATTGAGGAGTCTTACGAAATCCTTTTGAAGGCGATTGCCGCTTGACACCCTGTGTTGCAACGTGCTATTCAGACATGACTTTTTAGAGGATGTAACGACACAATTGAATATTGAATCACGGTGCCCGCAAGGGCTTGATAGGGAAGAGGGGTGCGGCTCGTTAAGAGCGATTCCCCCGCGGACCCGCCGCTGTGAGCGAGGACGAAGGGCAAGATGTCACTGGTCGCAAGACCGGGAAGGCGCCCGGAGGTTGATTCGCGAGCCAGAAGACCTGCCGTCGATTTCCGTCACTCATCGTTCCCGACGGTAAAGGGAGAGTGAAACAGTTGTCAGACTTTGAATACGAAAAGTCCGCATGATGCCTCGGCGTTATGCGGACTTTTTTTGTGCAATTTTGAGAAATAGCGATGAATGTAGACAATGCGCAAATTGAGCAAACAAGAAGAGGAGAAAACATGAAGTTTCACAAGCTAATGGTCATATTCGCTCTCTGCCTCTGTGCGACCCCCGCCTGGGCGATGCACATCTCCGAGGGGATACTCCCCCTCGGTTGGGCGCTTTGCTGGTTCGCGGTGGCGGCCCCTTTCGTTGCACTGGGGGTGCGCAGGCTGATAGCCGCGTCGAAGGACGATCTTTCCTACAAGCCGCTGGTGGGTCTGATCACGGCAGTGGTCTTCGTCATCTCCTGCATGCCGATCCCCGTGCCTACCGCCGGCACCTGTTCGCACCCCTGCGGCACCGCCATCTCGGCGATCCTGCTCGGGCCGCTGGTGAGCGTCCTGGTATCGACCGTGGCCCTCTTGATCCAGGCGCTCTTCCTGTCCCACGGCGGCCTGACCACCCTCGGCGCCAACGTCATGTCCATGGGGATTCTCGGCTCGTTCTCGGGTTACCTCGTGTTCCGGTCCCTGCGCGGCGCCAGGCTCAACCTGGCAGCCTCGGGGTTCGTCGCCGGCGTCGTCGCCGATTGGGTTACCTACACCGCGACCTCGGCGGAGCTTGCACTCGGCATCAGGGGCGACTCCCCCTTTCTCCCGCTGTTCTGGAAGATACTGCTCGCCTTCGTGCCGACCCAACTGCCGCTCGGCATCCTGGAAGGGGCCATTACCTCGGGCATGATCGTGCTCCTCTACAGGAAGCGGCCGGATATTCTGGTGAGCATGAAGGTGATCGCCCCCGGGGAGGTGTCGGCATGAAGTACGGAAAATTGCTGTGCGTGGCAATCGCCCTGTCGTTTCTTTACCTGCTGCCGCAACCGGCCCGCGGGCAGGAGAAATGGACCGGGGTGGACGAATCGGTGGTGGAGAAATACGCGAAGGAACACGGGCGGGAGAAGCGGGCCTCCTACATCAACACCGATCAGGGCGACCTGCTCCTCTTCGTCTTCCTGCTCGCCGGGACGGTCGGGGGATTCGGTGCCGGCTACTGCTGGCGCATGCTCAGTGCCGAAAAGGGAAAGGCGCCGGCAGAAACGAAAGCCGGCTAACGCGGGATTGCCGGCCGGCTCGTACGCTACGGGGATTTACGTGCGGTTCACCGTGGCCCCGGCAATCGCCACTCGCTGCATCTCCACTCCCGAGATTTGCCGCGGTGCGTTTGCCGTATCGCCATCGCCGTGACGACATCAATGCCAAAGCGTGATTGGCGACAAATTCTCCTGGCGGCGGTCGGTTTTCCCTGCTAGCATGCCCGAAAATAAATGCGCCCGTTACCTACGAGCCCCGGTAGCCACGGACGAATGGGCGTGCAAGGTGAAAGGAGGCATGGATGAATTTACTTGTTGCGGCGCGGAAACTCCTCGTCATCGTGGCTACCTTTACCGCGCTGGCCGCCCCTCATCCCAAGGTAGCCGCAGCAACATCGCTCCCCTCCCCTGCGTCGGGAGCGAAACAGCTCAGCGACCTCGTTCTCAGAACCCCGTCCGGAGAGCAGCTTTCCCTGCTTCCGCACATAACCCACAAGGCAATCGTCGTCGTTTTCTGGGCGGCCTGGTGTCCGATCTGCCATGGCGAGGCCCCGCGAATCAACGAAATCAGCACCAATCCGGACGTCAAGGTCGTCGCGGTCAACGAAGGGGACAGCCCCGGGGATATAAGGGATTTCATCGCCGCGAACAAGGTTCGCTATCAGGTAGTTCTCGACCCGGCCAGCGACGTCGCCAAGGCTTTCGGGGTGCCGGGGATGCCCTACTGCGTCATAATCGATCGGTCCGGCATCGTCGTCTACCGCGGGTACAAATTGCCGGATGAGATCGATTACTACATCAAGTAACCCTTCGGATCTCAGTCGGAATCCATCCAAAACCGCTACTCGATCGGTAACGGTGAATGACGAGCAGACCGGATCGGGAGTTGGCGAACAGGTCTTTCAGCCTCGGTGGATGAAATGTACCAAGCTGTCCGGTTTTTCCCGGCATCAGGCGATAACCGCCGCCGCATCAAACAAGACCGTTTTTATCTAATTAGCTGATTGACAAATACACGTTTCAACATTAGCATAGCTGCCGGAAAGTAAACCCATAAGGACTACGGCGTGCGATTCAAGGCCCCCGGAAAATTCGGAGCGATGTTGCTACTTGCGGTACTGCTGCTGGTGCAGTTTTCCGCGGTGGCTCCCGGCCTGGCGCGCGCTTTCCACCTTCAGACCGCCGTCTGTCACTGCTGCGGCAACCATGCGATGTGCGGCTGCTCGGCCGAAAAGATCGCTTCGCGCACCTGCTGTTGCTACCTCAACAAGCGAAAATCGGTGTCTTCGGAAAAACCATCCTGTTGTGCGCAGTCTGACGCCGTCGAAAATCATGCCGACGATCTTGACCGCTCGACGCCGGCATACAGTTCCATTCCCTGCGGCTGCGATCCGCACTATTCCCCCGTCTCGGTGGAGAACCTAAAATTTCTCAAGCCGTATACCCTCTACGCCGCTTCGGTTCCCGTCTTCACGAGGCGGTATCTCCCGCTTCACCTCCGCTGCCTCACCAGGTACACCGACCCGCCAGACCCCCCTCCCCGACTCTCCCTTTTCTCCTGATACCTGCAGTCTCACCACCCTTGCGCATCCGTTCACAGGTGCAGTCGGCGTCTTCAGGGCAGCCTCGGCTTGTCCGCGCACGCGTACGTCCAGTACAAGCCTGACGTATGCGCCCCGGACAATGCCGGCCGGGGCCCCTGCCAAGGCAGCGGGATAGGACAGCTGCGCCCTGTGTGCTTGAACATCGGACGGCTGCTCACGGGCAGAAATTAGATTCCGCAAGATCTTGTCTTCATGAGCATCCCATGAAGACAACCGGAGTCTCGTTGGACATCTGCGTCCTTGGCCGAATTGAGACGAAATCGAAAGGAACCGTGATCATGAGCATCCCAACCGTAAACCGGGAAGCCACTGGCAACGACAGGCCGGTGCTGCGTCTCAGCAAGGCCCAACTGCCGCTTATGGTCGAATACGATGACAAGACCTATGTGCTCGTACTCACCAAAAGTGACAAGCTCTTGCTTCAAAAGCCGCAGTGGCCTTGCGTGGTCCCACCGGCGGCTTGAGTACCCGCTACGGGCGAGTCCCGTAGAGACAGGCTATTACTGTCACAAATTAACGCACTTCATCGGCAAGCCAGCAAGTCGATCCCACGAGGGATCGGCAAGCCAGCCAGCCGACGGCTGCCATGGTAATCCGCATGGCAGCCGTCGGCTTTTTTTATTCAACCCACATACGTACATCAATTGCGATAACGGCAGGCAAGAATGAGTTCAGGAACTGCTTTACATGCTGAACGTGACAAGCGTGCGGCGTTCTCGGCCGCCCTCGTGATGCATCTGCTCGCATTCTACTGTGCATGGCACTACCAAGGCATGCCGCGGACATCGGAGTCGCCGACCGTGACGGTAAGCCTGGTCAACCTGGCCGCACCGTCCGACGTCGCCGGGGCGTCAACGCCGAAAGCCCAGCTGGTCAGGCGGAAAACGCCTATTTCGCCCGCATCGGCCGCCCCAAAACCGGTGCAGGTCGTGACCGAGGCGCCACACCCCACGGCGACGGCGAAGGCACGGCCCCTGGTCTCCACGGCGCAGGCACCGGCTGTGCCGATTGCGCCGCCGGCACCGGCAACGAAGGGGAATCCGGCTTCGGCAATTACTCTTTCGCCTTCGAGGAAGTCGGGAGTTGCGCCCCCTCAGGCGACCGCGCCCCCCGCGCTCCAGTCGGAAGAGCTTTCGGTGAGCTGCACCGATCGCACGCCGCCGCCCTATCCGAGGCTTTCGGCCCGACTGGGAGAACAGGGGAAAACCGTGCTGCTGGTCGAACTGGACGAATCCGGCAAGATGGCAAGGGTCACCGTCAAGACCAGCTCCGGGTTTACCCGTCTCGACGAGGCAGCCGTCAACGCGGTGAAATCCTGGCGCTGCACCCCCGCCAGGCAAAACGGCGTTGCGGTGCGTTCTTTTGCCCTGCAGCCATTCAAATTCGCCCTCAAAGGACGCTGACATGGAGAGAATAACCGCGGCAACCGCCGCTTTACTGATGCTGCTTACGACCGCGGCCCACGCCGGGAACGTCCAGGAGCTGTCTGAAATCACGGTATCAACGGACGCCCGGGAGGAGGCCCTGCCTTTTCCCGGCGACGAGGTCAAGGGGAAGGCGCTCGATTCCCGACGGGCACTCACAAGCGATGCGGCACAACTCCTGGACGGAGTTGCTGGCGTGAGTCTCTACGGCGCCGGGGGGATCTCCAGCCTTCCCGCCATCCACGGTCTGGCCGACGACCGGGTACGCGTCCAGGTGGACGACGTGGAGCTGATGCCCGCCTGTCCGAATCACATGAATTCCGCGCTTTCCTACATCGACCCGACGAAAGTCGCCAGCGTCAGGGTCTTCGCCGGGATCACTCCGGTCAGCGTCGGGGGAGACAGCATCGGCGGCACTATCCAGGTGGAATCCGCTGCACCGGAGTTTGCCCGCCAGGGGGAGAAGCTTTTGGTCAAGGGAGAGACGGGCACCTTTTTCCGCAGCAACGGCAACGCCTACGGCTACAACTTCGGGGCCACCCTGGCCGGGAGCTGGGCGAGCCTGTCCTACAGCGAATCGGACTCGCAGTCGGACGATTACCGCGCGGGGAGCGCTTTTAAGCCGGTCTCCCCGGGGCGGGAAGGAGGTCCGCTCATCCCCGGGGACGTCGTCGGCTCCACCGCCTACCACGGGGCGACCAACAGGGAGGCCGGCCTGTCGCTTCGGCACGAGGGGCACCTGCTTCAAATGAAATGGGGCGAGCAGACGGTCGGCTTCGAGGGATTCCCGAACCAGCGCATGGACATGACCGCCAACGACAACACGACGATCAGCCTGCGCTACACCGGTCTGTATGAGTGGGGAGACCTGGAGGCGCGCGTCAGCCACCAGGACACCAGGCATAGGATGGACCTTGGGCCGGACAGATACTTTTACGGCAGCGGCATGCCGATGGACACCAGGGCAAAAACCTGGGGGGCGCAGCTTAGAGCCAACCTCATGCTATCCGGGAGGGACACCCTGCGGGTGGGGACGGAATACCAGAATTACACCCTGTACGATTGGTGGCCCCCGGTGGGCGGGTCGATGGGGCCGAACGCCTTCTGGAACGTCGACTACGGCCAGCGGGACAAAATCGACGCATTCGTCGAATGGGAAACACGCTGGAATCCTGAATGGGTAAGCCAAATTGGCGTTCGCAGCGACACCGTCATGACCGATGCGGCTCCCGTCGAAGGGTACGATAACGGACTGGCCGGACTCTGGGGAAACGACGCCGCCACCTTCAACGCGGCAAAGCGGTCGCACACCGATTACAACTGGGATCTGACCGCGCTGGCCCGCTACACACCGGGCGCGACCCGGACCTACGAGGCGGGTTACGCGCGTAAATCCCGCTCGCCTAATCTCCATCAGCGCTATCCCTGGTCGACCAATCCGATGGCGGCCTTGATGAACAACTTCGTCGGCGACGGCAACGGGTACATAGGCCAGGTGGACCTGAAACCCGAGGTAGCCAACACCGTCAGCGCCACAGGCGACTGGCACGACGCCGGCAAGTCGCAATGGAGCGTGAAGGCGACGGCTTACTACACCTACGTGGAAGACTACATCGATGCGCGTCGCTGCGACTTCGGCCAGTGCAGCGCAGCGGATCTGACCTCGACCACCGGCTTCCTGCTGTTGCAGTACGCGAACCAATCGGCCCAGCTCTACGGCCTCGACCTTTCAGGGGAGGCGCTTCTGGTCGAAACGCGAGACTTCGGCAGTTTCACGGGGACCGGCGTACTTAATTACGTCCGCGGCAAAAACCTGACCACGGGCGACAACCTCTACAACATCATGCCGCTCAACGGGAAACTTTCCGTGGTGCACCGCCTGGGGGCGCTGACCACTACCGGCGAAGTCAAGCTGGTCGCAGCCAAATCCCTGGTGTCGCAGGTGAGGAACGAGGTGGAGACCGGAGGCTGTACCCTGGTAAACCTGCGCAGCAGCTACCAACTCAAGTACGCACGTCTCGACGCCGGCATCGAGAACCTCTTCAACAAGTCCTACTCGCTCCCTCTTGGAGGCGCCTATGTCGGCCAGGGCGCGTCGATGACGACCAACGGCATCCCTTGGGGCGTTCCGGTGCCCGGCATGGGGCGCTCGATCAATGTCGCGCTCAATATGCACTTTTGAAAGGCGAAACGGAAGGGAAACGACATGCGAATAAAGCACAGCTTTTTCAGTAAACCGGGCTACGGCGTCGCCCTGGCCCTTCTCTCCTTGGCGCCGCTTAGCGGCTGCAACGGAGACGGTCCGGCCATTGAGGCGCGTCCGCAGAGCATCGGCTTCGGCACCGCACCCCGACTTTCCCCAGGCGGTACCGCGACGGTCTCCGCCACCGCCAGTTCGGGGCTCGCCGTCAGCTACAGTAGCTCTACGCCGGCCGTCTGTTCGGTCGACAGCGGCACGGGGGAAGTCACCGCCATCTCCCCGGGCACCTGCATCGTCGCCGCCAACCAGGCCGGCAACACCCGGTATGCCCCTGCCCCGCAGGCGACTCAAACTCTGGCGATTGCCGGCAATCCCGACCAGAGCATCAGCTTTGGGGCGGCGCCGGTCCTGAGCCTCGGGGGGCTGGCGAGTTTCTCCGCCACGGCCAGCTCGGGCCTGCCGGTCGCCTACAGCAGCCTCACCCGGGCCGTCTGTGCCGTCGATGCCTCAAGCGGCCTGGTGACGGATCTCACGGCGGGCAACTGCATCATTGCGGCCGATCAGGGCGGCAGCGCCGGCTTCAACCCGGCTCCACAGGCAACGTTAAGCGTAGCGGTCTCCGCTCCGTCGAGCGTCGCCGTTCCCGGTCCACCAACCGGGGTGACCGCCACGGCCGGAAACGGTGCGAACACCGTCAGCGTCAGTATCGGCGGGGTTGCCGGCGGCGGGAGCCCGGTCACCGGCTTTACCGTTACCTCCCGGCCCGCTGGCGTCTCGGCGGCCGGATCCGGCTTGCCGATCGTCGTCACCTGCCCATCCTCCTGCGCGGGGTACGCCTTTGCAGTCGCGGCCTCCAACGCCGTCGGGGCCGGTATCCCCTCCGCATTTGCCGACGTGATAACCGACTACGAGGTAGTGGAGACCTTCGTCGAACCGGACACCCAGCCCAAAAACACCATGTTCGTCGGCTCGTTCCGCTTCGACTCGACTACCGGCACCGTGTCGAATCTGCACGGTACCTTGAGCGAAACCATGACCGGCGGTGCAAGTCTCTACCCGAACGATACCATGACATGGCTTACCCTCGGCAATCAGCTCTCCTCGGTTTCCGCGACCCCGGGGGGCGTGAACGGCCTGCTGGTGACCGCGTTCCTACTGAACACCACCGACACCCTTTCCGCCAACCCGGCGTACGGCGGCACCGACGGCTGGTCGCCGGGGTCCGGGATGGGGCTTTATTACGGTTTTCCCTCTGCCGCCGTCCCGGGCGCCGGAGGCACGGGCAACGCATACGCCACGATATTCGTCGACACGAGCGATCCCACGGCCCCCCTGACGCAGGCCCAGATAGACAGGCTGGCCTACGCGGACTGCACCGCGGGCGGCATGATGGGGGGGACGTGCATGACCGGGACGACGGTGGCAGGGTATGGAACGGTCGGAACGATGAGCGGATACCCTGCAGCACAAACGGTAAAGAAAAAATAGCGCCGCCAGCGTCAAATAGCCATCGTGGTTTTGCCATGCAGGCAGCACCTTGGAATCAGGCCGTAACAGGAGGATCGAGATGAACACATCGTGAGCGCGGTTTTTCGTCATTTCATCGCGACGTCAACCAGGAATGCAACATCAACCGAAAAAGGAGCCCCAAAATGAAAACCGTCAAATTGTCCCTGAGCTTGCTGCTCGGCATGTCGCTCGCGGCCTGCGGAGGTGGTGGAGGTAGTACTGCCGTCGCGCCGGGTGCACCAGCCGTGACCAAGGTGGCAGCAGGTGCCACAGCCGGCACGACTGCCGTGGTAAGTTTCACCCCCCCTGCGTCCAGCGGCACCGGCGCCATCACCGGCTACACCGTGACCGCCAACCCCGGCGGCATCACAGCGACGGGGGCCGCTTCACCGATAACGGTGACCGGGCTTACTGCCGGCACCGCATATACGTTCAGCGTGGTTGCCAACAGCAGTGCGGGTTCCAGTGCGCCGGCCACGGCAAGCAGCGTGAGCAATTACAACATCGCAGAAACTTTCGATGAACCGATGACGCAGCCCAACAACACGGTATTCACAGGCTCGTTCAGCTACGACGCCATCAACAAGACCGTCTCCAGTCTGACGGGAACGCTGACGGAATCCATGACCAAGGTGGGAGGTGTGTACGCCAGCCCGATGACCACGGTGTCACTGACGAATCAGCTGTCGGCAGTGCCCGTTACGCTGGGCGGCGTCGACGGCCAATTGGTAACCACCTTCGCACTCCCCACGATCGACACCTTCGACGGCGGAGGGTTCGCCCCCGGTGGCACGCATTACTTCGGTTTGACAGCAGGCACTCCCAACAACCACAATGCCTACGCCATGACCTTCATCAACACGGACGATCCGTCAACCCCGCTGGCGCAGGCTCAAATCGACAAGCTGGCCTACGCGGATTGCACAGCAGGCGGCATGATGATGACCTCCTGCATGACGGGGACGACCGTGGCGGGGTACGGTAAAGTGGGGACCATGGGTGGATATCCCGCAACTCAGGTAATTACGAAACAGTAACGATCCGCATCCCGGGCACCGTCGTCCAGATGCCGCCCGGGCGATCCCGGATCGCGTACGTCAAGAAGCCCCGCGCGTCTGTACGAGTATTTACCGACGCCATACCCGCCAGCCAGCCGACACTGTTTGCGTCATAGTCGAGAGCCAGCCAGCCGATTTCTTTCATGAACCCGATGACGGTGTCGTGGCCCTCTTGATCCGGGCCCTCTTCCTGTCCCACGGCGGCCTGCTCCGTAGGACGAGTTCCCTCATGGAAAACGGCTTCGCAATGTAGTCGTCCGCTCCGACCTCCAAATCCCTCTCCCCTGTCCTCCTCTCCAGGTTGAATGCCACCGACTCGGTCCGCTCTCTTTCCTCGTCAGTGATAAGAATGCGTTTCGTCGTACCTTCCCCGGTTGTCAGTCAGCCCGCTGCGGACCGGCACCACGTCGGCCTGCGATCCGGTCATTTAGCTAAAACTCGCTTGTGACGTGAAATTACCACATTCTCTAAGAAAACGGCACAATTAGGCGTTAGCATGTCCCCCTGAACGCATGTGTAAGCACAATATGTCTCGGCCAATTGGCGGCGGCCACGTTTCTCATGGCAGCGCGGATCAGCGCAGTCTCTACCCTTTTTAAGCAGGATGCAAACGCCCATGAGCCCTTACAGCCGATACAGCGCGGTTTCACCTGCCGCCGATCACGATTCGATCATGCAGGAATTCAGTCATATCTACGCGCGGGACCCTGGCGCAAAATTCAAGCTGCTCAACATGTACAAACAACTACCCTTCACCTCGGGCGCCGACGTCGTGGACATCAAAAACGACACGGTCGAATTCGCCACGACCCCGTCCCAGTTCCACCTGATTACCGATGCGGCCGAGGTCGTCATCAAGGCGGGAGTCCTGAAAGACAACGTGGTCGGTAAACTGGTGCAAGCGGACCACCGGCGCCTGCAGGTAACCTTGGGCGAATTCGGTTATGCGGAACTGCATGCGGACAAGAGAACCTCGGTGCGCGTGCGCCTCAAGATACCCATGCACCTGCAAATGAGCGCGGACGGCAACAAGGTTTCCGGGGTAATCGACGACATTTCCCTGAGCGGGGTCTGCATCCGCACCATCGCCGGTTCCGTCGTCGAGCGGGCACAAAGCCTGGAGCTGAAATTCAAACTGTTGCACGCCGTCACCAGCGAGGTGATGGAGGCGTCCATCCCGAGCAGGCTCGTGCGCATGGACGGCAAGGCGATGCACGCCCAGTGCACCGTGGTCTTCGACCACACGCCCCAAACGGAGCAGGTGATCTCCACCTTCATCTATCACCGCCAGTTGGAGATAATCAAGGAAATCAAGAGCAAGATCTAGATTGAGAACGCCGCGATCAATGGCATGGCAACGACGAAGAAAAGGCGAGAATATCGACAGCCGAGGGGTTTTTACCTTTGCTGCTGTCCAAGGATCAAGATCCGGACAACCGAAGATCAGCTCCGAGGGAAGTCAATTGGAGGTCCCCGTATTGCAACCCAGGTACTCAATGACGGCAAGCAGGTTGACGAGGCGGCGGTTGATGACGCACTTTTCGACAGGGTCGGCAGTAAGAAACTTCTCCTGCAGCCGCCGGTACTGCTCGTTTGCCAGCACCAGCCCCTTGTTCCGTTCCGACCGGCGCTGCCCCGGCGCCATCCGTTCAGGCAGCTGCGCGTTGACGGCCAGCATCCCTTTGGACGGTTCCAGGCCGTCGGCCGCGTAAAGACGATTTTCTCCGCAACGTTCCCCGCTCATGACGCTACTCCTTGTGGTAAATCTCCCCTAAGGATAGCAGGTAAACATGACAGGAAATTTACAGCCCGGTTAAAAGCTGGTAAGGCGCGTCAGTTCTCGCCGACGGTGTGCCTGACGTCCCGCCCCTTCACCAGGAAGATCACCATCTCCGCCAGGTTGGTGGCGTGATCGGCGATCCGGTCCAGACACTTGGAGACCTGATTCATCTTCAGCGCACGGTTGATGTTGCTGGAGTCGGCCATCATGCTGGCCAGCAGTTCCCGCTGGATCTGCTTATTGAGCCTGCCGACGAAGCCATCCCCCGCGCACACCTTTTGCGCCAGTTGCTCGTCTGCGCGGGTGAAGGCGTCCAAGGCGTCGTGCAGCATGTGGCTTGCCGCCTCCGCCATCTTGGTGAGATCGATGAACGGTCTCAGGGGAGGCTCGCAGTTCAGTTCCTTGGCTCGCTTGGCGATATTGGCACACTTGTCGCCCATGCGCTCAAGGTCGGTCACCACCTTGAGCGCCATGGTGATGAAGCGGAGGTCGCGCGCTGCGGGCTGCCTGAGCGCTATCACCTCCAGGCACTTCTCGTCGATCTCCAGCTCCAGACGGTTCACGGTGTGATCGTAGGCGATGGTCCGTTCGGCCAGGTCCGTGTCGCGTTCCAACAGGGCGCGGACCGCGTCCGAGATCATCAGTTCCACCTTGCCACCCATCTCCAGGAGCTTTTCCCGTATTTCCTGCAGGTCGCTTTCGTAAACGCTGCTTAAATGCTGCCTTTCCATATTCGTCTCCCGATCAGCCGAAACGCCCGGTCACGTAGTCTTCGGTCTGTTTCTTTTGGGGAGTCGTGAAGATCATCTTGGTTTCCCCGCATTCGATCAACTCGCCCAGATAAAGAAATGCGGTGTAATCGGATACACGGGCGGCCTGCTGCATGTTGTGGGTAACGATTATGATGGTGTAGCGCTCCTTTAGTTCCTCGATCAGTTCCTCGATCTTCAGGGTGGAGAGAGGATCGAGCGCAGAGGCAGGCTCGTCCATCAGGATCACTTCCGGCTTGACCGCGATGGTCCTGGCGATGCAAAGCCGCTGCTGCTGCCCGCCGGAGAGGTTCATGGAGTTGGTTTTGAGCCGGTCCTTCACCTCGTCCCAAAGCGCCACCCTTCTCAGGCAGCTTTCCACGATTTCATCGGCTTCCGCCCTGACCAGCCTGGAATTGAGTTTGTAACCGGCGACGACGTTGTCGTAGATCGACATGGCCGGGAACGGGTTCGGTTTTTGGAACACCATGCCTATGCGGCGACGGATGGAAACCGGGTCCGCCTTGCGGTCGTAGATGTCCGTGTCGTCCACCAGCACCTTCCCGGTTACCCGCGCCGACGCCACCAGGTCGTGCATCCGGTTGAGCGAACGGAGCATGGTGGACTTGCCGCAGCCGGAGGGGCCGATGATGGCGGTGACGGAGTTTTCGGGGAAGTCCATGCTTACGTCCTTGACCGCATGGGTCTTGCCGAAGTGTATGTTGAGTTTGTCCAGCTGTACCTTCATGACCATGCAATGACTCTCCATGCTACCTGACGGCTTTCCCGCCAGGGTGAATTAAATGTGCGCAAACAAGCGTCTCCTGGCGAAATACCGCCGCCGGGACCTGGACCTCGTGGCCTGAGTCGGGTCACGCCCTGGTTCTGCCGAAGAATCGCGCGGTGAGGTTGAGACTGAACATGATGGTGACCAGCACCAAGGCGCCGGCCCAGGCCAGGCGATGCCAGTCTTCATACGGGGAGATGGCGAAGTTGAAAATTTGCAGCGGGATGGCCGCCATGGGGGCAAGAAGACTCTTCCCCCAGAACTGGTTGCCCAAAGCGGTGAACAAAAGAGGCGCCGTCTCGCCCGCCACCCGGGCTATCGCCAAAAGGACGCCGGTCAGTACGCCCGACATGGCACTCCGCAGGGTAACCCTGAGACAGGTGCGCCAAAGCGGCACTCCCAGGGCGAGCGAGGCCTCGCGCAGCGTGCCGGGGACCATCTTCAGCTGCTCCTCGGTGGTGCGCAGTACGATGGGGATCATGATGAGCGACAGCGCCACCGCACCGGCCATGGCCGAAAAACCCTTCATCGGCGCGACGATCAGCGTGTAGGCGACCATGCCGGTTATGATGGACGGGGTGCCGGAGAGCACGTCGGCACCGAAACGGATGCCGGTCGACAGGCGCCCGTGACCGAATTCCACCAGATAGATGGCCCCGAAAATGCCGACGGGCAGACCGATGGCCGAGGCGGCGGCGATCATCACGGCCGAGCCGACGATGCCGTTGGCCATGCCGCCGCCCGCCTCGCCGGTAGGTTTGGGGATCTGGGTGAAGAAGTCGAGGCTAAGCGAACTGAGCCCCATCTTCATGATGTGGTAGAACACCAGCGCCAAGGGGACCAGCACGGCCGCGGTCGCCGCGCACATAACGAGCGTCATCAGGTGGTTCTGCAGCTTGCGCAAACTCACGCTTCGGGTCACGAGACACCTCCGGCACTGCGGGATACGCTCCAGATCAAAAGCCTGGCCAGCGCGTTTATGACGAGCGTCACCACCAGAAGGATCAGGCCGATCTCCATCAGTGCCGAGCTGTGCAGGCTGGAGGTCGCCTCGGCGAACTCGTTGGCGATCACGCTCGGCATGGTGTAGGCGGGAGACAG
>Ga0209415_10009319_pt1 | contig 16885 bp, 15 predicted proteins | sample PeaSoiSIISIP2007_FD_187696 | JGI IMG/M metagenome (GOLD analysis project Ga0209415, IMG submission 187696) | Peat soil microbial communities from Weissenstadt, Germany - SII-SIP-2007 (SPAdes) (version 2) | ecosystem: Environmental > Terrestrial > Soil > Wetlands > Peat | place: Germany... | reverse complement strand
AAACGTCTTTGTTTCGAATTTCGAGTTTCGAATTTGATTCGTCATTCGAATTTCGAATTTCGAGTTTCCGATCCGCTAGTCTAGAATCCCGCCCTATGCCAACCGCACTTCGTTCTCCTGCCGCTTTACTGCGTTTTCTCCTCACCGCCGCGCTGGGATGCGGGCTGGATCTATGGATCAAGTGGCTGGCGTTTTCAAAACTATCGCCCGGCGGCCTGCCGTGCCGGTTCATCCCCGGGTGGGTGGAATTCGAGGCGGTCATCAACCACGGCGCGGTCTTCGGACTCGGACAGGGCGGCCGGGTCCTGTTCGTCGCGGTCTCCTTCGGGGCAATCGTATTCCTGAGCTATCTCTTCTCCACGAGCGGCAAACGCCGGGTTTACCAGGTCCTGCTGGGAATGCTGATGGCGGGAGTGCTGGGTAACCTGTACGACCGCGTCACGTTCGGATACGTGCGGGACATGATTCATGCCCTGCCGGGCTGGCCTAAATTGTTCCCCTGGGTGTTCAACGTGGCCGACAGTTTTCTTTGCGTCGGCGTGACGCTCATGGTGATATACAGCACGTTCGCGGATCGCCGAACGAAAGGCGAGGTTCAAAAGTCGGATGGATGACGCGGATTTGATGCGACGGGCGATCGAGATCGCGATGCGAGGCCGGGGCCGCGTCGAGCCGAATCCGATGGTCGGATGCGCCATAGCACGCCAGGGCCGGATCATCGCCGAGGGACATCATCAGCAATTCGGAGGTCCGCATGCGGAGGTGAATGCCCTGGCGGCTTGCGCCGATCCGGCCGGCGCGACGGCCTTTGTTTCCCTGGAGCCGTGCTGCGGATATGCCGGCAAGAGGACCCCGCCGTGCACGCAGGCGCTGATCGGATCGAAAGTCTCGCGGGTGGTGGCGGCGTGCCGGGACCCCAATCCACTTGTTTCGGGCAAGGGGCTGGCGGAACTGAGATCGGCCGGAATTGCCGTCGAGGAGGGGCTAATGGCCGATGAGGCCAGGCAACTGGATGCGGCCTATTTCAAATCCATATTGCGACGCCGGCCGTACGTGACGCTGAAATGGGCGCAGACGGCGGACGGCCGGATCGCCGGCCCTGGCGGGCAGCGGCTGGCGATCAGCAACGAGGCGTCGCTGGCCGCGGTGCACCAGCTTCGTTCGCGCAGCGACGCGATCCTGGTGGGAATCGGCACCGTTCGGGCCGACGATCCGCTACTCACCGCGCGCGTTGCCAACCGGCGGCTGGCGCCGCTGCGCATTGTGTTGGATACCCATCTTCGCCTCGGTTTTGACAGTCAGATCGTGAGGACAGCCTCGCAATCGCCGCCGATGGTGTGTTGCGGACAATCCGCGTTCGACGAGAAGGCCGATTTGATCGCTCGCATGAATAGCTTCCAAGTGGAGGTAATGCCGCTGCGCGTGGAAGCGGACGGCCGGCTTGCGCTGGACGATCTGCTCGACAAGTTGGGCAAACGGGGATTGACGCATCTGCTCGTCGAGCCGGGTCCGACCTTGGCAAAGAGTTTTCTGCGGAACAATCTCGCGGATCGGGTGTGGATATTCCGATCGCCGAAACGCGTAGGCCCGGAGAAATCGCCGGAAGCCGCGAAGATCGATTACCCGGCAACCGGAAGCGTAACATTGGATGGGGATGAATTGACGGAATATTTGAATCCGGGCGGCAGCGCGTTTTATGCGATGCAAAAGTCGGCGGATTTGGTCTTGGCCGGTCGGGAAAGGGAGTCGGAAATCGCGGGTGAACCGTAAAGAGTGCCACACCTATTAAGCAGCCACTACTCGGACGCGACCCATCGCCCGCATTCGTGGTTTGGACACCGTAATTTGAACGTCACAGCCCAGGTTGTTGAGGAACCGGAAAAGACGATCCGTGGAGAATCCATCGAGGCGGCCATTGAACAGAGCGGAGACTTTGGGCTGTGTGATGCCGAGCAACTTGCCCGCATTGGCCTGCGTGAGGCGACGGGTTTGGACAATCCTTAGAATCTGGGCCGCGAGCCTTGATTTCGCCAGGTATTCCTCTGGATTCTGCACCCCGAGATCGGCAAAGACGTTGCCGCCGCTGTCATGAATGGGAATCCTTTGGGTCATAGTTTGGCACTCCGGTAAAGTTCGTGGTAAGCGTCGCCAGCCGACTTCAACCGGGCTTTGATAAGTTCAACGTCGGCCTTTGGCGTCTGAATGCCTCTCTTCGATTTCTTCTGAAAAGCGTGCAGGACAAAAACGATTCCGCGAAATTTCACCGTATACACGGCTCGAAAGGTGTCGCCGTCGTAATCCTCGACCACTTCCAACACGCCAGCGCCGCCGAATCCCCGTAAAGGCTTGGCCTTCGGCGCCTTCATGCCGATTTGCGCCAGGTATAGCGCGTAACCCATTTTCTTTCGTACATCGTCTGGAAACTCCTTCAGCCGGTCTTTCGACGCCCCGACCCATTTCAGAGGCTTCGCCTCCGGCGTTGCCGTTTCCATCAACGGATATTATTCCATTTTTGGGATATGTTGTCAAGTCGATTATTGCCTTGCCGAGCATCGCCCCTCAATGCCCCGGCAGCGCCACCAGGAGTTGCTGGATTTGGGCCTCGGTGTTGTAGAAATGCGGCGAGCAGCGGAGACGGCGTTCGCGAAGGGCGATTTCAATCCGCTTGGCGCGAAGGTCCTGGAATATTTTTTCGTGGCTCAATGTCGGGGAAACGAAGCAGACGTTGCCGCTCCACTGTTCGCCGAGCCGCGGGCTGACAACGCGGTATCCCTTGGTACGGAGGCCGGCGATCAAGAGATCGCCCAGGGCCTTGACACGGTTGGCGATCTGGGGAATGCCGACGGATTGGATCATTTGCAACGAGGCTTTGAGCGCAAGGAGTCCGGGGACGTTGTAGCTGCCGCACTCAAACCGGCCGGCGTCGGGGCGGAGGGTGTAATCGTGGCTCCCGAAATTCTGGGCATCGACGACGTTCATCCAACCGACCATCAGCGGGCGGGTGTGTTCGATCAGTCCGCGGCGGCAATAGAAGATGCCGGCGCCTTCCGGGCCGAGCAGCCATTTGTGCCCGTCGGCCGACAGAAAGTCGATGTACATGTCCGAAACATCGATCGGCAATACGCCGAGGGATTGGATGGCATCGACGCAAAAGAGAATGTCGCGTTCGGTGCAGAATTGGCCGATGCGTGCAAGGTCGTGGCGTTGCCCGCTGGCGAATTCGACATGGGAGATCGTCACCAGGCGTGTGTGGGGTTCGGCGGCGGCCTTGAGGATTTTTTCGATCGGGACGTGCCGGATGCCGTCGTAGCCGTCCTCCTCCTCAACCATGACCAGCTTGACCCCCCTGCCGCGGGCAACTTCCATCCAGGGGTAGACATTGGCCGGGTATTCGACGTCGGTGGTGACGATGCGGTCGCCAAATTGCCAGTCGATGCCGTTGGCGACGATGCTGATCCCTTCGCTGGTATTCTTGACGAAGGCAATCTCGTCGCGATGGCAATCGAGAAGCGCCGCGGCCTGCTGGCGGAGCTTTTCGATTTCCTGATACCAGCCGGAAGAAAGATACGCGGCCGATTCAGCCTGGGCGGCGAAGGCGCGCATGGCATCCGCCGCCGGCGCCGGGAGCGGCGATACCCCGGCATGGTTGAAAAACGCCCATTGCCGCAGAACGGGGAAGAGGTCGACATTGCCGATGAAATCCGTGATCGCGTTCATGGCTGCCCGTCCTATAATACCCGAAGACCGTCTTGCGAATCAGATGTTTCCCAATCCCGCTCCCCGGCATCCTGGTCGTCTGTGCGATCAGTTCGATCGCTCGCGCGGGGATTTTCGACGATCAGACGATTCCCGGCAAATGGCTTCGGCCGCTGCTTCCGGAGCAGGTGGAAGAGCCGCAGTATCCGGATTACGACAAAGACAGCGCGTTGGCCAAGGCCCAGGACCAATACTGGGCCGGGCAATATCGCCGGGCGCTGGTGACGGTGGAATCGGTCAAGAAGGGCCGGGCACGGCAGATCGCGCTGATTCGCGGACAATGCCAACTGGAACTTGGCCGATACAACGACGTCCTGGAGACTTGCGCCAACCCCGCATTCGCGGATGACCCGGCGATCCAGACCCTCCGCGCCCGCGCCATGGCGGAGCAAGGCGGATACGTTTCGGCGATCGGAATTCTCCGGGCCGAAATTCAAAAGAATCCTAACCTGGTCGCCCCGCACTATTATCTGGGCGAATACCGCGAAAAGCTGGGCGACGTGGCGGGGGCGACGGCGGCGTATGGCTGGTTCGTCGATGGGCCGCGCAATTACCTCCAGGAATGGATCGGGCATCCCGAGACCTTCGACGATGCCGAGCAGGTGACGCTCCTTGGCCGCGCCATCGACCGCTGGGCGACGTTGACCATGGCGTATCAGCACGAAATGCGGCTGCACAACGTGGTGCTCAACATGTTCGTCCGGGCTTACGACCGGATCGACCAGGGCTATTGGCCGGCGCATCTGGCGGCGGCCCAGAGTTTTTTGTCGCATGACGATCCCCCGTCGGCGGTGGACGAGTTGGCGCAGGCGCTCAAGGCCAATCCGGCCAACGCGCGGTCGTGGCTGTTGTTCGGGAAAATGCAGCTTCAGCAATTCAATTTCGACGGCGTGGACCGGGCGGTCAATGCGATCCGCCAAGTCAATGAAGACTCGGTGGATGCGGATTTGCTGGAGGGGAGAAACCTGCTGGAACAACAGATGCCGAAATTGGCGGCGGCACCGCTGGAGCGGGCCCTGAGCCGGCAGCCGCGGAACCTGGAAGCGCTCGGCCTGCTCGCCGCGACCGATGCCATGTTGCTGCGCAACGCGGAATGCGAGCAGGTCCTCAAACGCGCCGACGCGATGGCGCCGGCGAGCGCGGTGGCCTATTTCGAGGTGGCCGAGCAACTCGCGGCCATGCGGCAGTACCCCCGGGCAATGGCAATGTATCAGGTCGCCGTGGCGCGCGCCCCGTGGTGGACGGCGGCGCGCAACGGGCTGGGCTTGCTCTACACACAAAGCGGAGACGAGGACTCGGCCCGCAAGACGCTGGAGGCGGCGCACACGCTCGATCCGTTCAATTACAGCACGACCAACTACCTGCGGCTGCTGGACGTCATGGACAAATTCGCGCGGAAGGAGTCGGCCCATTTCATTGTCACGTTCGATCCCGCCCAGGACCCGATCGTTCCGGAATATTTCAACGATTATCTCGAAAGCGTGTACCCGATCGTCTGCAAGCAGTACGGCTATGAACCGAAGGTGAAAACGCTGATCGAAGTGTTTCCGACGCAGGACGAATTCGCGGTGAGGACGACGGGGGCGCCGTGGTTGCCGACGGTCGGCGCGAGCACCGGAAGGATCATCGCGCTAACCGCGCCGCGCAAGGGAGAGCGCACCAACGGGCCGTTCAATTTCAGCCAGGTTTTGCGGCATGAATTCACCCACACCGTGACGCTGGGGGCGACCGAAAACCGCATCGCCCACTGGTTCACCGAGGGATTGGCCGTGCAACAGGAGCATTCACCCATCCGCTGGGAATGGGTGCCGATGCTCTACAACGCGGTCAACAAACATTCCCTTTTCCCCATCGACGAATTGACGTGGGCGTTCGTCCGGCCGCGGCATCCGATCGACCGGCAATTGGCCTACGCGCAGTCGAGTTGGATTTGCCAGTACATCGAGCAGACCTACGGACATCAGGCCATCCTGGGAATGATGGAGCAATACCGGCTCGGCCGCACGGAGGACGAGGTTTTCCAGAACGTCCTGCACCGGACCGAATTGCAATTCTCCGATGAATTTCAGCAATGGTGCCAATCCCAGGTGGCAAGCTGGGGCTACGACGACGCCACTACCAAGAAGACGGATTTTCTGAAGGAGGAGGGCGAAGCGTTGATCCAGCGGCGGCAATATCCTTTGGCGCTGCCGGTGTGGGAGGAAATCGGCAAACTGCGGCCAATGGATCTGCTGCCGCACAAACGCCTGGCCGGGCTGTACAAAGTGTGCAACGAGCCAGAGAAGGCCGCCGGCCAATTGGCGATCCTGGCGGCGGTGGAATTGAACAACAACGTTTACGCCAAGGCCACGGCCCGGGCGTTCGCCGGCGCCGGGAACCTGGACGAAGCCGCCCGCTGGGCGAAGCGGGCTGTTTACACCGATCTGTACGATCCCGATGCCCACAGAATTCTCGCCGGGGTGGAGGAAAAGCTGGGGGATACCGATGGAGTGGCGCGAGAGCGCCGGGTGATCGCGGAGCTTGCGCAATGGCAAGCGGCGGTGGATGCGGCGACGACGCAGCCGAATTGACCAGCGAGTTGCGTGTTGCGAGTTGCGAGCAAGATGAGGAATTCTGCTCGCAACTCGCAACTCGCAACTCGCAACTTTCCTCTTCCCCTCGGTATCATGCTCCCATGGACCTGAGCAACCTCACCATCGCGGGATTTCAAAAATATATCTCAGAGCGATACGAAAAGGTGGACCGCCAGCGCGGAACGCCCAAAACGTTCCTCTGGCTCATCGAGGAGATCGGCGAACTGGCCACCGCGCTCAACAGCGACGACCGGGCGAACCTGGAGGAGGAATTCGCCGACGTGATCGCCTGGCTCTGCACCTTGGCGAACATCAACGACGTCGACCTGACCGCGGCGATCGCGCGGAAATATCTGGGCGAGAGTCGGCCGGAGGGGCATAAATAGAAAAGATGTAAGGTTACTCCCGATGGCGCGTCTAATGGGGCAAACGCCGATGCAATGCCTGGAGCAAGGCTCCGGGGAGGCGATTGCACTGGCGGATGAGACGCGAAATCCCGAGGCTGCTCAATCCGCGGCCCGGGGCGGCGATCCGCTGGACCGCCTTGTCGCCGAACACCAGCAGCGGGTGACAAGATTGGTCTATCGGCTAACGGGCTGGCGCGGGGAGGTTGAGGATATCGTCCAGGACGTGTTTCTGGCCGCTTTCAGGCGCAGGGAAACTTTTCGGGATGAGTCATCGGAATGGACCTGGCTGGCGGCCATCGCGATCAACCGGTGCCGCACGTATCGGCGAAGAAGGCTGCTGGAATTCCGTTGGCTGAAACGCGCTCGACCGAATTCGGCCGTGGAACGGAATTCAAACCTCGAGCGTGACGAGACGGCCCAGCGCGTTCGGCAAGCGGTGGCCGCGCTGCCGGACCGGGATCGGGAAACGATTGTGCTGTATTACCTGGAGGATTGGAGCGTGGCCGACATCAGCCGGGCAACCGGGGCCTCGGGGGCGGCAATCGACGTTCGGTTGCATCGGGCGCGGGCGAAGCTGAGAAAACTGCTGGGCGAATCGCCGGAGTAATTCATGCACGATCCAATTCGAGAGATTCTCAAACAGACGGACCTGGCAATGCCAGCGCCCTCGGCCGGCCAGAATGTGGCCGAGCGCGTTCGTCGGCGGGCCAGGAACCAGCGGCTCATCGGGGCCGTGGCGGCGGGAGTGATGGTCGTCGCCTTTGGAATCCTATCGGTCACAGCGATGAGGGATCGTCCGCATCCGGTGGTGCAGGCGGTGTTGCCAGCGAAGGACGACCTGCGATGGATCGAGGCGGACGCGAAATATCACCAGATGGTCGCGGATTTGCTCGAAAAACATGAGCGCCAAACCGTTCGGCCGGCAAATTCCGACGCGGATGAATATCTCTGGCAGCTTTCACAACAGGGCAATCGCGCCGCCCTGATCCTGGTGCGCAGCGCCGACCGGATTTACCGGGAATCCCACGACTGGCCCGCGGCGGAAGCCAGCTATCGCCAGGCGATCCGGCTCTTCCCGGATTCACCCGCCGCAGCCGTGGCTGAGCAGCGGTTGCGGAACATTGACGAAAAAGGAAGCGAATCATGAAGGCAACACTGCTGGCGATTGCGATGGCGATGCTGATTGGATTGCCGACCGCCCAAGGCGATGAGTCCGCATCGCGACCATCGAAGACCGTGAAGGCGTTTCGCGAGGTACGAATCGACGCGCCGGATGTGTACTTGGATGTCGTGCAGGATTTCGAAAAAAACTACTTGAGCGATTTTCGGCTGGACCCCAATCGCGCACCGGCATACTTCCCGGATATCCACATCGAGCAGAGCGCCGTTAACGATACGCCGGTCTTGCTGATTTCGGTAGAGGCGCCGGGGCCCGCCGGCTTTACGGCTGACGCAGCCGAGACCGCCGACCAGATTGTGGGGCAATTGAGGTCGCGGCTGGCGATGTTGACGCAGCAGCGGAGGGCGGTCTGGAAGTCGGAATTGGCAGACGCGACCACCAAAGGCCAGAACTTGGAGCAACAGTTGGTCGGAATGGAGGCCAGGTTAAAACTACTTGAAGGCGACCGGTCCGACGCGCTCGCCAGTACGGGGCTGGCGGATTCATCGTCCCAAAGCGTGCGTGATCTGGCGAACGCTCTGGAAGCACAATACGAAGCGACGGGCGTTGATATAGGCGGGAAAACGGCGAGGCAAAGCTCTCTCGCGGCTGCGATAGCCAAGCTAAGCGACCGGGTGGCGGCGACGCTCAAGGCAGACCCCATTACCGACCAGTTACAGGAGGTGGTTGACATCCGGCAAAAGGAATTGGACGACGCGAAGAAAGCGCGGTCGGCGGCCTCGGTTAGCGATGCCGAGGTGGATCGCGCCGTCGCCGCTCTGGCGGAGGCGAAGGTGGCAGTCCTGGTACGCAGGGAAGCCGCCGCACATGCCGCGGGCGCCGACACAATCCATAAATGGAACGACGACTTACTATCGCTTTCGATTGATCTCGATGAACTTCACGCGCGAATGACGGAATTGCAGACGCGGCTGCGAAGGCTGCGGGATATGCTCGACATGGTGGATGGCAAGCCCTCGGCGGAATCCCTCACAAAGTTAATAGAGGAAATAAAGACCTCGGAGTTGAAGATGGGCGGAGAGCTTACGTCGCTTCGTGCCAACCTGGACGCAGAACAGCCCGGATTAACGGTGGTGGAATCTCGGGATGAGCCGGCGCATTGAAGCTCCGGCATTTGGATAACGAGAGGTCCTCGCCGGTACGGGAATCGCTCGCATGGGCGGGACGCCCATGCCACAATTGACGCCCCAAAACGGCGGGCGTACAGTCTTCCATTGATGCGTCTTTTTCTTGCGGGGCTCCTGATCTTGGCGACGCCGGCGGCGGCTTTGGCGCAGGCCAGGGGGCAGGTGCTTTCGCTGGGGTTCAATAACCATTACCGCCCGGATTGCTGGACGCCGATGCTGGTGCAATTGACCAGCCAGAGTCAGGATCCGCAAGCGTATCAGATTCAAATCGTGCAGGAGGATTTAGACCGCGACAAGGTGACGTATACCCAGACCGTTGCGTTGGGCGGGAACGTCGAGGGTCGGCCGGCGACGACGGAGAATTTCTGGGTTTATTTCAAGCCCAAGCCGGTGGACGAGGGATTGCCGGATGCCACCGATCTGACCAAGACACTGGCGACGTTGAACATCGAGCTAAAAGTTTTTCTTTGCGACAAGGACGGCAAGCAGCTTTCGACGTTGCCGCTGACTTCGACGATCCTGAACATCGATCCGTGGCGAGCGGCGGGCGACGTTGCGCGGGGCCGGAAGCTGATTTTGTTCGTGTCGGACGGGAACGACCAGCCGGAGATTTCGGATTATTCGCAGCAGAAGGGGGTGTTGGAGGACGTGGACGCGGTGGCGGTGACGCCGCGGGATTTGCCCTCGAAGGTGATCGGGTACGAGGCGGTGGACGCGATCGTGTGGATGGATGCGGACGCGAATTTTCTGATCTCCGGCACGCACACGCCGTCGCTGGAAGCGCTGTTGCAATGGGTTCGCCAGGGGGGAAATCTGGTCGTGTGCCAGCCGCCCGAGTCGATCAAGATCAAGCCGTTCGAGCCGATCCTGCCGGTGGGCGGGCAGATCAACGGAGCATGGACGATCCCCACCGTGGACCGGACGGACATGGCGATTCTGAACCGGCTGGCGCATCCCGTGGAAAACCCCGGCGGCCAGGCATGGCCGAAGGACCTGGGCCCATTCAAGGTTGCGCGGGTCCCGGCATTGCCGGGGGCGAAGGTGGATGAGTGGATGGAGTGGAAGGACGAAGGCGAGACGTCGTTCACGCCGTGGCTGGCACGGCGTGGCGTGGGGTTGGGGGCGGTCACCTGGGTGGCGCAGGATTTGGGCAATGCCGCCCTGACGCGGAAGGCCAAGACGGGCTGGCGTTACGTCTGGGACCGTGTGTTCGATTGGAACAATCCCCCCGACGTGCCCGAGGACTACAAGACGCAGGATGTCGGATCCGACCCCTGGGTCCCCGCAGAGACCGCTCTGGACCTGGGAAGCCTGCTGAGCCGGCATGGAATGGATTTGAGCAGCACGGCCGCGGTGTATCTGGCCATCGCGGGATTCTTCTTCGCGGTGTATTGGGGCATCGCCGGTCCCGGCATGTACCTTGTGCTGGCGCTGAAAAAGCGGGCGAATTTGAGCTGGTTTTTGTTCGGCGCGACGGCCGTGGCGGCGACGGCGGTGACGGCGGCCCTGGTCCGGATCGTCGTCCGCGGCGCGCCCGAGCTTCGACACGTCAGCATCGTGCGCTATGCCGCGGGCGAGCCCTACGGCGTCATCGACAGCCGGTTCGGACTCTACATTCACCAGGACGGGCCCAAGGCCATCGGACTTGGCGACACCGCGCCGCACGAAATCAGCTACCTCACGCCGTTCAGCCTGCATCCGCAATATGCCTTCAACACCGATGAGTTGCCGTCGTATTCGGAATATCAGATCGCGGTGCCGGATGCGTCGGATTCCAATGCGGTGTCGGTGACGATCCCGTATCGCAGCACGTCGAAGAAATTGCAGGCGCATTGGGTGGGCGAGATCAAGGGCGCGGTTGAGTTGGCGGCCGACACCCAGCAGGTGAAGGTCGATGAGAACGGCAATCTCGTGGGGACGATCATCAACCACACCGGGAATGATTTGTGGCACGTGTTTCTCGGTTTCAAGCAGCCCGTCGGCCAAGGCGAACCGGACAGGGATGCGATCATATACGCCGAGAAATGGGCCAAGGACGATTCGTTGAAGCTCGACGGTTTAACGGCCACGAACAACCTCATAGACCTGGAAAATGCGGATAAGCGCGTCAAGATCATGGGCGCCGGTCCGTCCTATGGTTGGATACTGCACGTGAGAGACGCCGTGGGATCGTGGAGCCAGTATTGGCGGGACCAAGGCGGAAACGTGGAAAGCGACCTGGATTATGCATTGCCGATGCTGACTTTTTTCGATCGCCTGCCGCCATGGGCCCAGCAGAGCGGGCAGAAATTGAATCGTTTTGAACTGCGGCGGCATGGAGCGAGGGTGTTGGATTTATCCCCGGCGATGAGCGCGGGAAGTTTGGTGATTTGCGCCCGGGCGATCGTGGACAAGGAGGACAGCGCGGCTCCATTGCCGGTGCCGCTGACCGTTTCGGAGGAGCCGGTGAGCGGGACGGGAACGACGATTTACCAGTTCGTGTTGCCGTTGGATCGCACCGCCGTTTCCAGCCTGCCGTCGACGAAGCCCAGCGGGCCGCAGTAAAAGGTGATATCGCATGGCCGCCGTCATCAAGACCGTCAATCTCACCAAGCGATACGGCACGCTGGTCGCGCTGTCGAACCTAAACCTGGAGATCAACGAGGGGGACTGTTTCGGATTCATCGGCCCGAACGGGGCGGGGAAAACCACGACGATCAAAATCCTGGCCACGCTGCTCCAGCCCACCTGGGGCGAGGCGCGGGTTTGCGATTACGTGGTGGGATACCAGTCGCGCTCGATCCGGCCGTTGATCGGGTACGTGCCGGATTATTTCGGCGCGTACGAGGACATGGTGGTGCAGGAGTACCTGGAATTTTTCGCCGCCGCGTACAATATCAACGGCGCACAGCGGACCAAGATCGTCAACGACGTATTGGAACTGACCGATCTCGGCTTCAAGCGCGACGCAGCCGTGGACGGGCTGTCGCGGGGAATGAAGCAGAGGCTGTCGATCGCCCGGGTGCTGGTGCACGATCCGAAGGTGCTGCTGCTGGATGAGCCGGCGGGCAACCTCGACCCGCGGGCGCGGATCGAGATGCGCGAGCTTCTGAAGGAACTTCGGCGGATGGGCAAGACGATCCTGATCTCGTCGCACATCCTTCCGGAGCTGGCGGATTTGTGCAACACGGTGGGGATCATCGAGCAGGGAGAATTGCTGTACAGCGGCCCGGTGGCGGACATCGTCCGCCGCGCCCGGGCCGGGACGGTGGTGCACGTCGGCGTGCTGCGCGCGCCGGAGCAGGCTGCGGCGCTGCTGGCTCAGCATCCCGACGTCGAATCGGCCGCGCCCAACAACGGATATATCGAGGTGGCGCTCAAGACCGGAGTGCGGGACTACAGCTTCATCCCCTCGCAACTGGTGGCGGCGGGGTTCCAGATCAATTTGCTTCGCGAAGAGGAGGTGAACCTGGAAACAGCGTTCATGCGGCTGACGAAGGGAATGGTGCAATAACCGTTGCTTGGAATCGCGGACTATCTCTGGCGGCTGGTTCCGGGAAATCCGATCCTTCTCCGCGTCGTCGAAAACGCCGGGAAAAAGAGGCGGGACGCGATCATCCGCTGCGGATATCTGGGGCTCCTGGTAATCGTTGTCCTCTATACTCTGGTAACGGGCAGCGACAACACGGGCGATCTGGCGGCATTGTCGCGCACGTCCACCGTCCTCTTCCAGCAGATGTCGTATCTGCAACTGGGGCTGGTCGCGTTGCTTTCGCCCATATTCACCGCCGGGGCGATCACGCAGGAGCGGGACAGCCAGACCTACGACATCCTCCTTTCCACCCCGCTGACCAACGGGCAAATCGTCATGGGCTCGCTTCTGAGCCGGGAGTTTTTCGTCATCGCCCTGCTGGTCAGCGGCATTCCTATCTTCGCGGTGACGCAGATCTTCGGCGGCGTGGCGATCGAGAGCATCGTCTACAGCTTTCTCATCGCCGCCAGCACCGCCATGGTCACGGGCGCCATGGCGATGGCCATCGCCACCTTCAAGGTCGGCACCCGCCGAACCATCTTCAGCTTTTATCTGTTCATCGTGGTTTACCTGGTCGGCGGATACCTGCTGGACCGGGCGGATTTTTTTCATCTCACCTGGATCGACGCAGCCGGCAACAAGGTCCGCACTTTCACGAGTTGGTTCACGGCGCTGAATCCATTCCTGGCGCTTCCGGTGATTTTCAAGGACAAGGCACATTTGCCGCCCAACCTGGCGGATTTGCCGCAAGGGTACCAAACCTGGCCGCTGGGATGGTATTGGACCAGCCCGGCGTCGTTTTACGTCTGCTTCATGCTGCTGCTGAGCCTGGCGATGATGGTGCCGTCGGTGCTGTTTTTACGGCGGCTGGCTCAGTCGACGACGAGCATCAAGGGCTGGCTGCTGCAAAATCTGCGGCTCAGCAAGGGCGACCGCACGCGCAAGCCGCGGCCCGTCTGGCATAACCCCATCGCCTGGCGCGAGGCCAGGACCAAGGCGTCGGCGGCCCGGTCGACGTTCCTGCGATATGGATTCATCGTGCTGGGCATAATCGGCGCGGTCGTGCTTCTGGCGATGCACAGCACGGAGCTCACGCCGGCACTTTTCATCAACCACAGTTACGATCCGACAAAAAATACGCTCTACATTGAAGGCAGCCACCAGCCAGAAATACCGGTGGCGCCCGGAGTGGAAGTGAAAATCGGCGACGCCCCCGCCACCCTGGATAACCTTTATGGAAGGTACGAAGTCGCCAATTTCACGCAAGATGCCAACCAAGCCATTGCAACCATCGACCTGAAGGAATATCCGAGAAAACTCGATCCGGACCAGGCGAGGAGTTGGCTGCTGGGGCTGACGATCGTGGAATTTTCGGTGATTCTGCTGATCATCTCCAACGCCGCCGCCAGCACCGTCACCCGGGAGAAGGAGGACGGCACGCTGGACCTTTTGCTCTCGACGCCCATTACCAGCCGGTATTACATCTGGGGCAAACTGCGTGGCCTGGTCGCGTTCGTGCTTCCGCTGCTGGCCGTGCCCGTGGCCAGCTCGCTGATCTTCATCGTTCACGATGTGGCGCGGTGGCTGGCGGCGCGGGACGACAATTTCCAATGGATCGTCTTCCCCGAGGCGATGCTGATGATGCCGGCGATGCTGATCATCGTCTGCGCCTTCGCCGCGATTTTGGGGATGCAGATGTCCCTGCGCTGCCGGACCACCGTGCGCGCGGTGATGAGCAGCGTGGGCATCGTCGTGGGCGCGTGCGCCGCACTCGGATGGTGCGGGTATTCGGTCCTCCAATCCAGCACGGCCCCCGAATTGGCCGCGGCCATCGGCGCCTTCAGTCCGTTCACCCTCCTGACCCTCCTGATCGATCCCTATCAGTTCGCCGGCAACGGCTTCAACATTAACGCGGGAACCAGTTACGATCCACCCGGCGTCCGCATCGTGGCGTTCGTCGTTTGCGCCGTCGCCATCGCCGCCTATGCCATGGGAATCTTCTCGATGTACAAGTCGATGGTGAAGAATTTCGACATGACGATCCGGCGGCAATCGAGATAACATATCCAAGGCAGGACACGGTTATGAAAGACACTGATCTGCTCCGCGCCAACCCCGATCATTCCCAATTCTGGCAAAACGCTCACGAATATTTCGACCGGGTCTATCAACAGATGAACCTGGACCCGAGTTGGCGCGCGGTGCTGGCCTCGCCCAAGCGCGTGCTGACCGTGTCGTGCCCGGTGAAGATGGACGATGGGCGCATCCAGGTCTTCACGGGCTATCGCGCCCAGCACAACAACGCGCGCGGGCCGTTCAAGGGCGGAATCCGCTTCGACGGCTCGGTCAAGCGCGACGAGGTCATGGCGCTGGCGATGCTGCAAACGTGGAAGAACGCGCTGGTGGACCTTCCCTTCGGCGGGGCCAAGGGCGGAGTCGTGTGCGATCCCAGAAAATTATCTGCCGGCGAAAAAGAGCGATTGACCCGGCGATACGTCAGCGAAATCCTGCCGATCATCGGCCCCGTCCACGACATCCCCGCCCCCGATGCCGGAACCGATTCGCAGGTCATGGCCTGGGTGCTGGACACCTACAGCATGATGGTGGGCCATCAGGAATTGGGCGTGGTCACGGGCAAGCCGGTTTCGCTAGGCGGCTCGGCCGGCCGCGAGGAGGCCACCGGCCGCGGCGTCACCTACGTCCTACGCGCCTTCCTCAAGACCCAGAACAAATCCCTCGAAGGGACGCGCATCGCCATCCAGGGTTTCGGCAACGTCGGCTACAACGCCGCCCGGCTCCTCGACGAATTGGGTGCGACCATCCTCGCCATCACCGAACGCAAGAGCGGAATCTATGACGAACACGGCATCAACGTGGAGGCGGCCGGGTTGTACTACCGCGAGCGCGGCGAACTGACCGACTATCCCAACGGCGACGCTATCGCCAACGAAGAACTGCTCACCTGTGATTGCGACGTGGTGATCCCCGCCGCGATGGAGAGCACCGTGACCCAGGAGATCGCCCCACACGTCAAGGCCCGCATCATGGTCGAGGCCGCCAACGGCCCAACCACCCCCGACGCCGACGAAATCCTCCGCGACAACGGCGTGACCGTATTACCCGACATCCTCGCCAACGCCGGCGGCGTCACCGTCAGCTATTTCGAATGGGTGCAGGGATTGCAGAACTTTTTCTGGTCCCTAAAAGAGGTCAACGAGGAATTGCAGAAGGTGATGGAGCGTGCCTTCGACGCGGTGAACGCCAAGGCCGACCAAGCTGATTGCGACTACCGCACGGCGGCGTACACGATCGCCATCAGCCGGGTCGCCGAGGCGTGCAGGGTCAAGGGGCTGTTTCCGTGATGTTCACGCCCAGCCGGGGGGAAGGTTGGGCCGCGCTGGCGTGAACCGCATCGCAGAGAGCGCTGATTGCGGGCGTGTTGGGTATCCGTCTCCCGGTCGAATGGCCCAACCATGTCCGAGAGACCGCGTATCCGAACTTCAGCCCCGTACTTCTTACATCTTCAGTTGAACTTCTCGCGGCCGGGTGCTCAGAAATGCGGGTGAACAGCCCCACTCGCCTGCATCGGCGTTAAACCTCTCGATCATTTGGACCCGTTCGTACGCAATACCTCCAACCGGCCCTTGGCGGCATCGCGGACACCCCAACACCTTGCCTCCACCTCCACCTTCGCCAGCAGCAACTGATCCGTCAGCTTCTCGACGGCGGCCGTACCAACCTCCCAATTCCCTGCCTCCACCGCCACCTTTGCCAATAACGCCTGGTCCGTCACTTTCTCAACATCAACAGCCACGGTGCAGCTTTTCCGCCATGCAACCACAATTCCCATTAATGTAAGCAATGTCGCCAGCACTTCGAGGCCGCCACCCCACAGCGTAAGCTGCCGCAGCCGCCGTTGGGCGTAGAGCCCGTCGAAAAGCACACCCATTGAGTGGACTAAGGCTATGCCGGGCGGATTCCTGTCGTTTATTTTGTGCGCGGCACCGTATGCGACTGTGCTCAGGAGGTCCTCGACCGTCTGCCCGTCAACATAGATCGGGCCGCGGCCAAAGCCATTTACAAACCATTCCGAGGGTCCGTCAGCATCCATGTGCATGTGAATCCATAGCCGGGAATGTGGCTTCCCGGATACCAATATGACCATGGCCGGAGGAACGCCATTCTTGTCATACCAATTAAACGACTCATGGATGGCTGCTTCCACCGTGAGGTGTGATTCCCCTGCCCAATACTCTAGCAGCCCGTGGTTTTAGCCCATTTTCTGCGGTGGGCGCGTGAACGTCAAAGCAGCCAGCCGATTCGATGGCTGA
>Ga0209415_10009318_pt1 | contig 16885 bp, 10 predicted proteins | sample PeaSoiSIISIP2007_FD_187696 | JGI IMG/M metagenome (GOLD analysis project Ga0209415, IMG submission 187696) | Peat soil microbial communities from Weissenstadt, Germany - SII-SIP-2007 (SPAdes) (version 2) | ecosystem: Environmental > Terrestrial > Soil > Wetlands > Peat | place: Germany... | reverse complement strand
CGTGCTCGTGTGGCTCCACGCTGAAGGACTGTCGGGAGAGGTCGTATGAGAATCGCATCGCGAGTTGCAACGTCCGCCTGTCTGTCCGCCCTTGCTGTATTCGTCGCGTGTGGCGGGTCGGGCTCACAGACCGCATCACCCAATCCCTTCGCCAACGACGCCACGACAGGTAACGGCGGGTTCGAGAACGGCGGGGAAGGCGGCAACGGCAACTCTTCCGGGAACTCGTCGGGAAATTCCTCGGGCAACTCTTCCGGGAACTCGTCGGGAGCTTCCTCGGGCAACTCTTCCGGCAGCTCGTCGGGAAGTTCGTCGGGCGGCTCTTCCGGGAGCTCTTCCGGAGGCTCGTCGGGAAGCTCGTCGGGCTCCGCCAGCAAGTGCCCGTCGACATGCTCGACGGACAGTGACTGCCAGAGCGGCTGTCCCGCGGCGCCGTCTGGCGAGATCAACTGCTGCTCGGGCGCGGGCGGCCCTTGCATGATGGTCTCCGGCTCCGCGTGCCCCGACATGCCGGGCGGCGGCACGGACCAATAAGGGGGAGCGCGCGCGCCGCCTGCCGAGGCGGCCCGCGATTTACCCCGCCTCACTCGAGCTCGCCGACCTCGGCCTCCACCGCGCTCACGAGCTCCCCGCTCGCGATGAGGTCCGCCACCTTGGCGATGTCGGTGTAGAGCGGCCTGTCTCCCGTGAAAGCCGCGACGCGCGCACGAACCGCCGCGTGGGCCGCCGCGACGCCGCGGCTCGGGGGAATCGGCGCGCGCTGGTCGATGCCTGCGGCGGCCGTCAAGATCTCGATCGCCAGCGAATGGCGCACGTTCTCGACCACCTGCCCGAGCTTGCGCGCCGAGATGCTGCCCATGCTCACGTGATCTTCCTTGCCCGCGCTCGAGGGAATCGAGTCCACGCTCGCCGGGTGGCACAGCACCTTGTTCTCGCTGACGAGCGCCGCGCTGGCCACCTGGGCGATCATGAAGCCCGAGTGAAGCCCGCTGGGCGGCGCCAGGAACGGCGTCAACCCCGTCGAGAGCGCCGGGTTCACGAGCTGCTCCACGCGGCGCTCGCTGATGTTCGCGAGCTCCGCCGCCGCGATGGCCGCGAGGTCGAGCGCGAGCGCTAGCGGCTGGCCGTGGAAGTTGCCGCCGCTCACGATGTCCGCCCCTCCGTCGGCGCGGAGGAAGACGCTGGGGTTGTCGGTGACCGAGTTGACCTCGCGCTCGAGCACCTCACGACCCCACGCCAGCGCGTCCCGACTGGCCCCGTGCACCTGCGGGATGCAGCGGAGGCTGTAGGCGTCCTGAACCTTCCCGCAGCCGGCGTGGCTCTCCATGATCCGGCTGTCGGCGAGCAGCGCCCGCATGTTGCGCGCGACGGCGGCCTGCCCGGGGTGCGGCCGCGCCACGTGGAGTCGCTCGTCGAAGGGACGGCTCGAGCCCTCGATGGCCTCGAGGCTCATCGCGCCCGCGATGTCGCCCACCCGGCAAAGGCGCTCGGCCTCCAGCAGCGCGAGCGTGCCGAGCGAGGCCATGTACTGCGTGCCGTTGACGAGGGACAGCCCCTCCTTGGCCTCGAGCACCACCGGCGCGACGCCCGCGCGCGCCATGGCCTCCGCGGCGGCCACGAACGGCCCCTCCCAGAGCCGGGCTTCCCCCTCGCCGATCATCGCGAGCGCGAGATGCGCGAGGGGCGCGAGGTCTCCCGAGGCCCCCACGGAGCCCTGCGATGGGACGCGCGGGTGCACGCCCGCGTTGATCATCGCGACGAGCACGTCGACGAGCTCCGGCCGCACGCCGCTATGGCCGAGCGCGAGGACCTGCGCGCGCAGGAGCATCATCCCGCGTACCGCCGGGACGCCGAGGTCGGCGCCCACCCCTGTCGAATGCGACCGGACGAGGTTCTTCTGGAGCTCACGGACGTCGGCGGCGCCGATCCGCGTCTCGCTGAGCGCGCCGAAGCCGGTGTTCAGGCCGTAGACGAGCGGAGCTTCGTCGCCCGCCGAAGCGATCGCGTCGACCGCGGCGCGCGACCGCGAGACGGCTTCGCGCGCGCGGTCGTCGAGGGCGACCTGACGCCCGCGCCGGGCCACGTCCTCGAGCGCTTCGAGGGACAGCGGCCGGCCGAGGAGGACGGGGGACATCGAGACGTTTCTTTACCCTACCCTCGCCGTGCGTCGTCCCGTTCCCCCTGCCCACGCTCGGGGTGCAAAAGTGGCGTCCCGTCAGAACTTGTGACTTGACATGATGCGCTTCGTGGCGCATGCCCCGCCCGGTGTGGGTTCAAGTATGAGAATGCTCGAAGCGGGAGGGATTGCGATGCGTGTCCGTCTGTCTGCGATCGCGCTGGGTCTCGTGATGGTCGCGGGCTGCGCGTCGGGCGGCTCCGTCGGCCCCGGCGACACCGGAGAGCCGGGCGCCGACGCCGGCCCCTCGGAGGACGCTGAGAGCCCCGGGCCGGATGCCACGACGGAGAGCGGAGTCGCCGAGGCGGGCGCAGCGGATGGCAGCGCGGCCGACGGCGCCAGCGGGGTGGACGGCGCCGGGGACGGGAGCGGCGAGCTCGACTCCAACGGGAGCCGAGCCGATGCGGCGGGCGATGCGGCGGGCGATGCGGCGGCCGATGCGGGCGAGGCCGGCAGCGCGGCCGACGGGGGCGATGGCAGCACGACGGACGGAGCCGAGGGGACCGACGCCGGCGACGGTGGATCCGGCGAAGCCGGCACGGAAGCCGGCGCGAGCGACTCGGGCGAGGCGGGGGCGGCGGAAGGCGGCGCGGCCGACAGCGGCGGCGCCGACTCGGCTCAGCCGGACGCCGGACCCGGCATTCCCGGTTGCCCCCAGACGACGAGCGACAGCACGGGAATCTACGTCGCGCCCACCGGCATGGACGCCAGCGGCTGCGGGGGCTCCCGAGGCTCGCCCTGCCTGACGATCACCGCGGCCATCGCCTCGACGAGCTACTTCATGGGCAGAAACATCATCTTCGTCGGCGCCGGCACGTACGTCGAGGAAATCACGCCCCCCGCGGGGGTCACGATCATGGGCGGCTGGCAGGTCAGCGGATCGACCTGGTCGTTCGACTGCGGGGCCCACCCGGAGAGCGACGTCATCGTGCGCGCGCCATCGAGCTCGAACACGACGGTGCTCGTGGACGGCATCGGCGGAGCCGCCACCCTCTCGACTTTGACGGTCGAGAGCAAGGCCACCGCCGACGCAGGCGAGTCCCTCTACGGAATCTTCGCGCGCGGCTCGACGACGCAGCTGACCCTGACGAACGTCGCGGTGAGCGTGGCGAACGCAGGCAACGGGCAGACTCCCACGACGACGGCGGCGAGCGGCTCGGCTCCGCCTTCGACCTGCTCGGCGGGTGATGGCGCCAATGCCTCCGCGCCCGGAGCGATCGGCGCGGGCGCAGCCGCCGGGACGTTCTCGTCCACCGGATTCACATCCGCCTCCGGCGCCGCCGGCGCGGCGGGGAGCCCGGGCGACAACGGGACCGCCGCGACCGCGCCAGCGTCGACCTCTTACACGAACTGCGGGACCACGGCCTGCACCAATTCCACGTATTCGTGCGTCGGCAAGCAGGGGTCGAACGGCTGCGGCGGCGGCGGCGGGGGGGGCGGCGCGGCCGGCACGGGCGGCGGCAGCAGCATCGCTCTCTTCGCATTCGACGCGAGCGTCACGATCATCGGCGGCTCCTACACGGCGGGTAACGGAGGCAGCGGGGCCGCGGGTGTCGCCGGCGGCTCCGGCGCGACCGGCAGCTCCGGCGCCGCGGGTCTATCGACGACCTGCGCGACGTCGAGCTGCACCGCCGGGTTCTTGTGCTTCTCCGGCGGCAACATCGTCGCGGGCGGTGGAACCGCGGGTGGCACCGGCGGCACCGGGAGCGCGGGCGGGCAGGGCGGCGGCGGTTCCGGGGGCGACTCTTACGCGGTCATCACGGGCGGCATGGCTTCGGGCGCGCTCGTGCTCAGCGACTCTCCGGCGCTCGCGAGCGGCACGGCGGGATCGAGCCTCGGCAACGGAGCGGCCGGCGCCGCCTCCGCTCGGGCGAGCTTCTGATCGCACGGAGTGTTCGCATCGGGCGGTCCGCGTGGGTAGAGTCCACCGGTCTTGCTTTGTCGCCGATCGGTCGCGCTCTGCGCCCTGGCTCTGACCGGCCTGCTCGCCGACGCGGCCCCCGCGCGCTCGGCCCCTGCCGCGTCTCCCGCACGATGGACGGACGCGACTCCGGACGCCATGCTCGACGACGCGGCCGAGCGCGCCGTTGCGCCGGGAGCTCAGGAGCACGCGCGGCTCGCAGCGCTTGCGACGATCGCGAGGCTCGCGGAGCGCTGGGACCAGGGGCACGCACGGACGGCGTTCGAGCGCGTCGCGACAGACGCGGGTCGCGCGGGCGACGATGTGAGCGACCAGGCGGCCGTGCTCGCGCGGATGGTCGCGGCCGACGAGGGGACCGAGCAGGGCGCCCGCGAAGACCGCAAGCTCGGCGTCGTCGACGCGCTGGCGATCCTCGGGCCCTTCCGGGACACCGGAGGCGGTCTGGATGCCCGCGACGGGCCCGAGGCGGGGTCCTTCGGAGACGTACGCGCACGCTATTCCTGGGGCAGCTACGAGGTCGGCTGGCGCGCCGTGCCCAGCTCGTTCGCCACGGCCCGGGGCGTTGCGCTCGATCTGTTCGTCTCGCCGCGCAAGGAGAGCTGCACGTGGCTGGCCTCCCGGCTGGTGGTGACGGCCGACCAGAGACTCGTGCTTCGCCTCGCAGCCACCGGGCAGGCCCGGCTCGTCTTCGACGGAGCGGACGTCGGACGGGACGACGCGGTCAACGAGGCGGCCTGGTTCGACCGCATCGCGGCCCGGGTGCGCGCGACGGCGGGCGCGCACCTGCTTGCGGCGAAGGTGTGCGCGGGAGCAATCGATGACGCAGGGCGCGTTCGCCTCCGGGTCACGGACGAGTCGGGCGCGTGGCCACAAGGGCTGGAGGCCAGCGCGGACCTCGGGGGAATGCCGCTCCGATCGACCCGCGCCCACCGCCCCGTCTTCGAGAGGGCCACGACGGCGCTCGCGCGCGCCATCGACGCGCTGACCGGCAAAGGTCTCGACGCTCGCCTGGATGCCGCCGTTCTTCGCACCCTCGGCGGCGCCGACGATCTTCGCAGCCCCCGAGCGCCCGGGCTGCTCGCAGCGCTCGCCGAAGGCGCCATCGACGCCGATCGCCTCGCCTTCGCCGCCTGGATCGCACCGAGCGGCGCGAACCGGAGCGCGTGGCTCAACCGCGCGCACGCGGACCCGTCCGCCGACGCACGGACGAAGGCGTTCGTGGAAAGGAGACTCGTCGAGCGGCACCTCGACGCGGGGCTCGCGGACTGGGCAATGGCGCTCTTGCGCGGGACGACCCACGCGGGCGAGGAGGACGACGAGAGCGTCCTGCTGAAGGCCCGGGTGGACCTCGCCCTCGGGACGGACGCGCTGCGGCTGCGCGCGATGCGCCTCCTCGCGTCGACGCTGCAGGGCCGCGTACCGCCGACCGCCGTGCTCGAGGCGCTCGCGCAGGTCGCGCCGTCGTTCGACCCGGCGCTGGCCCTCGCGGCGCGCGAGGGCCTCGCGGCGCGCGACGGCGATCACGGACCCGATCTCGTCCTCGCCATGAAGACGCGCGGGCGCGAGGCCGTGGTGAGCGCGGCGCGGCGGGCCTTCGCCGGGGGAGTTGATTCCGCTGACCAGGCTCTGGCCGTGGCCCAGGCGGTCGCGCAGGCCGGGGCTCACGACGAGGCGCGCTCTCTGTACGAACAGCTCGCCCGCTGGGCGCCGAACCGCGCCGGCGTCTGGGCGGGCCTCGCGCAGGAAACTGGCGCCACCGTGGCGGACGCGATGCGCGACGAGGCGATCGCGGCGGCGCTGCGGCGTGCCCGCGAGCTCGACCCGGGCGAGGCGCGCTACAGAGCCGAGCTCGCGCTGCGCGCCCACGCGACGGCATCCACCGAGGGACGCGACGACGAGAAGTACCTCGTCGCCTCGCAGGCGATCCTGGCGCGGCGGCGCGGCGCGCGGCCCGGGGGCACCGACGCCCCGGACGTCTCCGACCGCGAGCTCCACTGGCTGCGCGCCGTGGTGATGCACGCCGACCGGCGGGTCTCGGAGCTGGTGCACTATGCCCGCGAGATCGTGATCCCGCCGCGCACCGAGGACGAGCTCTACGAGGAGATCCCCGCCGAAGGAGATCTGACCGAGCTTCTGCGAGCGCGCGTGCACCGCGCCGACGGGGGTACCGCCTTCCCGGTGGAGGAGGCGAACGACGACGCTCGCCCGCGCATCCGCTGGCCCGAGCTCGGCGCCGGCGACGTCGTCGAGGTCGCGTTCCGATCGTGGACGGCAGGTCCAGTAGGGGGCCGCGCCGACCCGCCATTTTACCGCCTCGACTACGCGGGCGGCCTCTCGACTCGTCCGGTGATCTATAACGAGGTCGACGTCGAGTCCCCCGCGGACAGGCCGATCTACGTCGACGTCGTCAACGGGAAAGCCGACCGTCGCGAGGAGAAGGACGAGGGCGGCCGGCACGTGATGCGCCTTGTCTGGGACGCCCCCGTCAACGTCCCGGACGAGCCCCACGCACCCCCGCAGAGCGAGGTCTTGCCGACGCTCGTCCTGTCGACCTTCAAGGACTGGAGCGCCTTCCGCGCCTGGTACACCGAGGCCGTCCGCGGGTTCACCGAACCGGACGCCCAGGTGCGCGAGCTAGCCGCGAAGCTGACGCGGGGGAAGGCCTCGCGCCAGGCGAAGCTCGAAGCCCTCTTCGACTTCGTCGCCGACGACATCCGTTACGTGAATTTCGTCAGCGGCGAATGGTGGCTGCCGAACCGGCCGCAGCAGCTCCTCGCGCGTCGCGAGGGCGACTGCGACGACAAGGCGCTCCTGCTCATCACGCTGCTCAAGGCGACTGGCATCGACGCGCAGGAGGTCATGGTGCAGACTCGCCTCACGGGACAGCCGTCGATCCTGCGCGCACGCGGGGCGGCGATCCCGCTGTTCGATCACGGGATCGCGTTCCTCCCCGGACCCGGCGGCGGCACCTACCTCGACGCGACGAGCCCGCAGTCGCGCCTCGGACCGCTGCCGTCGATGGACGCACGCGCGGTGGCGCTACGGATGGACGGCCCGGCCGAGATCGTCGAGCTGCCCTCGAGCTCCCCGAACGATCACGGGGTCGACGCGAGGTGGACCATCGCGCTTCGCCCCGACGGGAGCGCCGACCTCGAAGGAGACGAGCGAGCGACCGGCGACGACGCCTTCTGGATGCGCACGAACCTGACCGAGCCGGGGGCGCGCGCGCAGTGGGTGGAGGATCACCTGGTGGGAGCGTGGTTTTCCACCGTCGAGGTCGACAAGAAGGTCGACTTCCGGGGCGAGCTGCCGCACGGCGAGGCGACGGCGCGGTGGCGAGCCCGCTCGAGCGGCCTGGCGCGACACGAGGGAGACGAACTGGTGCTGCCGCTGTCGCCCGCGCAGACGCTCGCGTCCCAGCTGGCACCGCTCGTGAAAAGGACGCTGCCCCTGTGGCTTCCGGCGCAGATCGCCCCTCGGAAGGAGTCGCGCACCATCCGCGTCTTGGCTCCGAAGGGGTGGATGTTCGAGCCCCCTCCGCGAGGCGGCGACGAGAACGCAGGGCCCTTCGGGCGCGCGCACCTCGAGCTTTCGCGCGACCCGCGCGACAAGCAGACGATCGTCGTAGAGCGCACTGTCGTGCTGGACCAGAGCCGGATCTCTGCCGACGACTACCCGAAGTGGCGCGCGTGGGTGCAGCGCGTCGACGCGCTGATGCACAAGAGCCTCCGGCTCGTGCCGGCCGGAGTGACGCCGTGATGAGCAGGTCCCTCCTCCTCTTCGCCTGCGCTCTTTCTCTCGCGTGCGGCGTGCCCGCCGCGCGCGCGCCGTCCGGCCCGCATCCGGGGCTCCCCGGGGCTTTCGCGGCTGCGTTTCGCCTCGATGCGGTCGGCGACCCCCGCGACGCGATCCGGGCGCACCTGGACGTGGTGCGCGCCGCGGCCCGGGCGGACGGCGATCCGTGGCAGGGGGCTGCGCTGCAAGCCTCCCTCGATGCGCTCGCGACAATCACGATGCCCGCGCTCGGCGACGCGGGGCCGGACGCGGCGCTGGCGAACCGCACCGGCGAGACCGCGGCGATCGTCGGCGAGTTGGGGCAGGCCACGCGCGAGGCGAGAGGCATCTTCGGCAAGGCCCTCATCGCGCGCGCGCTGGTGTCCCTGGCTCAGCGCGGCGGCGATGCCGTGGCGGCCGAGGTTCAACGCGCGGCGGGCGGGTGCGTGCGAGAGGCCCTCGTCATAGGGCCGACGACGTGGGCGCCGGTGACGGGGGTCGACGCGCCTGGTCCGCTGGACCGCGCCGACGCGCGGGTCGAGCCGGCCTACGCAACGGACTACGCGTTCGGGGTCGCGGCCCACCCGACGACGGTGCGCGGACGCGGCTGCGCGATCGACCTGTCCGCCGAGAGCGCCCGCCCCGGCGTTCGCGAGGTGGTCGTGGACGTGGACGTTCCCCGTCCGCAGCGCATCGGCCTGGCGCTGAGGGCGCATGGCGCGGCCGTGCTTCGCGCGGGGGGCGTGGAGCTCGTCCGGCGCTCGTTCGAGCTGGGGGACGGCGACACGGCCCGCTTCGTGACCCTCGAGGCGACGGCGGGTGAGCTCCGCGTCGTTGCGCGCGTGGGAACCGCGAAAGAGGACGACTCCATCGAGATCGACGCGCTAGGCGAGGATGGGGCCCCCATGCGCGCGAGGGCCCCGGCGGTCGGTTCGACGTCGACCGCGCGGGTGCGCAGCACGGCGGTCGTGACGACACCGACGCCCGCGACCGAGGACGAGGTGCTCCTCGCGGCGGCGGCGGCCCTGGCGTCAGGCAACCCGCGCGACGCGGAGCGCCTGCTCTGGAACGCCGCCGCACGCGCCGCGGCGGGCGCCGCCTTGGAGCTCGTCTACGCGCGGGCCGTCGAGACCGCGCGCGACCTCTCCCCCGCGATACGCGCCGAGCGGGCGCGCAGCGCCTACGAACGCGTGCTCGAGGCCTGGCCGACGAGCTGGGAGGCCACCGTCGCGCACGCCGTCCTTGCCGGCGTGCGCCGCGGGCGCTCGGAGGCCGGCGTCGAGATCCTGCGGGACCTCGACGTCCAGCGCGCGCAGTCGCGCACCGCCGGCGCCTCCCGGTGGTTCGGCGTCTGGGTCGACGGGGTGGACGCCCTCGTCAGCGGTCGGGAGCGTCTCTTCGACCGAGCCCAGGCTGCGCTGCAGCGCATTCGCGGGACCGGCGCGGGAGCGCTGTTCGTCGACGCCGAGGATGCTGCCACGCCGCGGGTCGGGGCGGAGCTGGTCGCGTCGGCGTGCGACATGTCCCGCGCCAGGGCGCACGACAGCCTGGCTTGCCTCGACGCCCTTCGCTCGGCGGGAGACCGCGCGGGCGAGGCGCGCGAGCTCGCCCGCCTGCGCGCGCTGCTCGGCGCCCCGGAAGCGTTTCGCGCGCTGGAGCTGCGCGAGGCGCTGTCCGCCGGCGACGACGTCGCCGCGAGGCGCGTCTTCGAGGCCATGCTGCCCGGAGAGCGAACGATGGCCGTGGCTTCGATGCTGCTCCCCGGCGACGGGGACGTCCGCGCGGCGCTGCTCCGCGTCGCTGGGGGCAGCCGCGACGCTCCGGGCGCGATCGGTCCCCTGCTGCGGGCGGCGGGCGACGATCCGACCGCACCCCTAGACGACGACGCCGAGCGCATCGCCGCGCGGGACCGCGTCCAGCCCATCCTGCCCAGCGCAGCGACGGCGGTGCTCGCGCACACGGAGCGTTACGAGGTCTCGCCCGAAGGCTTGCTTCACTGGCTGCTGTTCGACGTGCGCCGCGTCAGCGGGACCACGGACGTCGAGGAGAACGCCCAGGCCGCGGCCCCCGAGATATGGGGGCGCTCCGCGACGCGCGCGCTGAGGCGCCGCATCTTCAAGAAGGACGGGCGCGTCCTCGAGCCGGACCGCGCGCCGCGCGCGTCGCAGGCGCACGCGGATCTCTCGCAGCTGGAGCAGGGAGACGTCGTCGAGGCCATCTACGAGGGGTGGTCGCTGCCCGGAGACACGGGAGATGTCGGCATCGACACGCCCGACCTCTTGCCGGAGCGGACGGCCGTCCACGACGCGACCGTCGAGCTGCGCCTGCCGTCGACGCTGCGCGGTGGACTCTGGAGTCACCCGCTGCTCGGCAAGCCCGCCGAGCGTGCGGAAGGTAGCGAGCGGGTGCTCGGATGGCACGTCGTCGATCGGCCCGCGCGACGGGTGGAGGACGGCGTCCCGAAGACGGACCGCAGCGTGAGCGTGAGCTTCTCGACTGCGCAGTGGAGCGGCGTGGGCCGCGCGCTGCGCGAGACGATCGCGGCGCTGGACGAGCACGACCCCGAGACGAGCGCCTGGGCCCACCTGGCCGCGGGGCCGGGTCACGACACCGAGGGGAAACCGGGGCGCGCAACGGTCGACGCCCTGGTCGCCGCAGCCGGCAAGGTCCTGCGGGAGGCGGACTCGGCGACGCTTAGCGACTACGGAAGCACGCTCCCGCCCGTGCAGGCCCAGACCGCTCGCACGTCCCTCGCCTCCCACGACGGGAGCCGCTCGTGGCTCGTGCTCCGGGGGCTGCGCGAGCTCCGGGTGCCGTGCGACCTGCTCGTCGCGGAGAACGACCCCTACAGCGCTGACGCCTCGTTCCCGCCGCACTTCGGGCGGTTCGTGCACCCGCTGGTCCTCGCGCACGTGCCGGCCGGAGCGGACGGTCCTGCGGGCGACGTGTGGATCGACGCGGACGTCGCCGGACCCCCTCTCCCGGCCGGGCGCATCTCTCCAGAGCTGCGCGGGCGGCTCGCGCTGCGCACGGACGGCGCGATCGTCCCCTTGCCCCCGGTTGGCTCGAGCGAGAACGAACGCGACGAGGTGGACGTGCGTCTCGCGCTCGACGCGCAGGGCGGGGCGCGGGGTACGTTCACGATCGTGCTGCGCGGCAGGGACGCGCAGGAGCTCGCCGAAGCCCTGCTCCGCATCGTCGGGGCCGAACGCCAGCGTGCCCTCCGCGACGTCGTGCTCGCGTGGCTCCCCTGGGCAAACGTCGACGACGTCCAGCTGGCATCGAGCGAAGGCAGCTGGCAGGTCAGCCTGCGGGCGGACGTCAGCGTCGACGGCTACGCGCAGCCCGAGGGTGCGGCAGGGAGCTGGCTCCTGCCCGGGATGGACAGCCTTCACTGGGTCTGGCCGCGCGCGCGTGCGTCGAGCCTCGCCGCGACGTTCGCGACGCGGGCCGGCCGCGAGAGTGCCCTGGCCGTGAGCAGGGCGGTCCAGTACCACTTGCACCGCCGCGTCGAGCTCCCCAAGGGGGCCGCGGTCTCGCGGATGCCCGGGCCGCTCGACGTCCGGGCGAAGCTCGTGGAAGCCTCTCGCACGATCGAGGTGAAGAGCGGCGGCGGCACCGCGGGGGGCACTGCGATCGAGGACGATTTCTTCCTCGGCGTGATGACGGGCACGGTCCCCGCGGGCGCCTACGACGCCTTCGCGGCGAGCGCGCACGCGGCGGACGATGGCTTCCTCGCGAGCATGCGAGTGACTCTGCCCTGAGCCTTGAAGCCGCCCGCCCTTTTGCCTACTCTCGCCCGTCCTCCGAGCACGCACGCTCGCTCGATTCCCCCAGGCGGTACCCCATGAGCGGCCATTCGAAATGGGCCACCATCAAGCACAAGAAGGGCGCGCTCGACGCGAAGCGCGGCAAGCTCTTCACGAAGCTCATCAAGGAGCTCACCGTCGCCGCGCGGATGGGCGGAGGCGACCCCGCCGGCAACCCTCGGCTTCGCAAGGCCATCGCTGACGCCAAGGGGCAGTCGATGCCCAACGACACGATCCACCGCGCCGTCAAGCGAGGCACGGGCGAGATCGAGGGAGTTGCGTACGAGGAGATTGTCTACGAGGGGACGGGCCCGGCCGGAACGCTCTTTCTCGTCGAGGCGCTCACCGACAACCGCAACCGGACGGTCGCCGAGATCCGCAAGATATTCGAGAAGCACAACGGCCTTCTCGGCAGCGCCGGGACCGCGGGCTGGGCGTTCGATCGCAAGGGCATCCTCGCTCTGGGAAAGGACGTCACCGAGGACCAGCTGATGGAGGTGGCCGTGGCCGCCGGCGCCGAGGACTACCAGGACGCCGGCGAAGAGTGGCAGCTCACGACGCCGCCCGATGGCCTCAACACCGTCGTCGAGGCGCTCGAGAAGGCGGGCATCAAGCCCAGGTCGAGCTCCCTCGCGTACGTCCCCAAGATCAAGAAGCCGCTCGCCGGGAGGGACGCGCAGGTCGCCCTCAACATGGCCGATGCGCTTGACGATCACGACGACGTCCAGAACGTCTACGCGGACTTCGACATCTCCGACGAGGAGCTGGCGAGCCTGGCCAGCGCGGGTTGACGTCCCGACGCCTCGACAGCCAAGAGATGACGACCGTGATCGGGCTGGATCCGGGCACCCGCCATTTCGGGTGGGGCGTCGTCCGGCGTCACGGGACTCGCCTGCTGCACGCGGGCCACGGGGTCGTGCACACGGACGACCGCACTTCGATCGCGGCGAGGCTCGTGGTGATCGAGCGCGCGCTCATCGAAGTGATCGCCGCCCACGCCCCCGACGAGGCGAGCGTCGAGTCGATCTTCTTCGCGAAGGACGCTCAGGCCGCCGCCAAGCTCGGGCACGCTCGGGGCGTCGCGCTCCTCGTGTGCGCCCGCGCCGGTCTCGACGTATACGAGTACCCGCCCGCCCTCGTGAAGAAGGCGGTCGCCGGAAGCGGACGGGCGGAAAAGGCCCAAGTTTCCCAGATGGTGCGCGTCGTCCTCGGGCTGGCCGAGGCACCCAAGACCGACGCCGCGGACGCGCTCGCCCTTGCCATCACCCACCTGCACCGTGCGCCTCTGCCGATTCCCGGAATGAAAGGCGTCCGCCGTGGCTAGTATCCTTGGGCGAGTGTCGACCATGAGCTCCGCCTTCCTCCGGTACCCTGTCGCGCTCGCGGCATTCGTCGCCTGCAGCGCGCTGCTGACGAGCGCGAGCGCCGGCGACGCCCAGCCCCAGGCGCCGCCCCCGTCGTGCGGCGCCCCGGCCGCCGACCAGGCCGTGGCCAACGTGCAGGCCTTCTACGACAGGTCGAGCACCTTCAAGAGCGAGTTTAGCCAGAAGTTCTGGGTGAAAGCGTACAATCACGAGAAGAGCTCGAGCGGGCGTGTCACGTTCGTCAAGCCGGGCAAGATGGACTGGGTCTACGACGATCCGAAGGACAACCGGGTCGTCTCCGACGGCAACGTGATCAAGGTCTACGAGGCCGCCAACAAGCAGGTGTTCGAGCAGCCGATCGACAGGTCGCAGTATCCGGCCGCGCTGTCTTTTCTCACAGGCACCGGTAAGCTCGCCGACGCGTTCGACTTCGAGCTCGTCTGCGGCGACCAGATGAAATTCCCCGGAGGCTACGTGCTCGTGGGGACGCCAAAGCAGCCGACGCCCGCCTACTCGAAGGTGCTCTTCTACGTGGACATGGCCACGTCGCAGGTGCGGCGCGTGATGGTGATCGACGGGCAAGGGAACCGGAACCGGTTCGACTTCGTCAACCCGAAGGTGAACGAGCCCGTCCCGCCCGCGGAGTTCACGTTCACGCCTCCCCCCGGGACGTCCGTCGTGCGCCCGTAGCGCGCATGGGTTCCCCCGACACCAAGCGCCGGCGTTCGCTCACGAACGTCGGCGGAGCCGTCGACGTCGCCGGAGATCGCGAGGCCGCCGCGCTCCTCGCGCAGGCCCTCGACGTCGCGCCTGCGCCGGCTCCCGACGGCACGTCGGAGACCGACGACGCCGACCGCGCCCACGTTCACGGCTTTCACACGTACCCCGCTCGCATGCACCCCGCCACGGCCGGCCGGCTCGTGCGCGCCGTGGCGAGCGAGGGCGCGATCGTCTTCGACCCGTTCTGCGGCTCGGGCACGGTGCTCGTGGAGGCGATGCTCGCCGGACGGCGCGCGATCGGGACGGACCTCAACCCGCTGGCGGTGCGTCTCGCTCGTCTCAAGACGGCGGGGCTGGATGAAGCCGCGTGTGCGGCGATCGTCGCGGAAGCCCGCGAGGTGGCCGCCTTCGCGGACGAGCGCCGTCGCCGTCGAGCGGGATCGACTCGCCGCTACGCGCGCGCCGACGTGGATCTCTTCGAGCCGCACGTGCTGCTCGAGCTCGACTCACTGCGCGCCGCAATCAAGGAGCGTGCGAAGGACAGCGCCCTTCGCGGGCCGCTGGAGCTCGTGCTCAGCTCGATCCTCGTGAAGCTGAGCCGCCGGGCCTCGGACACGTCGGGCGCGCCGACGCCCCGTCGCCTCGCGGCGGGCTTTCCGGCCAGGCTGTTTGCCCGCAAGGCCGAGGAGCTGGCGCGGCGCCTGGGGGAGATGCGGGCCTTGCTCCCGCCGGGGAGCGTCCCGGCTCGCGTGGAGCTCGACGACGCGACGCGCCTGCGGACGGTCAAGGCGAGCACCGTCGACGCGGTCGTCGCGTCGCCGCCGTACGTCGCTACCTACGACTACGTGGCGCAGCACGAGCTGCGCATGCGCTGGCTCGATCTCGACGCCCGCGCCCTGCTGGCCGGCGAGATGGGCGCGCGCAGGCGGTACGCGCAGCTGGACGCGCGCGCCGCCGGCGAAGCGTGGCGGGCCGAGCTCGTGGCCTCGCTCCGCGCGATCTCCCGCGTGTGCCGAAGGGGGGCCAGGGTGGCCCTGCTGGTGGGTGACTCGGCCGTGCAGGGCGAGGCGCTCCGGGCCGACGCGATCGTGGCTTCGGTCGCCAAGGAGTCGGGGCTCGCGTGGGTCGCGCGCGCGTCGCAGGCACGCGCGCACTTCCACGGGCCGGGCACCGTGGCGTTCCGCGACGCTCCGCGCGCCGAGCATGCGATCGTCCTGGAGAAGCGCTAGACGGACGTAAGCTAGCGTGCCGCTCATCGTCTTCGAGTCCCCCGGGTCGCCGCCCCTCGAGGTGTCCGCGCCCGACGGGGGCCGCCTGGTCGACATCTGCGACGAGCGGGGCGCGCCGGTGCCGTTCTCGTGCAGGAGCGCGAGCTGCGGGACGTGCCGCGTGGACGTGCTGGAAGGCGCGGGACTGCTCGAGCCCCCGGCCGACGAGGAGCTCGACGTCCTCGACGTCTTCGGCGACGATCCGGGGGCGCGGCGGCTGGCGTGTCAGGTCCGCGTGCGCCCGGGTCCGGGGCGCCTGCGCGTACGCCCCGCCGACTGACCCCGCGGTGACCTGGCCGCGGTGCCGCTCGGTCGCGGGCAGGCTACAGTCTGCGCGTGGGCTTGCAGGCGAGGGTCGCGGCCACGCTCCTGGCGTCGCTGTGGGCGGTCACGGTGGCCTCGCCGCCCGCGCCTCCGGAAGCGCGGGTCTTTCACGGTTCGAACCGGGCGTCCAAGAAGGGCTCGGCGGTGGACGCGCCGGCGGATCCGGTGCTCCTGGCGACGCTCGCCCAGGTGCACACGGGGGAGCGGCTGCCGCTCGACGCCGAGTGGCCTCCGCAGGAGATATTCGACGCGCTGGTCGCCGATCGGGTGACAGGCGAGAAGCACCCGCTTGACCCTCAGCTCCTCGGGCTCCTGCGAGCGGTTGCGGGGAATCACGCGGGCAGCCGGATCGAGCTGGTGAGCGGGTACCGGAGCCCCAAGCTGAACGAGATGCTGCGCAAGAAGGGTCACCACGTCGCCTCGCACAGCCAGCACTCGCTCGGCCACGCGTGCGACTTTCGCGTCGTGCCGCCGGGGCAGGACACGGGCCTCGACCCGCGCGCCGTCCAGGGCGAGATCCGCGCTCTCGGATGGCAGGGGGGCGTGGGGGTGTATCCGATGGTCGCGGACTGGTTCGTGCACGCGGACGTGGGGGCGAATCGGAGCTGGGTGAATTAGCGCCATCCGGCGGAGGTTCCGCCGGGGGTTCGCTGGCGAGATCTGCGCCGCATTCATCACGTCTTGTTCCGACTCGACTCGGATGAACAAAGCTCGTCGAGTCGGAACAAGACGTGACGAATGCTCATGCTCCCCCGACCCCTCTCGTCCCGGTACCGGAGCTCCGATCCATACCGACGCCTTCAAGGGCTGCGTGGGAGCCTTCACTCACGACTTGGAGGGCTTCAAGCACTCCTTGAACGCCGTCCGTTGCGACTCGATCGCCCTTGAACGCCATTCGAGGCCGTTGACGTGCGACGCGTGGGTGGTCAAGCGTCGCCTGGAGCTCTTCGCTAACGACTTGGATGGCCTTACCCGTCACTCGATCGGTTTCGAGCGCCGCCGGAAGGCCTTCGCTCGCCGCCTGGACGGCTCGCAGCCGCACGCGGCTTCATTTTCTTTCGTCCGATTCCCTCGCCATCCCGCCCGTTTGCCATCTCTCCGAGAAAAAAAGCGATCGCTCGACGGCAAATCGGCCCGTCTCGCGACCTTATCTATAGGAGGTCGATGGCGAGGCATTCGCGCCCCGCCGGGACGCCTTCGTTTCCGAACGAAAGAAAGAAGGATATGACGATGACCGCAACAGACAACAAGGCAACGAGACAGAACCGGCTACGGCAGGTGCTTTCGGGCTTCGGCAAGCACTTCCAGAGCGTGGGATCCCTCACGCTGGGCGGCGCCGCTTACACCCCGGCGACGCTGACGGCGCTGATACAAGGGGACATCGACGCGTCGGACGCCTCCGTGCAGGCGAAGGCGAACTACGCGTCCGTGGTCCAGGCGGAGAGGAACTCGCACGCCAAGGTGGCCCCGGTCCTTCGGTTCCTCAAGGCATACGTCATCGCGCTGTTCGGCGATACGCAGGATGCGAG
>Ga0209415_10009317_pt1 | contig 16886 bp, 16 predicted proteins | sample PeaSoiSIISIP2007_FD_187696 | JGI IMG/M metagenome (GOLD analysis project Ga0209415, IMG submission 187696) | Peat soil microbial communities from Weissenstadt, Germany - SII-SIP-2007 (SPAdes) (version 2) | ecosystem: Environmental > Terrestrial > Soil > Wetlands > Peat | place: Germany... | reverse complement strand
GATTCGTCCCGAAGCCACCGGCTACGGCTGTGTGTACTTCGCGCAGGAAATGCTGAAGAGCCGCAAAGACACTCTGCAGGGCAAGGTGTGTCTGGTCTCCGGCAGTGGCAACGTGTCGCAGTACACGGTCGAGAAGCTGCTCGATCTGGGCGCAAAGCCGGTTACCTTGTCCGATTCCGACGGAGCCATCTACGACGCCGACGGCATCGACCGCGACAAGCTAGCTTTTGTAATGGAGTTGAAGAACAACCGCCGCGGCCGCATCAAGGAGTACACCGAAAAATTCAAGAAGGCCATCTACAGCGCCACCGACAAGAAGCTCGACCACAGCTGGCTGTGGGCCATCAAGGCCGACTGCGCGTTCCCCAGCGCCACTCAAAATGAGATCAACGCAAAAGACGCGGCGAACCTCATCAAGAATGGCGTGAAGGTAGTCAGCGAGGGAGCAAACATGCCAAGCACCCTCGAAGCCACCAAGCTGTTCCTCGAAGCCAAAGTCCTCTACGGACCAGCCAAGGCCGCCAATGCCGGCGGCGTTGCCACCTCCGGACTGGAGATGGCGCAGAACAGCATGCGCATGTCGTGGACCCGCGAAGAAGTCGATGATCGTTTGCACAAGATCATGATTGCCATCCACAAGAACTGCTACGAAACGGCCGAGAAATACGGCACGCCCGGCAATCTGGTGAACGGCGCCAATATCGCGGGCTTCCTGAAGGTCGCAAATTCGATGCTGGATCAGGGCCTGGTGTAAAGATTCGTCGAAGTTACGATGAAGCGGGTGCCCCACTCTTGTCCCTGCGCTTTTTGCAGGGACAGGGTGGGGATTTTGACTTGGAACCGCTCCTCTCAGATACGTGGTGAGGACTCCCCCGTGTCATCTGCCCGAAGCCGAAGAGACCCCTACACCCTCTCAATCTCAGATGCGCTTTAGCCGCGCCGTCAGAGTCATAGTGTTTTGAAAGGGCCCGGCTTTAGCCGGGCCACAAAGTCAGAAGATGCTTCCCGTCTGGCGAGTGGGTTGGCACCACGCGGATTTTCAGGGGTTTGCGTTCGGCCGCGATATGACATCCCACCCCCACGACCCGGAGTATTGGCTGGCAAGGTAACCTGGAACATCACTTCAGGGGTTTGAGCGCATTGTTCAGGATGGAACCTGGACAGATCCTCAGTCTTTGGGCTGATAAGAGAGCGGTGTCGGGCGGTTGACGAGGGAACTTCCATCCACAACTTCCATCCGCGTCAGGGCTGGAAAAGCCGGTCGATCCGCTTCCCCACTTGCTCGTGCGTGAGGTATTCGCAACTTTGACCCGTCAACGAGCCTAAAGGCCAAAGCCCACGGGCTGCTTGGCCTGTTTCCCAAAGTAAGGACAACTATGCTAGAGTAAGGAATCGGAATTCGCTATGCAAAAGCAAGCTAAAATCACGAGCAAAGGCCAGATCACGGTACCCATCGAGGTCCGCCGCATCCTGGGCGTACGGGCCGGCGATCGGCTGTTGTTCGAGAGCGACAGCAACGGTGTGCATATCCGGCCCCTTCGCAACCCAAGCGCACTCGAAAAGTATCGCGGCATCGGCACTCCCGGAATTGGATCGGGGAGAAAAGCAATCAACCGCTGGCTGCGGGAAATGCGGGGGGAATAATGACGACCGCTCTTGACACCAATGTGGTCGTCGCATACTGGGGTCCAGACCCATCCTTAAACTTGGCGGCACAGGCTGCCCTGGAATCAGCCTTTGGGCACGGAAATGTAACCGTGGCCGCCCCGGTCTTTGCCGAACTGGTAGCTGGTCCCGATCGAACCGAAAACTTCGTGAATGGGTTCTTTGAAGACACGGGAATCGCGGTTGATTGGGAATTGGATGAAGCGATATGGCGATCAGCCGGCCGAGCGTTCCGAGGTTACGCAGAACGCCGCCGAAAGCATCGCGACTCCGGCGCGCGACGCATTCTCGCTGATTTCTTGATTGGGGCTCACGCCGCCGCGCACGGCTATCGACTCTTGACCCTGGATGAGCGACTGTATCGCGCTGCATTTCCCACTTTGACGATCGAAACCATCTAGCGATGTCCGAGGGATCCGGAGTTTGCGCACTGCTTAACATCAGTTGAACTGGGACTGGTCTTCCGTGCGAAAAAGGCTCCTACTCCTTCGAACTCCGCAGCCACATCGGCAGCGTCGGGTTCCAGGAGTGCACTTCCTTCTCAAAGCTCCGGACCTTCGGGCCCACGCCCGCCGTTTCCCTCGTCACCAGAATCTCCGCAATCCGCGCATCGAGCCGCTGGCGCAGCTCCGGATTTGTAAATCGCTCCGCGATCTCCGACCGCAACACTTCCCCCCGCCCTTCGCAGAGTGGGCATTTGAACTTTTCCGTCTGGTCCGCCATGACAGGATTCCCCCAAAGATTTTTCGTCGCAGGATGAGCTTCTACTCCAGCTTGATTAAACGCCGGGAACCGAAGGTCAACAGTGACCCGTGTTACGCGTCGGCGTGAGTAGACTCACAAACCCCTGTGTTCTTGAAAATTAACGCGCCAAACGAATTGCCGGCGCCCAGGAGGTAGGCGCCGAAACCAGAGGGAAATTCTTTAGGGAAACTCTGATTGAGTCGGTCGGACGAAGAGCTTTGAAAGGGCATGGCTTCAGCCATGCCACCAAAACCCGCTACACAAGCGGCTTCAGCCGCTGAGGGTCACACCCTCATTGCATCCCGTCCCGCCAGTGAAGGCTTAATCAGAGTTTCTTTAGATCGGAACTCTGAACTGCAAGCCATGCTAGTGTTCACTCAGCGTGAAAACCACTTGGACCTGCGTTTCCACGTTCACCGCATTCCCGTTCAGCAAGTATGGCCGGTATTTCCATTGCTTCACCGCATCCAGCGCGGCCGGAGCCAGCATTGGGTGACCTGAGATAAGTTCGACGCTCACCACGTCGCCCGTCTGATTGATCACCGCCTTGATCAGTACGATCCCCTGGATCCTCGCCCTTTGCGCCAATGGCGGATAAGCTGCTTGCGCCTTACTGACAATGAGCCCCTCGGAGACGCCCTGAGAAACGCGGATCCGTTGTGCGGGCCGCGATGTTCCAACAGTAGCGTTGCTCTGCGGAGCGGCGGGAAGCATGCCTCCAGCAGGGACTTTCTGCTCCACAACCCCGCCGCTGGCCAGGCAGGTGGCCGCCTTCCCATCGGCGGCGGCGCGCACCGTGCCACTTTCGTCCGAACAGAACGCGCGCTGACCGGAATCCGGCGCCTCCGGCTCAGCCCCCACGCGGTAGTGAGACGTATCGCATCCCGAAATGGCGAAGGTATAGCCGTTCTTTTTGCCGCCGGCTAATTGCGAATCATAAAGGTAAGCACGCTTGGTGGTGCCCGCGTCTTTGCCGCCGCTTCCAAGAGCGGAAAGTGTGCAGGCAAAGCTGCCTTGCGCAGACTGGTATGACTTCTCGGCGACGATCACCGAGCGTACCGACCAGAGCGCCATTTCTTCATTCTGACGGAACTGATGCTCCACCATACCCTTCAGGAAAGCTGGATCGGCAAGCGGAAATCGCGCCGTCGCGCTGACTTCATTCAACCGCCAGACCTCGGATTCCATCTTCATCGAAAAGGTGAAGCGCAGTATCAACGGAAGAAGAGTTTCCTCTTTTCCGCCACTAGTCATGTGCAAGGCGAGTTCGATCTGATCCTCGTCACCCATAAGGTCGTCCCGTTCAACTGTGACATCCATTTTTTCAAAATTTACGCCGCCGGGTTCTCTTACGGTCAGTAACGTCGGGCCGGCGTCGAAAATCTCGAGTTTGTTCCCACCGGCCTTGGCTTGCGTCGCCAGCGTGGAGAATGCCCCTAAAATACTCTGACCATTCGCTCCTACGAGCTTCTCGAAAGTTTGGCGAGTGACATCGGGAAGATGCTTTTCAACATGGTTCGGCGCTTGACCAAACATCATCTCGATCAGCGCCTGCCGCGCAGTCTGTGGAGCTGCCGCCTGTGACGGCGCGGTTTGCGCGCCACCCGAAGATGAGACAACGATAGCGAGTGCAAAGGCAATACCGGATAAAGGGCGCATCTTAGTCCCCCGAAGAATTTACGAGTCAGCTTACCAGAATCGCTGCAATGAGTGGCCAAACATGTTCTTTTCGCTCGATTATTGAATTATCGCGGGGTGAGCTGCCCTAACGGGGAATAGAAGCGAGTTAGTTTTGTAACATCGTCCGGACTAACTTTCTCGCAACCACTTCCAACTGATTCGTCACATCCATTCAGCGACCGTCCTCGCAGACACTCCAAAAAGCCGACTCTTCGAATCGTAGAGCAACAATTCCCTACTATCTCGCCCGTGCCAGAACCAGCGTCACGTCGTCGGGCTGTTCGTTATCGCCGATCCAGTCGAGCACGGCAGCGGTGACAATCTCAGTGATGCGCTCCAGCGGCAAATGGCGATTCGCGCGCACCAGCTGGATCAGCCGCTCTTCGCCGAATTCGCCATAATCGTTCTCCGGCTCGGTCACTCCATCGGTGTAAGTCACCAGCACATCGCCCGGACGGAGTTGCACGGTGGCTTCCGGAAAACTCAGATTGTCGAACAGTCCGACCGCGGTTCCGCCGCAGCTCAGCAGCTGAGCCGACCCATCTTCCGAAATCAGGATCGGCGGCAGGTGACCGCCGTTCGCATAAGTGAATCGGCGTGTCGCCCCGTCGTAGATTCCCAAAAACAAAGTCGCATATTTTGCCGCCGGAGTGCTCTCGTAAAGCTGATGGTTTAGCAGCGCAAGCAGCGTTGCCGGAGAAGCGTCCGCACCCTTCGACTCCGAGACCAGCATCAGCCCCGAGTTCCCCGTCGCGTCCACCGCGGCGGGTTCCCGCGACATTAGTTCGCGCAATACGGGTACGTCTTCGATGCTGTAGGCGCGCACCGCCGAGTGGATCGTTGCCATCAGCAGCGCCGCCGAGATTCCTTTGCCGCTGATGTCGCCGACCGCCAGCATCAGCTTGTCCGAATTCAGCGCCAGAAAATCGTAATAGTCTCCGCTCACCGTCCGCGCCGGACGACAGAACCCGTGCACTTCCAGCGTGTCCAGTTGCGTGATCAACTTGGGATAGAGCTGGGCCTGCACTTCCTGAGCAATCGCCAATTCGCCCACCAGGCGCTGCTTTTCTTTTTGCTCCTGCACCAGCTTCTCGATCGATGTGGTCATCGAATTGAAAGAGTTGGCCAGCGTCGCCAGTTGGTCGCTCGATTTCACCGCAATCCGATGGCTGAAGTCGGCCCGATTGATGTGCTTGGTGCCTTCGTAGAGTTGGTCCACCGCCGCCGTAATGCTGCGGGTCAGTTTGGTTCCAACGAACAGCGCCAGCATTTCGATGATCCCGAACGCAATCGCGATCGACAGCAAAATATATTCCAGGCCCCTGGCAAAATCTCCCAGCGCCGCAAAAAGTCTGGCATAGAGCACCGAGGGCCGCGTCTCCACCTCTGCATACGCTCCGTCGCGCCGCCGTTCCCCGGTGGCCCAATTCACCACCTGTAGCGGGATCGTGAAAGGCACCTCGTAGTCGAGCGCGCCGCTCGCTGGCGGAATTGTCCCGGACGAGAACGTTTGCTTGCCCTGCGTCTCTTCAAAAGCCAGAATGGGCTTCGACGGATTCGGCGGCGCCGGCGCTGTCGAGTTCGCTGCCGGACTTCCATTGCCATAAACCCCAATCCGGCCGAGGTCGCCCGCGATCTTCTCCACGAACTCCTTGTCGAGCGGTTCACTCAAAATCACGCGCAATGATTCCGGCTCCGCTGCGGCGACGGTCGCTGTCCGAAGATAAAACTTACCGTGGTCGCTTACGATGTCGCGGAAGTCCCCGCTGATAAACGAAGGCGAGTCGAAAGCAACCGCGCCCTCCGGCCCCGAGCAATAAGGCTGCGGCTGGTTCCGGTACCAGGCGCACACCTGACGCCGCGCCCACTCTGGACGTCTCGGCCTTGCGCGGCCCAGGATTTCCGCATCCAGTTTCCCGCCGCCCGCAACCTGCGTCTCCAAATGATGGGCGATGGCTCGGTTGGCTGCCTCCATGCTGCGCAAGTGTGTGGCAATGTCGGAAGTTACGACAAAGCCCGCGAACTGCCAGGCAAAAAGGTAGAGCGTGATCAGCGAAATCATCACCAGCAGAAAAACCGGAATCACGCCGATAAAAACATACGTCACGATCAGCCGGTTGCGTAGCCGCCACAGCAGTTGCGCGCGTAGCCAGCGGAACCCGGCAATCGCAAGCAATACGATCGCCAGCGCGCTCAGGAAAATCACCCAGCCCGTCAGGCTCGCCGACGTTGCCGGACTTACGTGACGCGTCAGCCACTGCACCGCGAACAAAAGCAGGTCGAGCGCCAGCACATAGAGCGCCGCCCACGCGACCCAGCTCTGCGGCCAGAGCCCCTGGTCGCGCAGCTTGCTCTCGAGTTCCAGGGAAATTAGTCTCATCCCGCTGCCTGAATTGCCGCGTGGTTACAGAACGCCACGCGTGCCATCATATTTCTTGCCGTCAGATCTCTTGCCGTCAGATCTCTGGATAGAAGTCGAAAAAGGCCGACAGACTGGTCTTGAGCTGTTTCTCGATCTCCTCTTTGCCGCCTTCGAGAATGTGCATGGCGACGTGGGCGTCCTTCCCGTTTTTCAGCTTGATCGTGGCCGCGCCCACCTCCGCCACCTCATCGGAAGGCAGCAGACGCAGACCATACACTAATGTCAGGTTTGCCATCCCACGATTGTATTCCAAGGAATGTGAGGCAGGGTTTGGGGATCAGAAGACGTGTTCGGGCGCCCGAGTCTCTCAGTTCATAGCTCTCAGTTCTCAGTAAGCCCGGAGACTTTTCTGAGAACTGAGAACCGGGAACTGAGAACTTTCTAGCCGGGGGGCCATTGCAGCGTACGTCCCCCGATCAGATGTACGTGCAAATGGAAAACCGATTGCCCCGCGCGCGGCCCCACATTCAGCACTGTGCGGTAGCCATCTTCGATCGATCGCTCGCGGGCAATGTGGGCGGCCGCCAGGTGGCAGCGTCCCACCAACTCCGCGTCGCCTGTCCCGGCTTCTTTCAAGCCGGCAATATGTTTCTTGGGGACGACCAGCACGTGGGTGGGGCCTTGTGGATTCAAATCTTCAAAGGCATAAGTGTGCTCGTCTTCATAGACTTTCCTGGATGGCACTTCGCCGCGAATGATCCGGCAGAATAGACAATCCGCCATAAGTGGGTCTCCTCTTGTCTGGGATTGCGATCGCCCGGCAAGTCAACAGGGAGATAAGTTGCTTATATCTCTGGCAGAAACGATACCATTCTAATTAACAATGTTTTGTAAAGAATAGTGTTTTCAGTCGAGCCGCACCATGAACACCGCCCCCTCCGCGGTCTCGGTTTCGCGGGCCAGAGTTGCTGCGCGCTCGCGGTCGTCGTCCAGAACTCGCACCCGCACCCACCAGCCCCCAGCCGGGCTTACAAACTTCAGGACCTTGGCCGTCTGGTAACGCTTCTGCAGATGTTCCGCCAGTTCGGCAGCCGATTTCTGCGCGGTAAAGGATCCGATCTGAACTGCCCAGCGTCCACCCGTATCGAGCGGCGCGGGAGCCTGCAGCACCTCCAGCCGAACCTTGGCAGTACCGGGCAGGTACACATCCAGGGCCTTCGCCGCAGCTAGCGAAAGGTCGACGATCCGTCCCGGGACAAACGGCCCGCGATCGGTGATCCGCACCAGCGCTGTATGTTCGGTTTTCAAATTCGTGATGCGCACGATCGAACCCAGCGGCAAAGTAAGATGTGCCGCCGTCATCTCGTTCATGTTGTAAACTTCCCCGTTCGATCCGCGCCGGTTGTGGTACGGAGCGCCATACCAACTCGCTAACCCGGTTTCTTCAAAGATCGGTTTTGCGTCAGCCGGGACCTCGATCCTTCCGGCGCCATTCGTCGTTCCGGCCCCCGGCGCACTTGCGGCCGGCCTCTCTTTTTCCTGCGGGAGTGAGGGTGCCGGCGGAACCGGCGGCGGCGTGTGTTTATGTGCGCAGCCGCTCCACAGCGCCGTGCCCATTGCCATGAGGAGTAGAAGACCCGGCTGCGGACATCCCACGGGCCGTCTGAGCCGATGCTTGGGAAGAAAGTAGTTCAAGAATTCTTGCGCTGTGTTTCCAGATAGTCCGCGAACTCGGCGAGCTTGCCCGCCGCCGTTCGCAGCGCCTTCGAGGAATGGGTTCTCACCGCCGGTACTACCTCGTCGTTCAGATACGTCACCAGTTCCGCCGTCTCTTTTTCCAGAGTGCCGGCGATATTTGCCATCGAGCGATTGAAACGCGCCGAAGCCTCTTCCACCTTGCGGTCGAATTCTGTCATACCCATCCTGCCGGTCGGGATTAATGTCCACGCGTGCAATCGCGGTTACCAGACTTCACTATTATCGTGGGCCTTCTGCCCGCGGTCAATTGGCTTGCCAGGTAAGGTCTGTGTGGAAGCGGGACAAAGCCCCGTCACCACAAAGGCTGGGTCACGATACAATCACGCCATGCGTCCGAGCACAGCAGGCGAATCGCCCCGGCTCCCACTGTCGTTTGTACTGATGTTCGTACTGATGCTCGTACTGATGTTCGTACTGACGTTCACCCCCGCTTGTACCTTTTACGGTGAACATCCGGCGCGAGCCTTGTCGGAGGCGACCGGAGGCGAGGGACTGGAGCGTGTGTTCTGGAAAGAGGTGCAAGCTGCAAACTGGGTCGAGGTGGAGCGCGCGCTCGCGTCGAACTACTCCGCTGTAACTCCTGCCGGAACCCTTGATCGCTCGGCCACGCTTGAGCAATATCGCCAGTGGCAGTTAAGGGACTACGCGCTCGGAGATCTGAAGACCGAATTGAACGGGAGCACCATCGTCGTGACCTACACCATCACTCTGAATGGTGCGGTCGCGAATGGAACCGGCGGCTCGCAACCGCTCCCCTCGGCGCCGCAGCGCATGATGACCGTGTGGCAACAGCAAAAGGCAGGATGGGTCGCCATCGCGCACAGCGTCAGCCAGCAATAATGCGCGGCGCGGACGCCAGTTCCGTGGAGACGGCGGTTGCCGCATCTCCGAGCCCACTGGCTGGCAGGGGCCTCGCCGCTTATCGTCGCGCGCTGCTCCGCTGGTATGACCAACATCGCCGCGGCCTTCCCTGGCGCGAAACTCGCGACCCCTACCGCATCTGGCTCAGCGAAATCATGCTGCAGCAGACCCGCGTGGCCGCCGTGCTTGACCACTATCGGATTTTCCTCGAGCGTTTCCCGAATGTGCAGGCGCTGGCCACCGCTTCTGAAGACGCTGTGCTCGCGGCGTGGAGCGGCCTCGGCTACTATCGGCGCGCCCGGATGTTGCACCAATGCGCCAATGATGTCGTGCAGAACAACGCCACCCGATTTCCGCAAACGGCAAAAGAGCTTGAAAGGCTGCCCGGCATCGGACGCTACACCGCTGCCGCCATCGCCAGCATTGCTTTTGCCGAGCCCGTAGCCGTGGTCGATGGCAATGTCGAGCGCGTGCTACAGAGATTTACCGCCATCAATCTCACCGCGCCGCAGACCTGGCAGCATGCGCAAGCGCTTCTGGATAACTCCCGGCCAGGAGATTTCAATCAGGCCATGATGGAACTCGGTGCCACCGTGTGCGTGCCGCGCGAGCCCCGCTGCCCACTGTGCCCGGTCCGAAATTGGTGCGTCACACAGCAGTCCAGCCAGATGACGAGTCGCTCGAGCACCATGGAACGCCGCGCGACTAAGTCCGGCAAAACACCACCTTCGATCCGTCAGGCCAAGAAGAACATCTGGTGCGTGCTAAACCAGCGCATCGGCAGCATCCGCCTCGTACAGCGCCCCAGGAAGGCCGCGCTCATGCCGGGCATGTGGGAACTGCCACAATCGTCCGAGCCTCCCCGTCCAGTCCGCGCTGCAGCGCACTGGCGTACGTTTCGCCATTCCATCACCATCACCGACTACACTGTCCATGTGTTGCGGAACACACCGTTTTCCCATGCTGCGGCCGCCGCGAAAGGTCAGTGGATCGCAATCGGTCGCATCCCGCAGATCCCCATCACCGGGTTGACGCGGAAAATCCTGAAGGCGGGCGGCATCATCTAAAATTGTGAGGCATTTCTCTTATGAAGTGGCTCGATCGCTTGTTCGGAGGTCCGAAAGATATGGCGGCATTGCCGGCCGGAACCAAAGCACCAGACTTTTCCTTGCCCACCGTCTCTAACAACAAAGATGGAAGCAATTTCTTACTGCAATCCGCTCTCCAACAGGGGCCGGTGCTCGCCGCTTTCTTCAAGGTTTCCTGTCCAGTCTGCCAATACACGTTTCCCTTCCTCGAGCGCCTGCACAAAGCCCACGGCGACAAGAAAATCACGATCGTAGGCATCTCGCAAAACAACCAAAGCGAAACCGCCGCGTTCCTCAAAGAGTATGGAGTTACCTTCCCGACTCTGCTCGACGATCCGAACGGCTATGCCGTCTCCAATGCTTACGGTCTGACTAACGTCCCCACTCTGTTCTTGATCGGACAAGACGGCAAGATCGAAATCAGCAGCGTCGGCTGGGTCAAACAGGAAATAGACGACATCAACCGCAAGCTCGCCGCCGCCCAGCAGACCGCGCTTCCTCCAATCTTTCAGCCCGGAGAAGACGTTGCCGATTTCCGCGCTGGTTGAGGCTCCAAGAACTGATCCCGCGGTCGCGGGACAAAAATAGTTCTCGCCGATCACCCTACACCAGGGTAACTTTTGCCCCTTCCGCCGACATGCTAGCCTGCTGCTTAGCTCTGCACTTTCATCAATTTGCCAGCGGCGCACGAGACCAGAGTCAATGCCCAAGCTCCCAATTTTCCGGTTGCGCAATGCTGAACCGCTCAACCGCCCCGATCTTCGATACCACCACGTGACGCTCACGTTCGCCGATTTGCAACTGGGCGTTGACAATCTCCGCTACGACGTCTCTCTCAGCTCGCGCATCACCGCCGATTTGAGTTTCCACCTCGCGCGTTACATCTGCCACTTCGGCCAGGTGGAATCGCTCTTCGAAATGGACGTTCCTGCCGCTGCGCAAAGCAAATTCATAGGCGCCGCCACCGGCCCGGCTCAGTTGCGCAAGCCCGGCCCCGCCGACCTGAAAACTTTGCTGATCTCAATTCATCTGGCGATCCTGAATCGCGCCAAAGCCGAGGGAAATCCGTCGGTCGATTTGCTCGGGCGCCTGGCCGTGCTCAAGTTCATACGTAACGAACTGCAGACACAGTTTGCCAGGATTCTGGAACAGTGCCGCGCCAAGTCGAAGTCGCTCGAAGGCTTGCGGCAAGCGAAAATGGTGCAGACACAGGAACTGGTCTCCTCCTTCCAGGTGCACAAGAAGATCATCCTGCGCAGCGCTGGGCAGGAGGTATTTCGCCTGCTGCGCGAGATCGAAAAAGAGACGCTGGTGCGCACTCGCCGCTCGCTGCTCGGCGATTTGCCCGCCGATTGCTATCGCCTTTTCCTGAATCCGCTGATTCTGACCGAGGATGGCCGCGACGATTACCTCTGTGCCGAGCACTATTACATGTTCGGCAACTTCGCCAAGGACCCCGACCGCTTCTCCAACCTGCGCCAGATCGCTTTGGATTTTCTCCGCGAACTGGGATACGGAGATGCGGCGGACGATCAGCGTCTGGAACAGGCTTTGAATGTTCCTCAGAACGCTGCCTTGCTGGTGGGCACGGGCAACGGCGAAGACCTCACGCCCGAAGATCGCAACCGGAAAGACCGCCTCGAGATCTGGACCCGTATGCTCCAGCGCGAAGGCGTGCTTGGCCACGTGGTCGCTTCCTATGAGACCGTTCCCCTGCTCGCTGAATACGCCCCGCGGGTGAACCCGCAGCAGATCAAAGGCGCGTTGCTTTTCCGCGAAGAATCGGAGCGCGTCGAAAAAATAATTGCCGAAAGCCGTCTCCATTCCGACCGTCTCTTTGCCGCCATCGGACGCGTCGCCTCCTGCCGCGGGTCGGAGCGCAGCCGCTTTGCCGCGCGTCTTCTGCACGACCTGTTTTGCTATCACCGCGATCTCCGCGGCCTGGAAGCCCTGAGCGCCGGTTTTGACAGCATCAACATGGTGAGCGACGAGAGGGTCCGTCAGCTTTCCACGCTTAACGGCATGCTCTACGAGTTCCTGCCTCCGGAAGAGCAGAAGCCCGCCGAGGATCGAGTGCTTCACCACGTGATCCTGAAGGCCGACGTGCGCGACTCTTCACGCCTTACCCGCTCGCTGATGGAAAAAGGCATGAACGCCGCCTCGTATTTCAGTCTTAACTTCTACGACCCGATCAATAAGCTGCTGGCAAAATACGGCGCCACCAAAGTCTTTCTCGAAGGCGACGCCATCATCGTGGCCGTGCTCGAGCGCGAAGGCGAAGACATGCTCAGCGTCGGCCGGACCTGCGTTTTGGCGTGGGAAATTGTGAGCTTGCTGCGCGAGTACAACGAACTCCTCGAACGCTCCGGTCTGCCGCAGATGGAAGTCGGTCTCGGCATCGCCTACCAGGATTCGCCCCCGCTCTACCTGGTGGATGGCGAGCACCGCATCATGATTTCTGACGCTATTAATGAGAGCGACCGGCTCTCCTCCTGCAGCAAGCGCGTCCGCAAGAAGATCGCGCCCGACGCTGGAGTTTTCCAGGTGTACTCGGTTCAAATCGGAGCCACTCGCGGCGATCATCGCACTGACAGCGCCAGCGCCGACCCCGGTGCCGAGGAAATGCTCCTGAACTATAACGTGGGTGGAATCTGCCTCAGCGAAGCGGCCTTCCGCAAACTGCAGCAGGAAATCTCGCTGTCGCCCTGGGCGCCCGATGCCAGCGAGTCCGGGTTTAGCAGCCCCTGGATCGACGACAAGCGAGAAATTTTTGTGGGGACGGTTCCCATCGCCAACGGCCTATTCCGCAAGCTTGCCATCCGCAAGAACCGGATTGCCCAAGTCGATGTCCGCGATCTATCCATTTTGCAGTGGACCAACCGCTGCTATTACGAAGTCTGTGCCAATCCCGCCGTATACGCCGCCCTGCCCGCCGAGAAATCCGCGTCAGCCCGGCGCTAGATTTTCCAGGAATATCCGATGGAGGGACGAGGGACGGGCGTCTCGCCCGTCCTCGGGCGCGCCTTCAGAAACTGCGCCGAACTCTGAACGGTATCTCCACTACGGCTTCGAGCGCCACCGGTTTCCCCGCTCTTTCCGCGGGCACGAATTTCCAGCGGGCCAGGGCGCTCTCCGCATACGCATCCAGACGTTCGTCCGGGCTGTTGAGCACGCGAATGTCGCTCACCCTGCCATTGGAGTGAATGACCGCATAAAGCGTGACCATGCCGTGCACGTTGGCACGCATCAATTCCAGCGGATACCCGGGGTCCGATTTCTCCATGGCCACCGGCTCCAGCAGTTCCCCTTCTTTGGGCCCGCCATCCAGTTCCGCAAACTTGATCACCCAGCTGCCCGTCGAGGAATTCAGGTTCGGCATATTCAGCGTCCGCCCATAAACGCGTTTGCCGCGAAAAACCTTGCGGTCCATGTCGGTGATTTTATCGTCGGAAACCGGAGACGCTGCCCGCGCGCTCGCACGGTCCCCCGGCCGGGTCCCCGCGGTCGCTAGGCTAGCCATCTCGCTTGGGTCATCCGAATTCGCCGCGCCCACATACAAGCCAGCCGGCAGAGCGCCATGGTTGCGCGCGTTGAGACCGCTGCTGCCGTCTCCGCGGACACCCGGGCCCGTAGCTTGCGACTTCGATCCCGCCACATCCGGAGTTCCCGAAGCGCCTGGTTTTCCCTTTGGAGTTGCCGCAAACGTTCCCCGGCGATTGCCCGCGGGAACCTGCACGGGACCGGTGGGCGCCACGGGATGAATTCCCAATGCGATCAGCCGTCCACTGGCGCGGCCATTGCCCGGCGCCGCCACACTCGGCGGAGGAGCAACCGGCTGCTGTCCACCGCCAGGCAAACTTCCGCGTCCGCTGGCGCGCGACGACAGCGCGTGTTGTTCGGCCAGTGTGAGCTGTGGAGCCGGCGCCACGACCGCGCTCGGGCCAATGTTCATGAGCCCGACGTGTCCCTTTGTCGATTGCGTTAGCTCTGGCGGCGGCTCCACCACTGCCGTCTCCGGGCTGGCCAAGCCGCGCGTGGGATGGGAAGTCACTTCCGGAGGCGGTGCGATGATGTCCGATTTCAGCCCCGCTTGCACCACACGGTCGCGCGCAAACTGCACGTCCGGTGCGGGTGCGATGACCTGCATTTCGGGCGCAACGATCCGCGACAACGAAGCCCCAGTCGCATCCAGCGGGACCGCCGGCACGATGGCGCCCGTGGCCACGATATTCGGCAAGGGGACGTCGTGATCGAGCTTGACGTCGGGCGGAACGACGATGGTTTGAGAGCGGTTATCCGCCTCCGGAGGAACCGAAAGGATCGGCTGCTTGGCGTAGACGGGGTCTCCCTTTAGCTCTTTAGGAGCTTCGGATGCGCCGGTGTCGATCGGCGGCAGATATTCTTCCGGCGTATAAGTCACCAGCGACGACCGGTCGAACACCGGGCGATCCAGAATCCTCTGCTGGCGAATCAACACCAGAGAAATCGTCCAGATGAGCGCAACTGCGGCGGTATGCAAGAGTGCGGATTGCAGGAAGCGTCCCCAAGGCAGCGGTTGCTGCACAAAGACATCGCGCCACATGTCAAATTCAACGTAACCCGGGGATTCTGCCCGGCGCAGCACCGGGGCAAGTGCGGCGCGAAAGTCACTCATGAATTCCCGGCTCGCAGGATCGCGTTCCACCAAAAGTCTAAGCAGTTTTTGCTCCGGGGATTCCATTTCGCTCCACGTCACCCTTTAGCCAACTCCCCATTCCCCACAACGACGGCGCCCCCGGAAGGCGGGATCCGAGGCGATTTCCCTCCTCGCCACGGACGGCTGCTCTTTGCAAGATTATAGCTGACATCAGGGGTGTGCCGGATGACGTTGCCGCATTTTACCGGCGCCCGTTCGTCCCCCTATACTGAAGGTTCCGAGGTGAGCATGAGGATCCGCGTTAACCGATTGCACGCGCTGCAACTTGCGTGGGTTGTTCTCTTTGCTTTAATGTCGGCTGGCGCGCAATCGAATCCGGATCGACAAAATAATAATAATGATCGACCGAATAATGATCGGCCGAGTAACAATCAACCGAACAGTGACCGGCCAAGCCCCGCCGCGCCCGGCGCCGATTACTCCGGCATGTACAGCTTCTTGCGCGATGGGGAGTTTGTGCAGCTGACTGTCGAGGATCAGGGACATGTCATCGGCTTTGTTTCGCGCTACGCCGACCCGGAAGCCGAGGGCGGGTTCCTCGAACATTTCTTCAAATCGGGTAGGCTCGATGGCAGTCAGCTCGCATTTACCACCGAGACCGTGCATGGCATATCGTTCGAATTTCACGGGACCGTCGAACGGGGCGACGGCAAGAGCCGGGGCGACGAAGCGTATTACGTGCTCAAGGGGACCCTGGTCGAGGACAGCACCGATGCGGCGAAGAAAACTTCTTCCCGCTCCAGCGAGGTTGCGTTAAAGAGTTTTCCGCAGGATTTGGCGCCCCCGCGGGCGGAAAAGAAATAGGCGGTCAGTCGTACCATCAAATCGGCTTCGAACCGTCGTACCATCAAAACGGCTTCGAACCATTGCCTTCGAGATATTGTCCAAAAGGAGCGTTTATGAAGAAGAAGAAAACAATGTTGCTCGTAGTCCTGATGTTGGCTTGCGTTCTACCCCTTGTGGCCGCGGACAAGGAAGAGAAAGTAGACGAGCGTATCCATCAATCCGCCAACGTGTTCAAGGAAATCCTCGCCATGCCGGATGGCATTCCGAAGGATTTGCTCAACCAGGCATATTGCGTCGTGATCTATCCGTCGGTAAAAAAGGCGGCCTTCATTGTGGGCGGCAGCTACGGGCGGGGGCTGATCACGTGCCGCAAGGGACATGATTTCTCCGGCTCGTGGAGCGCGCCGGCGATGTTTGCCCTGGAAGCCGGCAGCGTCGGCTTCCAGATTGGTGGGCAGGCCACCGACTTCGTTCTGTTGGTAATGAATGACTCGGGCGCGCGTTCGGTGATGTCCAGCAAAGTGAAACTAGGAGGAGACGCATCGGTTGCAGCCGGCCCGGTGGGGCGCGACGCTGCCGCCGCCACTGACATCGTCCTGAAAGCCGAGATTCTGTCATATTCCCGAGCGCAGGGACTGTTTGCGGGCGTGTCGCTGGAGGGTTCGACGCTGCGCTCCGACGACGGAGCCAACAAGGCCCTGTACGGGAAGGATCTGAGCGCCAAGGAAATAGTGCGCGAAGCCAAAGTGGCGCCAACGGCATCGGCCCAGCCGCTGCTGGCAATCTTACGGAAAGCTTCACCCAAACACGTAAGCAAATAGTCACTCAACCCGTCATCCAGAGCGCAGCGGGATGGACGCGCGCAGTGGCGCAGTCGTGTCAAGCCGTTTGGTGGTGTCCGAATTGGCGCAAGTTGAGCATGAGTAGCGCCGGCATCTTGAGTAGCGCCGGCATCTTGCCGGCTGTCCCGAGAGCCTGCCCTGAGCTTGCCAAAGGGGCGTCCTCGGCTCGGTGAGCTCGACGCCCGCCGGACAGCCTCCGGGACGGCGGCGCTGCAATCGCCCTCCGGAAATTAGGACGCCACCAGCCGCTTGGTAGTGGGTCAGTTTGAATTTGTTTTGAAAGGGCCAGGCTTCACAGGTGCGGGAAGAACTCGGCATTGTCTTTGCTTTTGGGTGGCGCAGCGGTTCACCGCTGCGATAACTGCCCTGTTTTGAATCCGGCTTTAGCTGTGGTGTGTCAAGAG
>Ga0209415_10009316_pt1 | contig 16887 bp, 13 predicted proteins | sample PeaSoiSIISIP2007_FD_187696 | JGI IMG/M metagenome (GOLD analysis project Ga0209415, IMG submission 187696) | Peat soil microbial communities from Weissenstadt, Germany - SII-SIP-2007 (SPAdes) (version 2) | ecosystem: Environmental > Terrestrial > Soil > Wetlands > Peat | place: Germany... | reverse complement strand
GCTTCCACGCGTTCGACATTGGCCGCCAGGCACAATCGTTTGATGGCGACGACCTTGAGCAGATTCTCCACTTCCGGCGGCAGCGGCCCGAAACGGTCCGTCATCTCCGCGGCGAAGGCATCGATTTCCTTTTCGTCCACGAGCAAGGCGATGCGGCGATAGAGGGCAAGCCGCACCGGCAAGTCGGCGACATAAGTCTCGGGGATCAGCACCGGCATGCCGAGGCTGATTTGCGGGGTCCAGCCCGCCCCGGCCGCGGGTCGGTCGCCCCCGCGGGCCTCCGCCACCGCCTCCTCCAGCATGTTCTGGTAGAGCTCGATGCCGACCTCCCGGATATGTCCGGACTGTTCCTCGCCCAGAAGATTGCCCGCCCCCCTTATGTCGAGGTCATGGCTCGCCAGCGTGAAGCCGGCGCCGAGCTGGTCGAGGGTCTGCATGACTTCCAGGCGCTTCATCGCCGTGGGTGAGAGCTTGCGTTCGGGCGGCAGGGTCAAATAGGCATAGCCGCGCAGCTTGGACCGGCCGATCCGCCCGCGCAGCTGATAGAGCTGGGCGAGGCCGAACATCTCGGCCCGGTGAATGATCATGGTATTGGCGGTCGGAATGTCGAGACCTGACTCGACGATGTTGGTGGACAGCAGCAGATCATAGCGCCGGTCGTAGAAGGCGGTCATCGCCTTCTCCAGTTGGGTCGGTGGCATCTGGCCATGGGCCATGACCATCTTCACTTCGGGCACCAGCTTCCCGATGCGTTCGGCCAGCTTGCCCATGTCCTCGATGCGCGGGCACACATAGAAGGTCTGCCCGCCGCGGTAGTGCTCGCGCAGGATCGCCTCGCGCAGGATCACCGGATCGTAGGGCAGCACGAAGGTGCGTACCGCCAGACGGTCCACCGGCGGCGTGGCGATCAGGCTCATTTCCCGGACGCCCGAGAGGGCAAGTTGCAGGGTGCGCGGGATCGGCGTCGCGGTGAGCGTCAACACATGGATGTCGGCGCCGAGCTCTTTCAGCTTCTCCTTCTGGGCGACGCCGAAATGCTGCTCCTCGTCCACGATGACGAGGCCGAGGCGAGCGAACGACACAGCCTTGCCGAGGAGCGCGTGGGTCCCGATCACGATGTCGGTCTTGCCGGCCGCCACTGCCGCACGAGTCTCGGCCGCTTCTTTCGCCGGCACCAGCCGCGAAAGCTGGCGCACGGTGAGGGGCAGGCCCGCGAAACGGGCGCTGAAGCTGCGGAAATGCTGCCGGGCCAGGAGCGTTGTCGGCGTGACCACGGCCACCTGCTTGCCGGCCATGGCGACCACGAAGGCAGCGCGCAAGGCCACCTCCGTCTTGCCGAAGCCGACGTCGCCGCAGATCAGCCGGTCCATGGGCCGCCCGGCCGCAAGATCGACCAAGACTTCCTCGATGGCCTTGGTCTGATCCTCGGTCTCGGCATAGGGGAACCGGGCCGCGAACTCGTCGTAGAGGCCCGCCGGGGCCTGCAGGGTGTCGACGCTCTTCACCGCACGGGCGGCGGCGGTGCGCATCAGCTGCTGGGCGATGTCGCGAAGCCGCTGTTTGACCCGCGCCTTGCGCGCTTGCCAATGGGCGCCTCCCAACCGGTCAAGCTGAGCGCCCGTGTCCTCCGCGCTGTAGCGCGACAGGACCTCGATGTTCTCCACCGGTACGTAGAGCTTGTCGTTGCCTTCATAGACAAGTTTCAGGCAGTCATGCGGCGCGCCGCCGACATCGAGCGTTTCCAAGCCCTCGTAGCGCCCGATCCCGTGCTCGGCATGAACGACGAAGTCGCCCTCGGCGAAGCTCGCCATCTCCGAGAGGAAGCGATCGGCCTTGGCGCGCTTGCGGCCCGGCCGGACCATGCGGTCGCCGAGAATGTCCTGTTCGGCGATGACCGCGAGGTCGCCTGTGACGAATCCCTGCTCGAGACCGAGCAGGGCGAAGCCGACCGTCGCTCGTGGCAGGGCCTTGGCTGCCGGCCAGTCGGGCACGACCTGATGCTGGGTGAGGCCGTGGTCCGCCAGCACATGCTCCAGCCGATCGCGGCTTCCGGCGCTGACGGCGGCGACCAGGACGCGCCGCCCGGCCGCCCGTTCTTCGCCGATGCGCTCGCGGACCGCGTCATAGAGATTGACGTCCGGCCGGGCCCGCGCCTCGCCGAAGTCGCGGATCCGCCGGGCGCCGGCGTCCGGCTCCTCGCCCGATGAAGCGAAGGGCGACAGCAGGAGCTGGCTGCGCCCGGCCAGCCGTTCCGCCAGCTCGCTGCGGCCGAGATAGAGCCCGTCCGGCGGCAAGGGCCGATAGACCGCGCCGCCGTCCATGCCGCCGCCGCGAAGCACTTCGGTCCGCGCCTGATAGAAGTCGGCAATCTGGTCGAAGCGCGCCTGGATCGCCTCCTCCGCCTGGTGATCCAGGCTGACCAGCGCGTTCGGCAGGTAATCCAGCAGGGTCTCCATCCCCTCCAGGAATAACGGCATCCAGTGTTCCATGCCGGGATAGAGCCGGCCCGCGCTGATCGCCTCATAGAGCGGATCGTCGCTCACTGCCCCGAAGCGCTCGCGATAGCCGGTGCGGAAGCGGGCGACCGCCGCGGCATCGAGCCGCATCTCGCTGACCGGCCGGATGACGAACCCCTTGCGGCGGCCCGCGCTGCGCTGGGTGAGCGGGTCGAAATCGCGTATGGCCTCGATCTCGTCGCCGAAGAAATCGACCCGCAAGGGTTGGGCAGCGCCCGGCGGGAAGAGATCCACGATCCCGCCTCTGACCGCGTATTCCCCCGCCTCGGCCACGGTGCTGTTGCGCAAGTAGCCGTTGGCCTCCAGGAACCCCACCACGCGCGCGGGCGCCAGGCTGGCACCCTCCTCCATCGCAAGCCGTGCCTCGAGGAAGCTGTGAAGCAGAGGCACCCGCTGCAGGAAGGCGGCAACGGTGGTGACCACGAGCCGGGGCCCCTCGCCCTCGCCGGCGAGCCGCCCAAAAGCGTCGATGCGCCGCGCGACGATGTCCCGATGGGGCGAAACGCGGTCATAGGGCAGGCTGTCCCAGGCGGGAACGCTCACCACCGCGCGATCCGGGGCGAAGAAGGCTAAAGCCTCCTGGAGACGGGCCATCCGGGCGTCGTCGACGCACACATGCAAGAGGTCGCGGCGCTCCGCCAACGCGCTCAGTAGAAGCCCGTCGAAGCCCTCGGGTGCTCCGGCCAGGAGCCTGCGACCCGGACGGCCGAGATCGAGTGCCGCTATCGGGCCCGGGTCCAGCCCAGGCCGGTGCCTGACGCGTTCGGCAGCCGTCACGGATTGCCATCCTTGGCCAAGCTGGCCGTCATCAGGCGCCGGAGATCCTCGCCGATCCCGGTTGGCCATGGAGCGCGGCCGGTCAGCCAGTCATAGATATCGGGGTCGCTGTTTTCCAATAGCCCGCCGTAGCGGTCAAGCTGATCCCGGTCGAACTCTGCCAGATGGCGCTCGGCAAAGCGGCCCAGGATCAGGTCCATTTCCCGGCTTCCCCGGTGCCAGGATCGGAATGCAAGCCGCTTGCGCAGGGTTTGGTCGTCCATGGCCACGGCGTTAGGATGGCAAGGAAAATGTCGGCAGCGGGTCACAACAGCTTGCGCCCGGAAATCCTTTATCCGCTCTTCGCTCAGACCACAACGCTGCCCGGCATCGGTCCGCGGCTCGGTAAGCTCGTCGAGAGGATAGCCGGCCGGAGCGTCGTGGGCCTGTGCTGGCACCTGCCTACGGGGCTGATCGACCGGCGCCTGTCGCCAAAGCTGGCCGATGCGCCGCCAGGGATCGTGGTCACCGTGACTGTGACGGTGGACGCCCATCTTCCCCCGCCCAGCCGGCGCCTGCCCTACAAGGTCCGCTGCCACGACGAGACGGCGGGCCTCACCCTCGTGTTCTTCCACGCCCATGACGAATATCTGAAGCGCAACCTGCCGGTGGGAGAGCAGCGGGTCTTGAGCGGGAAGCTCGAGACCTATGGGGGACATCTGCAGATGACCCATCCGGACTATATCGCCAAGCCGGAAGAAATGGCCCAGCTCCAGCGCGTCGAGCCCATCTATCCGCTCACTGCCGGCCTGGCGCCGAAACTCCTCGGGCGCGCGATCCAGGCCGCCATCGCACGAGCGCCCGAGTTGCCCGAATGGATCGAGCCCAGCCTGATCGCCAAGATGAAATGGCCTGGCTGGCGAACCGCGCTCTGGGTTGCCCATAACCCGACCTCGGAAGCGGATCTCTCGGCCGGCAGCCCGGCGCGCCGGCGCCTTGCCTATGACGAGCTTCTGGCGAACCAACTTGCCATTGCCCTGATCCGGGCCCAGGAGCGCCGGCCGATCGGCCGCAGCATTCGCGGGGACGGGCGCCTCAGGGCAAAGGTCCTGGCCGCCCTGCCCTATAGCCTTACCGGCGCCCAAGCGCAGGCTCTGGCCGAGATCGATGCCGACCTCGCCTCGCCTCACCGGATGCTGCGCCTGCTCCAGGGCGACGTCGGCAGCGGCAAGACGGTGGTGGCGCTCCTCGCCATGCTGAGCGCGGTCGAATGCGGCAGCCAGGCGGCCTTCATGGCGCCCACGGAAATCCTTGCCCGCCAGCATCTGGCAACCTTGGAACCTCTGGCCACTGCCGCCGGATTGCGGATTGCATTGCTGACAAGCCGGGACAAAGGCAAGGCGCGCGCCACCACGCTTCAGGCGCTTGCGGACGGGAGCCTGCCCCTGGTGATCGGAACCCACGCGCTTCTCCAGGATGACGTGGCGTTCAAGGATCTCGCCATCGCCGTCGTCGATGAGCAGCACAGGTTCGGCGTCGAGCAGCGCCTTCTGTTGGCCGACAAAGGCCGGCGTTCCCATCTCCTGGCGATGACGGCCACCCCCATTCCACGCACCTTGATGATGACCGTCTACGGCGACCTCGACGTTTCGCGGCTGACGGAAAAACCGCCAGGCCGCAAGCCCGTGGATACCCGCACCCTCCCGCTTGAACGCCTGCCCGAGGTGATCGCCGCGGTGCGCCGGGCGGTCGCCGGCAAGGCGCGAATCTTCTGGGTGTGTCCGCTGATCGACGAGTCCGATGCAACCGATCTGGCGGCCGCCGAACAGCGCTTCGAGGAGCTGAAGCAGGCCTTTCCCGGACGGGTCGGCCTGGTGCATGGCCGGATGAAGGGCGCGGAGCGCGATGCCGCGATGGCCGCCTTCTCCGAGGGGCGCATCGACATCCTTGTCGCAACCACGGTGATCGAGGTCGGCGTCGACGTGCCGGCCGCCTCGGTCATGGTGATCGAGCATGCCGAGCGCTTCGGCCTGGCTCAGCTTCACCAGCTGCGGGGCCGGATCGGGCGCGGAGCGGCCCGCTCTACCTGCCTGCTCCTATACCATCCGCCGCTCGGCGAAACCGCCAAGGCCAGGCTCAGCATCCTCAGGGATACCGACGACGGATTCCGGATCGCCGAGGAGGACCTTCGCCTGCGCGGCGCCGGCGAAATTCTCGGCACGCGCCAGAGCGGGCTCCCCGACTTTCGCCTCGCCCAGCCGGCAGAGCATGCCGACCTGATCACGCTTGCCCATGACGACGCAAGACTCGTACTGGCCCGGGATCCGTCCCTCGACACGCCGCGCGGCAAGGCGTTGCGCGTGCTGCTGTACTTGTTCGAGCGCGACGCCGCCGTGAAGACCCTGCGCGCGGCTTGAGGGATTATCCGGCCCGCGGCAGGACCCTGGCTGGGACCTCAGCCTGCGGGCGCGCCGGCGGCGTGACGAGCCCGCCGGAAATGACCAGCTTGACCGCCTCCTCCACCGTCATCGACAGGCGATGGACATCCTTGTCCGGCAGGAACAACAGGAAGCCCGAGGTCGGGTTGGGAGTCGTGGGGACGAAAACATTGACCAGCGGCTCGCCGCCGATCTCGGCGATTTCTTCCATACTGTGCCCGGTGATGAACCCGATGGTCCAGATGTCGCGGCGCGGATATTCCACCAGGACAACCTCGCGAAAAGCCGAGGTCTTGTTATTGACCACGGTCTCGACAATTTGCTTGGCTGTTCCGTAGATGTTCCGCACCACGGGCATACGGTTCAGCAGGCGCTCGCTGAGGCGAAGCACCAGCTTGCCCAAATAGCCGGCGGCCAGAGCGCCTACCAGGGTCAGCACGAGCACCATCAGGATCAGCCCGATCCCCGGCACGGAAAATGGCAGGTAGGTTTCCGGGTTGTAGACCGGGGGAATCACGGAGAAGACTCGCTCGTCGACGAAGGAAATCAGCAGCCAGGCGATGTAGACGGTGATCGCCAGCGGCGCCGTCACCAGGACGCCGGCAAAGAAATATCCCCGCAAGCGGGCTCCCATGCTTATTCTAATGGGTCCGTTCGAAGCATCCGGTTCTTCGAGCTTGTCGCTCATGGGGCGATGATACGGGATCGGAGGCCTGCTTGGACATATGCCGCGTGCGAAGGGCACTCGTTGGGCGAAAGCCGATGGAGCCCAAGACGAGCTGCGGATCGAGCGGTTTCCGCCGATCGGCACCAAGTCGTGATGCAGGCGGCGCTTTCAGTGAATTCCGGCATATCAAGAGCAAGGTATAAGGCAGGCTCCATGAACGAACCCCGGCTTCTTTCCCTGGCGACGGCCACGCCGCCTCACCGCATCGCGCAGCAGGTGGTCCGCGCGTCGGCCGACCGGCTCTTCAATGCCAAACAGGCCGACCTTACGCGGCTGATGCCGATCTACGACAATGCGGGCATTGACCATCGCCATTCCTGCGTGCCGCTGGAGTGGTACATGGAGCCCCATAGCTGGGTCGAGCGCAGCAAGCTCTTCGTCGAACATGCCGTGATCCTGCTGTGCGAGGCGGCGCAGAAATGCCTCGATCAGGCGGGGATCGGCCCCGAAGACGTCGACACCGTAGTCGCCGTCTCGACGACCGGCATCGCCACGCCCAGTCTCGACGCCCTGGTCATCGAGAAGCTGGGCCTCCGGCGCGACGTGCGGCGCCTGCCAATCTTCGGCCTGGGCTGCGCCGGCGGCGTCATCGGCCTCGCTCGAGCCGTCGATCTCGCCCGGGTCACGCCGGGCACGCGCGTGCTCTATCTTGTCGTGGAGCTTTGCGCCCTCACCTTCCGCTATGGCGACAACCGGCGCAGCAACGTCGTGGCCTCGGCCCTGTTCGGCGACGGTGCCGCCGCGGGCTTGATCTCGACCGATGGCGAAGGCCCTGTCTTCGGACCCTCGGGCGAGCATACCTGGGCCAATACCCTCGACATCATGGGCTGGCAGGTGGAGGACGATGGGCTCGGCGTCCTGTTCTCCCGCGATATCCCCGCCCTGGTGCGAAGCGAGCTTGGACCCGTGCTCGGCGCTTTCCTCAAGCGCCAGGGCATCGCGCTGACCGATCTTGCCGGCGCCATCTGTCATCCCGGCGGCGCCAAGGTCATTGACGCCCTCGAGATCGCGTTCGAACAGGCGCCGGGCGCCATGGTCGCGGCGCGTTCGGTCCTGCGCGACTTCGGCAATATGTCGGCGGCGACGGTGCTCTTCGTCCTCGAGCGTACCCTCGCCATGGCCAATCGCGGCCGCTACCTGATGTCCGCTCTTGGCCCGGGCTTCACCGCAGGATTCCAGCTTCTCGAGGTGGCGTGACCTGGGCGAGCCTGATCGTGCTGCTGGTCGCGCTCGCGCGCGGCCTGGAACTTCTCCACGCCCGTCGCAACGAACGCCGGCTCTTGGCCGAGGGCGCGACCGAGGTGGGCCGGGCCCACTATCCCCTCATCGTTGGGCTTCACCTCGCCTGGCTCCTCGTGCTGGCGGTCGCCGCGCCCGGCGTCGTCGCGTTGCACTGGCCGTGGCTCGCGCTGTTCCTACTGCTCCAGCCCGCGCGGCTCTGGGTATTCGCGAGCCTGGGACGGTACTGGACCACGCGTGTCATCACGCTCCCCGCCCAGCCGCTGATCCGCCGCGGGCCCTATCGTCTGTTCCGCCACCCCAACTATCTCATCGTGGAGCTGGAAATCGTCAGCCTGCCACTCGCCTTCGGCCTGGATGTTGCGGCGCTGCTATTCGGCCTGGCCAATGCGGCGATCCTGCTGTGGCGGATTCGGGTTGAAGACCGCGCCCTTGCCCCGCGCCGGGGTGCGGTGCCGATTCAAGGGTAGGTGGCGCCGGCGTATTGCTGGGAGAGACGCTTGCCCAGGGCCGCGGCATCCTCAAAACCAGGCGCCGGGACCTGGGAGAAGTCCACCTTCAAGCTCGAAGTGACACGGCCGGTCACTCGCAGGCTGTATTGCTGGACGGCAAACGGATCCTGATAGAACCAGAAGGGCGCTAAATTGGGAGGGCCGCCGTAAAATCCCCAGGGCCCGTACATCGCTCCGCCCAGTCCGTAGAAGCCGGAAAGACCCAAGGCGGGTGGTGGCGCGTACTCCCGCGTCACATCCACGCTCGCGTCGCGATGGTCTTGCTCGACCTTCAAATAGGAGAACCCCTGGGCTGCCGCGATTTGGCAACTTCGCCACAGGGCAAGATCGAAGGCGCGGGCCTTTTCCGCGTCGAGCCGCCGGCCGCGGGCGCCTTCATCCTCGGGAAGGCTTAGCTCGGGTGACGTGTAATGGACGTCGTACTGGTCGGACGCCAGACGCAGTTCCGAGTATCCATACCCGCCATCGGGGCTGGCGGCGACCATCGCCGTCTGGGGCATCCGCTCGGCGCAGCCAGCGAGCAGGGAAACGGCAATCACAGCAAGGATTCCTGCGCTTGGTCCGCGCATTTCGCAATTTACCATGGGAATTGGCGGACGCGGCAAGAGGGCCTGACCCAGAAGCCGGGGAGTCCGGTCACAACTGCGTGTAAAGCCGGGGTTTCTGGCAGGTGACCACTTTACAGGTACCCGGCGGCAAGGCGAGTCTCTGCCGCGCGCAATGTTGCGCGGCGGGTGTCACGAGCCTGAGAATCCCCATGAAGAAGACGACGCTTGCTGTGCTGATGGTCGGTGCCGCTTTCGTGGCCGGTTACCTCGCTCCGCGATACTCGCCGCCCGCCTGGGCCGACGACGTTCAAGCTGCCGTGGACGCGCGCCGGGCGCTGATGAAAGAGATCGGCGGCGAGATGAAAGCGATAGCCGATGCCATCGACGCCAAATCGACCGACACGGCCAGCATGCAGAAGCATGCGGAGTTGATTCAGGCTGATGCGGTCAAGATCCCGGCCCTGTTTCCCGCCGGAAGCAGCGCTGATGATCTGCCGGGCAAAACCCATGCTAAGCCGGAGATTTGGAAGAGCTTCGACGACTTCAAGGCGACCGCCGCGACGCTGGGCACGGAAGCCGGCAAGCTCGCGGATGCAGCCAGGTCGGGGGACGTGACGGCTGTCGCCGCACAGCTAGACGAGACCGCGCACAACGGGTGCGGCGCCTGCCACAAGCAGTTTCGATTGCCCCTGCAGTGAAACGCTCCGTCTCACGGCGGCCGGCCCAACCATTCAGCCGGTTCGCGCCGCGCGGCGGCTAATCCAGGGCGAAATGCTTTCTGAGTGACTTGGTCGTCGTTTCCGAAACGTAGTACACGCCATCCAAGAGATGGCTGTGGTCGGAATCCCAGACCTCGGCGTCATAGTCCCATTGCATCAGGGAGGCGATCCGATTGTCGTCGCCCACCAGCCGGCGCAGCCTGCGGGTGATCGCGCCCTCCCAGGGCGTGAGTGCGTGCCAGTCCTTGTCCTTGGTCACCGCCAGGAGCTGCTTCATGCTGGCGCGGCCTTTGTTGCGCGCGAAGATCGTCAGGCGCTCGCGCGTCGCCGCGTCGGCCCCCTTCAACAGTTTGCGCAGCAGCGGCAGGGCCACATCATGGGGTTGGCGCCAGCGGAAGTTCCGGCGTGGCGCAGCCGCCGTCGGCGATTGGGCCTGCGCTTGGGGCCCAAACAGATTCAGAAGCTCGGAGCGGGCTCCGGAAGACAGGCGGGCAAAATCGGCCTGGTCGATGACGAGCTGCATGCGGTTCTCCCTTCCGGGCGGCAATTATGAGCCGGGGATGCCCGGCCTGGCAACGGTGAGGCTTGCCAGCTCCGGGCTAGCCCTCGGCTTCGTAGCGCCGGAGAATCTCGTCGACCGGGCCGATTTCCACAAGCCGGCCCTCCCGCAGCAGGGCAAGCTTGTTGCACAGCCGTTTCAGGGTTTCGGGGGAATGGGACGCGACCACCAGGATGTGAGCCGCCGACGTCAGGCGGTTGAGGCGTTGCGCCGCCTTGTCGGCAAAGGTCCGGTCGCCGGCGGCGATCATCTCGTCGATGATCAGGATTTCCGGCTCGAGGCTGGTGGACACGGCAAATCCCAAACGTAGCAGCATGCCGGCCGAATAGGTCCGCAGCGGCAGACTCAGATGGTCTCCCAGCTCGGTGAAACTCTCGATGTCCGGCAAGTGGCCGAGCGTCTCCCGGCGCGACATTCCCATCATCAACCCGCGCACTATGATGTTCTCGTAGCCGCTGCTCTCCATGTCCATGCCCATGGTGACATTGGTGAGCGAGCCGAGGCGCCCCGCGACGGTGATCCGCCCGGCGACCGGCTCATAGATTCCGGCCATCACCCTGAGGAGTGTCGACTTGCCGGCGCCATTGCGGCCGATCAGGCCGAGACGGTCCCCGTCGACGAGGGAGAGAGTTATGTCGCTGAGGGCGTGGACTACGACATCGTGGCCCGCAGACGCGCCGATGCGCCCGCCGCTCAGGCCAAGCAGCCGATGGCGAAGGGATCGCGAGCGCCCGTCGTAAATCGGGAAGTCCACGACCACATCGGTGAGTTCAACCCGGGACATCAGAGCCAGTAGGTGATTCGGGCCCGGAACCGTCCGAACAGCAACATGGCGGTGGTCCATCCGGCCAGGGTAACCACCAGGGCGAGCAGCCAATTGGAAGCCGGCGTCGGCACGCTGAGGAGCGGATCGGTAACGATGGACAGGAAGCTCGCGAAGGGGTTGAGGCTGACGAGCCACCACCACTTTCCGTGCAGCGTCTCCGGCACCCAGATGACCGGCGTGAGAAAGAAGGCGACCTGCATGAAGCTGCCGACGATCGGGGGAAGGTCGCGAAAACGCGTGCAGAGAAGCCCCACCACGAGCCCGACCCACATGCCGTTAATCGCGATCAGCGCTAGGCCCGGCAAGGCCAGGAGGGCTATCCAGCCCGGCAGCGGCAGGAAGATCACGATGACGACGAGCAGTACCACCAGGTTATGGGCGAAGACCATCAGGCTGCGCAGCACCACCCGGGCGGGAAACATGGATTTGGGCAGGGCCTCCTGCTTCAGGAAGCTTTCGGCCAAGATGAAACACATGCACCCATCGGCGACCATCGAGGAGATCAGCCCCCACATGGTGAGCCCGAAGGCCAGCCGCGGCAGGTAATGAGAAACGTCCTGGTGAAAGAGCTCGCCATAAACCAGGCCCATGGCGGCGATCTGGAAGGCCACACTCACGGTCAGCCAGATCGGGCCCAGAACCGAGCGCCGGTAGCGCTGCCGAACGTCGAGCCAGGCCAGATGGACAGTCAGGCGCCAACGCTTGGCGGCCGTTGCGAGATCGAGCCAAGCCAGGCGCAGATCGCGCCGCATGCGGCCTTCTTCCGTCGCTTCCGTCAATGGCTCCTCTCGGATGAAGCTGGAGCGTGGCTCCATATCACGCAGCCCCTAGGGGCGGCAATGCGGCTTAGCCCTCGAATTTCGACCCGGCCCCTTGACCGCTGCCGCGTTCGGGGACATGAACGGGCCCATGTTCACTCTCGCTCATCTGTCAGACGTGCATTTGGGCGATGTGGGCATTCCGTGGCCCGGCGCGTTGCTTTCGAAGCGCATTCTCGGTCTCCTGTCCTGGCAGTTGCGGCGGAAGTCCGTCCACATTGCGCCAGTGCTCAACGCGCTGGTGGCCGACCTTCATGGCAAAAAGGCCGACCACATCGCGGTCACCGGCGATCTTGTGAACATCTCGCTGCCCAGCGAGTTCAAGCGCGCCGGTGCCTGGCTTGCGGCACTGGGCCCGCCGGCCGATGTCACGGTGATACCCGGCAACCACGATGCCTATGTGCCCATTGCCTGGAAAGCCTCGCTGGGCCTCTGGGCGCCCTACATGGCGGGCATCCGGCCCGATGGCGCGGAGCAGCCGGCGGAGGGCCCTTCGGATTTCCCTTTTCTCAGACGACGAGGGCCCCTGGCGCTGATCGGCATATCGACGGCCGAGCCCATGCCGCCCCATATGGCAGCCGGACGCATCGGGCCCGAGCAATTGGCACGGCTGGCGACGCTGCTGAAGAGCACGCGGACAGAGGATCTCTGCCGGGTAGTTTTGATCCATCATCCGCCGGTTTCCGGCGCGGCATACAAACACAAGCAGCTCCTGGACAGCGAGGAATTCCTCGCCGTCGTCGCCTCCGAGGGCGCGGAGCTGATCCTCCACGGCCATACCCATATGTCGGGGTTGACCTATCTGCCGACGCCCGCGGGCAAAGTGCCCGTGGTGAGCGTGCCCTCTGCCTCGGCAAGGCCCACGGCCCATCATGACCCGGCGCGCTATCACCTCTATCGCATCGAGCGGCAGGGCGGCTCCTGGCGGATTGCCGTGGAGGTGCGCGGTGTCGCCACCGGCCTCGACCGGTTCGTGGAGGAGCGGCAATTCGCGCTCGAGGTGCCGGCGGCTTGACCCCGGATTTCGCCTAACCCGGAATGTCGACCGTCAGGCCGTCATAGGCCGGCTCGACTCCTGGAGGACAGCGTCGGGCGACCTCGTCGTAATCGGATTGATGGTTGAGATGGGTGAGCAGCGTGCGCTTCGGCTTCAGGCGCTCGACCCAGGACATGACCAGGTCGAAATGCGCGTGGGTCGGGTGAGGCTCGAAGCGCAGGCAATCGACGATCCAGAGGTCGAGCCCGGCAAGGACCGAGAAAGCGACCTCGTCGAGCCCCACGACATCGGTCGAATAGGCCATGGCACCGATGCGAAACCCGGTGGTTGTGGCACCGAGCCCATGCTGCTGCTCGAAGGGAACGATCTTCAGGGGGCCGACGGCGAAGGGCCCATCGATCGTACGGGCCTTCAAGAATGGGCGATAGAGGACGCCCGAGGCTTCCCTGTTCTGGCGGAAGATGTAGCCGAACCGGCTCTCGAGGGCTGCAAGCGTGCTGCGACGCGCCCAGGCTTCCAACGGCGGAGCCCCCGATGCGCGGCGCAGGTAGCGCAGGTCGTCGATGCCGTGACAGTGATCGGCATGTTCATGGGTGAACAGCACGGCGTCCAGCCGATGGATGTCGGCATCGAGAAGCTGCATGCGCAGATCGGGGGAAGCGTCAATCAGAACGGAGACGTCATCGGCCGCGACATGGACGGACACGCGCCGGCGACGGTTCCGGGGGTTGGCCGGATTGCAGGCCCCCCACTCGCCCCCCACCAGCGGCACGCCGCCCGACCCGCCGCAGCCGAGCACGACCACCCGCATCATGGCTTCGCCTTTGGGAAAAGGCGCCGGAAATTGGCCGTGGTGCGCGCCGCCAGAGCCTCCACGCTCTCGCCACGAAGACCGGCGAGGAAAGCCGCGGTGTGGGCGACAAAGGCGGGTTCGTTGCGCTTTCCGCGCTGGGGAATAGGCGCCAAATAGGGGGAATCGGTCTCCACCAACAGGCGGTCCTCTGGGATTTCCCTGGCGATGGCGCGAAGATCCTCGGCATTGCGAAAAGTGACAATGCCCGAGAACGAGATGCAGAACCCGAGGGCCAATGCGCGCTCGGCCAGAAGACGGGTCGAGGTGAAGCAATGGATGAGGCCGGTGAGCCCGCCCTGCTCAGCACCCTCTTCCAGGAGCGCCGCCGTATCCTCCTCGGCATTCCGGCTGTGCACGATGATAGGCAGGCCAGACAGGCGCGAGGCCTCGATGTGACGGCGGAACAGCTCGCGCTGGCGATCCCGGGGACTGCGGTCGTAGTGATAGTCGAGGCCCGTCTCTCCGATGCCCACGACCTTGGGATGGCGAGCGAGCGCCGCAATCTCTGCGGCTAGCGTGTCGGGCTCGTTCGCCGCCTCGTGCGGATGAATCCCGACCGAACACCAGACATCGTCGAAGCGATCGGCGACGGCCAAGACCCGTTCGAATTCGGTGAGCCGCGTGCAGATCGTGACCATGCCGCCGACGCCCGCGGCTCGCGCCCTAGCCACGACCTCGTCCAGCTCCGGCGCGAATTCCGGGAAGTCGAGATGACAATGGCTGTCCACCAGCATCGGGCGGCCGCCTGCGCTTTCGCTCATTCCGCCGCTTCGACGAATCGCGGGAACACACCCTGGGGTTTCGGCAGCGCCGTGCCGGCCGGGATCATCTGTTCGAGGTCGGCAAAGCGTCGGCGCTCCCCCGGCACGGCCAATTGGTCGAGCAGTCGGCCGCAGGATCCGGGCATGAAGGGTTGAGCGAGGATCGCCAGGCGCCGCAGGACCTCGGCGACGACATAGAGGACCGTCCCCATGCGCGCTGTATCCGTCTTGCGCAGCACCCAAGGCGCCTGGTCGTTGAAGTAGCGGTCGCCGGCACCGACGACCTGCCACAGCGTTTCCAGTGCCAGATGGAAAGCCTGGCGCTCGATCTCGGCGGCAAGCCGGCCATGGAGCGCGCGCGCTCCCGACAGCAGAGCCTCGTCGGCGGCCGCGAGGGCGCCGGGCGCCGGCAGCCTGCCCCCGCAGTTGCTCGCGATCATGGACAGCGTGCGTTGGGCAAGATTGCCCAAGCCATTGGCGAGGTCGCCGTTGAGGCGCCCGACCATGGCGCGGTGGGAGAAATCGCCGTCATGGCCGAAGGGGATCTCCCGCAGCAGGAAATAGCGCACGGGATCGAGGCCGTAGCGCTCGATCAGCTTCAGGGGATCGATGACGTTGCCCAGCGACTTGGAGATCTTCTGCCCTTCATTGGTCCACCAGCCATGGGCATAGACCCGCCGCGGCGGGGGCAGGTCGGCCGCCATCAGGAAGGCCGGCCAATAGACCGCGTGGAAGCGCAGGATATCCTTGCCGACCATGTGCAGGTCGGCGGGCCAGTATCGTCGGTACAGCTCGCCCTCCACGTCGGGAAAGCCCGCCGCGGTGATGTAGTTGATCAGCGCATCGAACCACACATACATGATGTGGGCGGGCTCGTCGGGAACCGGCACGCCCCATTTGAAGCTGGTGCGCGAGATCGACAGGTCGTTGAGCCCGCCCTTGACGAAGCTCAGCACCTCGTTGCGCCGGCTCTCGGGCGCGATGAATTCGGGATTGGCGGCGTAGAAGGCGAGCAGCTTGTCCTGCCATTCGGACAGACGGAAGAAATAGCTGGGCTCTTGGACCCATTCGACCTCGGCACCGGAGGGTGCACGCTTGCGGCCGTCGGGACCCGTCGTCAGCTCGTCCTCGCCATAGAACGCCTCGTCGCGCACGGCGTACCAACCAGCGTATTTGCCTAGGTAGATCTGGCCGTTCTCCTTCAGCCGGCGCCACAGCGCCTGGCAGGAACGGATATGCCGCGGCTCCGTCGTGCGGATGAAGTCGTCGTTGCTGAAATTCATCCGCGCCGCCAAGTCGCGGAAATTCTGCGAGACCTTGTCGGTGAAAGCCTGAGGGTCCATGCCTGCGGCGGCGGCCGACTTCTCCACTTTCTGGCCATGCTCGTCGGTGCCGGTGAGGAACAGGACGTCGCGTCCGTCGAGGCGCATGAAACGCGCCAGCACGTCGCAGGCGAGCGTCGTATATGCGTGACCGATATGGGGCGAATCGTTCACGTAGTAGATCGGCGTGGTCAGATAGTAGCGGCTCTCGGCCATGGTTCCTCCGGATGGGCGGCCCTTTTCCCACAGGCGGTTGGCGGAGGCAAGGTCGCGGGGGACCTTCCGTCAGGCCGCCAATTGCTGGAGCTGGAGCATGGTTCCGATCCAGACGAGGCGCCGGTCGAGGTTGAGAGGATCGATAAGCGCGAACTGCCGCTCGGTCGCTTCGAGAAAGGCGAACCACCGGTCCAGCCCCACGCTTCGGCCCAACCGGTCCATGCAGCTTGCCTCGCCGGCCAGGATCTCGGCTTCCTGCCGGCCCGTCGCTCTTTGGCGGAGCATGCGGGCGAGCCAGCCGGTCAGCAGCTCGGCGGCCGAGCGGAAAGCGTCGTCGGCCCCGCTGCGCCCGAGGCGATCCGCCATTTGATTGAGCGCCGCGCCGTCGAGGCGCGGCAGCGACAACAGCAAACCCACGATGTCGCGGTAGAGCTCCAGCCCGCCAGATTGTGAAAGGGAGAGAGCCCGGCCGATGCTTCCAGAGGCCAGGCGCAGGAGAAGCCCCCGGTCCGCCACGCCGAGCTCGGGCATGGTCCGGCCGAGATAGCCGGCGATTGCCTCGTCGTCGAGAGGGCGCAGGGCAAGGCGCCGGCAGCGCGAACGCACCGTGGGCAACAAGCGGCCCGGCGAATGGCTGACGAGCAGGAGCACGGCGCGCGCAGGCGGCTCCTCCAGGATTTTCAGAAGGGCGTTGCCGGCATTGCGGTTCATCTCCTCGGCCCCGTCCACGACCACCACGCGCCAGCCGCCTTCGGATGGAGTGAGACGCAGGAAGCTCACGGCATCGCGCACGTCATCGACCACGATTTCGCCGCGCATCCGGCCTGTCTTGGGATTTGGGCTGCGGGCGACAAGACGCAAGTCGGGATGGCCGCCGCTCGCCACCAGGCGGAAGACGGGATGGCGCGGGTCGAGGGCCAGGCTGGATGGCCCTTCGCCGAAAAGCCCGTCGGCTTCGGCGCCGGCACCGGCAAGGAGGAAGCGCGCGAAGCGGAAGGCGAGCGTGGCCTTGCCGATGCCCCGTGGGCCGGTCAGCAGCCAGGCATGGTGAAGCCGGCCCGAGAGGGCGCTTTGCAACAA
>Ga0209415_10009314_pt1 | contig 16889 bp, 12 predicted proteins | sample PeaSoiSIISIP2007_FD_187696 | JGI IMG/M metagenome (GOLD analysis project Ga0209415, IMG submission 187696) | Peat soil microbial communities from Weissenstadt, Germany - SII-SIP-2007 (SPAdes) (version 2) | ecosystem: Environmental > Terrestrial > Soil > Wetlands > Peat | place: Germany... | reverse complement strand
CGGATACCAGGGGCTGTCGTCGCGGTTCAGCAGCCAGCGCCAGTCGGTATCGAAGCGGTTCAGCAGCCAGACCGGCTTGCCGAGCGCGCCGGCCAGATGGGCCACCGCCGTATCCACGCTGATCACCAGATCGAGGCCCTCGATCAGCGCCGCCGTGTCCGCGAAATCGTGCAGATCGGCGGTGAAATCGTGCAGCGCCATGCCGTGCGGCGGCGTGGCGGCCTGCACCGCCGCTTCGCCTTTTTGCAACGAGACGAAGGTGACCCCCGCTACCTCGCCAAGCGGCGCCATCGTGTCGAGGGCGATGGAGCGGCGACGGTCGACCGCAACGAGTTCCGGCCATCCCTGTCGCTGCGCGCCAGCCCAGACGATCCCAACAAGCAGGCCGTCGAGACCGGCAAGCCGCTCCCCCCAGGCCGCGGCGGCCGCCGGGTCGGCGGCCAGATAGGGCGTCGCGGCGGGAATGCTGTCAAGCGTCGTGCCGAAGGCACGTGGCAGGCTCAACAGCGGACAATGCAGATCGAATTCCGGCAAGCTCTCGCCGCGCGCGACGATCTGCATGACGCCGGGCAGCCGGGACAGCAGTCGCACCAGCGGCGCCTGAACCTCCAGGACCGTCCTGGCACCGGCGGCCACCAGCGGCACGTAGCGGCAGAACTGCAGCGTATCGCCGAAGCCCTGTTCGGCGTGCAGCAGAATGACGCAATCGCCGATCGGCTCCCCGTTCCAGAGCGGGGCCGGGAAGTTCCGGGCGCTCGCCGCCAGGTGCTTTGTCGTCCAGCGCCACTCAAGCTCTTTCCACCCTTCCTCGAACCGCCCGGCCAGCAGGAGGACGTGCGCCAGGTTGCCGTGGGCCTCTGGATAATCCGGCCGCAGGCGTAGCGCCTCGCGATAGCTCGCCGCCGCCTCCGCCGAACGGTCGAGGACACAAAGCGCGGTGCCGAGGTTGCAGTGCGCCTCGGGATAGTCCGGCCGGAGGCGAAGCGCCTCACGGCAGCTCGCCGCCGCCTCGGCCGCGCGGCCGAGATCGCGGAGCGTGTTGCCGAGATTGCTGTGCGCCTCGGGATAGTCCGGCCGCAGGCGCAGCGCCTCGCGGTAGCTCGCCGCCGCCGCCTCCAGGCCGCCAAGATCGCGCAGCGCATTGCCGAGATTGCTGTACGCCGCGGGAAAGTCCGGCCGCAGGCGCAGCGCCTCGCGGCAGCTCGCCGCCGCCTCCCCCGGACGGCCGAGGGCACCCAGTGCGTCGCCGAGGTTGCTGTGCGCATCGGCATAGTCCGGCCGCAGGCGCAGCGCCTCGCGGCAGCACGCCACCGCCTCCGCCGGGCGGCCGAGGGCAAGCACCGCACCGCCGAGATTGTTGTGCGCCTCGGGAAAGTCCGGCCGCAGGCGCAGCGCCTCGCGGCAGCTCGCCGCCGCCTCCGCCGGACGGCCGAGGGCCAGCAGTGCGCCGCCGAGATCGTTGTGTGCCTCGGGAAAGTCCGGCCGGAGGCGCAGCGCCTCGCGATGGCTCGCCGCCGCCTCCGCCGGGCGGCCGAGACCGCTGAGCGCATTGCCGAGATTGTTGTGCGCCTCGGCAAAGGCGGGCGTTAGCGCGATGGCATGCCGCAGCGCATCGATGGCCTCGTCGAGCCTGCCGAGCGCCGTGAGGGCGACGCCCAGATTGCTGTGTGCCGCGGGGTAGTTCGGCTTGATGGCGACGGCCTTGGTCACCAGCTCGACCGCCTCCAGGGAGCTGCCTTGCTGGTGGCGCAGGACACCGAGAAAATGCAGCGCGTCGGCGTCGTCGGGCCGTAGTGCCAGCGCTTCGCGATACAGCGCGCTTGCCCGATCCAGCCGACCTGCCTGATGGTGGCGCAATCCCTCGGCAACCAACTGCGCACCAGCGGGTCCCGGGAGGTCAGGTGGCTTTGCTGTCGCTCGACGCTGTCGGCGGTTCACGCGGGTAGGTCCGGGAAGGTGACTGTTCAGTCGGCAAGGCTACAGAACATCGGCCGAATTCCGCAAAATCGGTAGCGGCCAAAGAGACGGCCGACGTCCCGACCGAGGCGGTCGGCCTTCTGCCGCCAGGGTTTCAACGCCGCTGTCCGCACGCGCCGTTCCTTGGACTCGTGCGTCTCTGCAATGATCCCAAGGCGACGGGCCGTGGCGCCGGCGCCGGACCCCGCGGCGAACCGGCCGAGGGTCAGGTCTGTCCCGGGTGGGTAACCGCGCCGCTCGGCCACCACGGTTGCTCACAGGGCCAGGACCGGCGCGCGGTCGACGCCGATCGGGGATGTGCTGGGGCAATGGGTGGTGCGTATATCGCTTGGCGCGCGAGTCGGAAGCGCGCCCCCGGACGGGCTTTTGTTTGGGGTGCGGGAGGGGGGACCCGGGCCGGCCTGGGTCCCCCCTCCCGTGCCCCAAAGACAACGGAAGGGTTCCAAGGGCTCCGCCCTTGGCAGGGTTCCAAGGGGCAGCGCCCCTTGGTGGGCTTGGGCCGCGAAGCGGACCAAGGGGGCAAAGCCGCTGGCCTTCCTTTCGTTCACCCGATTGCCCTGGTTCCGCCAACCCGGCCGGTTGACCGCGCGTGGGCGCTGTTTCAGCTTCGGTCAACCAACGGAGGCTGGCATGGCGGGCGATTACACGGTGGGCGACCTGGTGGCGGAGTTCCTCACCGCGTGCGGCGTCACGACGGTGTTCGGCATCGCGTCGGTGCACAACATTCCGATGCTGGACGCGATCGGCCGGCGCAACGCGGTGCGCTTCGTCATGACGCGCGGCGAGCTGGGCGGGGTGCACATGGCCGACGGCTACGCGCGCGCCTCGGGCGGGCTCGGCGTGATGTTCAGCAGCACCGGCCCGGGTGCGGCCAACGCGGTCGGCGGGCTGATCGAGGCGCGCTTCGCCGGCTCGCCGGTGCTGCACCTCACCGGACAGACCAGCACGCGCTTCGTCGATCGCGAGATGGGCACGGTGCACGATCCGCACGACCAGCTTGGCATGCTGCGCGCGGTGGGGAAGGGGGCCTGGCGCGTGCGCTCGGCGCCGCAGACGCTGGGCGTGCTGACCGCGGCCACGGTCGCCGCGCTGACCGCGCCCACCGGCCCGGTCAGCGTCGAGGTGCCGATCGACCTCCAGCGCACGCCGATCGAACGCCCGGCGATGCTCGACAATTTCGTGCTGCCGCTGCCGCCGCCGCGCTTGCCCGCCGCCGCCGACCTCGACGAACTGGCCACGCGCGTGCTGGCGGCGAAGCGGCCGCTGTTGTGGCTCGGCTCCGGCGCGAAGGCGGCCGGGCCGGCGGCGCGGCGGCTGCTCGATCTTGGCTTCGGCATGCTGAACAGCATCAACGGCAAGGGGATCGTCTCGGACGCGCATCCGATGAACCTGGGCGGGCTGCACGGCAACGGCATGCCGAAGGTGCAGGCGTTCTACCAGGGCGTCGACCTGCTGCTGGCCGCCGGCACGCGGCTGCGCGGGCAGGAGACCGGGGATTTCGCCGTAAAGCTGCCCGCCAACATCATCCAGATCGATGTCGATCCGACGGCGAACGGGCGCACCTACGCCAATTCGTGGTTCGTCTGCGCGGACGCCGCGGCGACACTGGCGGCGCTGGCGGAGCGGATCGAGGGACGCATGGCGATCAATCCCGCGTTCCCGGCGCAGTTCCGCGCGTTGCGCCAGGACGCGCGGGCGGATTTCCTCGCCACCCTCGGCGTCTACAGCAGTTTTTCGGAACAGCTTGCCGCGGTGCTGCCGAAGGGCGCGATCTGGGCGCGCGACGTGACGCAGAACAACAGCACCTGGGGCAACCGCGCCTTCCCGATCGACTCGCCGCGGCAGAACGTTTTTCCGGTGGGTGCCGGCATTGGCCAGGGCCTGTCGCTCGGCATTGGCGCGGCGGTGGCGGCCCAGGCGGACATGACCGGGCGCAAGACCGTGGTGATGACCGGCGACGGCGGCTTTTTCCTGAACGTCGGCGAGCTGTGGACCGCGGTGCAGGAAAAACTCGATGTCAGCATTATCGTGATGAACGACCGCGGCTACGGCGTGATCAAGCGCATCCAGGACACGTTTCAGCACGGCCGCCGCTTCTTTGCCGATCTGCAAGGACCCGACCTGGGCCAGTTGGCCGGCATCGCCGGCATCCCGTTCTGGCAGGTGGCGCGCGCCGAGGACTTTGGCGCCACGGTGGCAAAATCGCTCGCCCACACCGGCCCCAGCCTGGTCGAGGTCGATATGACCGCGGTCGGCGAATTCCCCGCCTACTACCCGTTCAACCAGCGCACCGCCTGATGGCGCACCCCTGATGATACATGCGGCGTTGGGCGAGCTGGCGTTGCTGCTGCTCGCCTGGCTGCTCAGCGAGGACCGCTGGCGCGTCCCCTGGCGCACGGTGTTCGCCGGGGTGGCGCTGCAGGTGGCACTGGCGGTGCTGCTGCTCGGCTTCCCGCCGGCGGTCGCCGTGGTGATGCTGGCCAACCGCGCGGCCCACGCGTTGCAGCGCGCGACCGAGGCCGGAACGGGTTTCGTCTTCGGCTATCTCGGCGGCGGCCCGCTGCCCTTCGCCGAGACTGCGCCCGGCGCCAGCTTCATCCTCGCGTTCAAGGCGCTGCCGCTGGTGCTGGTGATCAGCGCGCTGGCCTCGCTGCTGTTCCACTGGGGCGTGCTGCAGCGGGTGACCGGCGCGTTTGCGTGGCTGCTGCGGCGTTGGATGGGCATCGGCGGCGCGCTGGCCCTTGGTGCCGCGGTGCACATCTTCGTCGGCATGGTGGAGGCGCCGCTGCTGGTGCGCCCCTACCTGGCGCGGATGCAGCGCGGCGAGCTGTTCGCGTTGATGACGTGCGGGATGGCGGGGGTCGCCGGCACTGTCATGGTGATCTACGCGGGCTTCTTGGCGCCGCTGATTCCCGACGCACTGGGCCACATCCTGATCGCCTCGGTGATCAGCACCCCAGCCGGTCTTGCGGTGGCGGCCCTGATGGTGCCGCTCGGCCCGGCCGAAGCGGCCGAGGAGCGCCTGGTGCTGGACGATCCGCCGGTCAGCTCGATCGATGCGCTGGTGAAGGGTACCACGGACGGCATCCCGGTGCTGGTCGGCATCGTCGCCACGCTGGTGGTGACGATCGCCATGGTGGCGCTGGTCAACACGGGGCTTGGCCTGCTGCCGCACTGGGGCGGCGAGGCGTTGACCATGCAGCGCATCTTCGCCTGGGGGTTCCGTCCGGTGATCTGGCTGATCGGCATTCCGTGGGACGAGGCCGGCCCGGCGTCGGTGCTGATGGGGACCAAGACCGTGCTGAACGAGTTCGTTGCCTACCTAAATTTTGCGCGGCTGCCGGTCGATGCGTTCACGCCGCACACGCGGCTGATCCTGACCTACGCGCTGTGCGGCTTCGCCAATTTCGGCAGCGCCGGCATCATGGTCGGCGGCATCGGCATGATGATCCCGCACCGCCGCGCCGAGGTGGCGCAACTGGGGATGCGCTCGATCGTTTCAGGCACGCTGGCGACCTGCATGAGCGGCGCGGTGGCTGGCGTGATCGCCGGATAATGGCGTAGGGCGGAAAAGCGTAGCGCATTCCGCCGCTGGGGATGCATCGCATGTGTCGGCATCGGCGCACCAGGAGCCGCCGTGCGAGCCGAGAATGGCGGAATGCGCTTCGCTTTTCCGCCCTACGCGCTGCATGGGCGGCGCGGCGGTCCGGCGCGGCCGGATCACGCGGCCTCGAAGCCCGCAAGTCGAAGCGCCCGCTGGTCAAAGGTGAGCGTGCAGGAACAGCCCGCCCGCCTGCCGAGCGCCGCGATCAGGGCGTCTGCAAATGCGCCGTGCCCCTCCTTCAGCGCGACCATGGCAGTGAAGACGTCCTGCTCGCTTTCGACGACGAGGACATCGACCTGCAGCATGCGCTCGATGCAGGCGGCAATATCCTGCTCCGCAATCCTATAGGCGCGGTCAAGCACCCAAACGGTCTCGACCATCGCGACGACGCTGACGAAGCCGGGGTTCGCCGCGGTCAGTTGCTGCTCGATGACATAGGTCGCTTTCGGCGATTGAACCGAGTCATCCTGCGTGAGGTAGCGAACGAGAATGTTGGTGTCGAGACCGATCATCGACGCCTGGCGCGCGTCGCGGCCGCCGCGGCGATCGCCGCGTTCATCTCGTCGATCGTCACCGGCCGCCGGCGCCGCGACCGGACGATGCCCCGCATCACGGAAGCCGGCCGTTTCGGCAGGAGCACGACGGTGCCGTCGGGATGCACGAAGAACTTGACCCGATCCCCAGGCTTCAACCGCAGATGTTCGCGGATCGCCTTCGGGATCGTTGCCTGGCCCTTGACGGTGATCGCGGATTCCATCGCTGCTCCCATTGCAATCCGAAAAATGTAATACCGAATATGCCAAGGGGGCAAGCCCGACCACGGGACGACGGCAATTCCCATTATGACGCAATGACGGTTGGCAACGTCGCGGCGTTGCCGGTCGATACATTCACCCCGCACACAAGGCTCAACGGCATTTGACCTTGCACCGGCTGCCTCCCACTCTGGCGCGAACGGGAAGGCGCGCGTCATGGACGGTAGGCGACCAACGGTTTCCTCCTTGCGCGGCATCGTGGCCGCGGCACATCCGCAGGCGGCGCAGGCCGGCGCGGCGATGCTGCGCGCGGGCGGCAATGCGTTCGATGCGGCGGCGGCGACCGCCGCGGCGCTGAATGTGGTCGAGCCCTATATGTCCGGCCTGGCCGGCATGGGGATGGCGACCTGCTACATCGCCGCGGAGCAGCATGTGCGCACGCTGGACTTCATCACGCGTGTGCCCGGCGCGTTTCCGGCCGGCAAGTTCGCCAACCGCGAGCAGTTGGCGCGCGGACCGATCGCCACCGGCGCGCCGGGCAATCTGGCGGGCTGGTGCGAGCTGGTGCGTTCCCACGGCAACAAATCACTCGCCGAGGTGTTCGCCCCCGCGATCGCGCTGGCGCACGAGGGATTTCCGCTGGTGGACTACAATGTCTCCGCGCTCCGCGACACCGCGGCGGAGTTCAAGGGCCGCCACGATTTCTATGCGGAGTGGGCGCGGGTCTACACCCAGGGCGGCGTCGCGTTCGGGGCGGTGCTGCGCCAGCCCGACCTGGCCCGCACCTACGAGGCGATTGCGGCCGAGGGGCCGGCCTATCTGTATGGCGGCAGGCTGGGCGCGGCGCTGGTTGCGCATGTGCAATCGCTCGGCGGTTGCCTGACCATGGGCGACCTGGAGTCGGTGCAGCCGGTCTGGCTCGATCCGCTGGCGGCGTCGTACCGTGACCTGTCGGTCCACACGCTGCCGCCGCCCTGCGAGGGGTTCCAGTATCTGCTGACACTGCGGCTGCTTGACGGGTTCGCCTTGGCGGCGATGGAGCGGAACGGCATCGAGCATCTCGACACGATGTATCGCGCCATCCGCCTGGCGGCCGGCGTGCGTATCGCCAACAACAACCCGTCGCCGGAACGACTGGCCGAACTGATGGGGGCCGCGTCGGTGGAAGCGCTGCGGGCACGCCTGCGCGGCGGGACGCCGATCGAGGGACCCACCGAGCAATGGCTCGCGCCTGCGTCCGCGCGCGGTCAGCATACCACGTCCTTTTCGGTGGCGGACCGGCACGGCAACGTGGTGTGCGTCACCCAGAGCCTCGGGGCAAAATTCGGCTGCGGCGTCGTGGTGCCCGGCCATGGCGTCTGCCTCAACAACTTCCTCTACTGGGGCGAGGTCGATCTGCGCGGCACCAATCCGCTGCGCCCCGGTGCGCCGCTCGCGCTGCCGATGGCACCCAGCATTGCCACGCGGGACGGCCGGCCGGTGCTGGCACTCGGCACGCCGGGCAGCTACGGCATCTGCCAGACGCAGCCGCAGGCGCTGGTCCAGCACATCGATTTCGGCCTGACGTTGCAGGATGCGATCGATGAACCCCGCGCCCGGCTGTGGGACGGACGGCGGGTGCAGGTGGAATCGCGCATCTCCCCCGACACCATCGCGGCGTTGTGCGCGCGCGGCCACGCGGCGGAGGCCGCCGCGCCCTGGACGACCGCGGTCGGCGGCATGCACGGCATTGCCATCGATCCCGTCACCGGCGTGCTCACCGGCGGCTGCGATCTCCGTCGCGACGGTTTTGTGGCGGCGGCTTGAAGAAGGAAGACCCCAATGCACTGGACCGATCGACGCGAACGCTTCCGGGCCGTCCTGCAAGGCAGCGAGTGCGTGCACCCCGGCTCCGTCTTCGACGCGATCTCGGCGCGCATCGCCGAGGAGCTCGGCTTCGAGATCGGCATGTTCGCCGGCTCCATCGCCTCGTTCACCGTACTCGGCGCGCCCGACCTGATCGTGCTGACGCTGACCGAGTTCGTCGAACAGGCCTACCGTATCAACCGCGCGGGAAAACTGCCGCTGCTGGTCGATGCGGATCATGGCTACGGCAACGCACTGAACGTGATGCGCACCATCCAGGAGCTGGAGACCGCCGGCGTGGCCGCGGCCTCGATCGAGGACACGCTGCTGCCGCGCAGCTATGGCGAAACGAAACCGACGCTGATCTCGATCGACGAGGGCGTCGGCAAGATGCGCGCCGCACTGGCGGCCCGCGAGGACAACAGTTTTGTCGTGGTCGGCCGCACCAGCGCCGCGTCGATCAGTGGCACCGCGGATGCCGTCGCCCGCGCCAAGGCTTACCAGGCGACTGGCGTCGATGCGCTGTTCTTTGCCGGGCGGATCACCCGCGACCAGCTCGACGCCATTGCCGCCGAGGTGAAGCTGCCGATCGTGCTCGGCGGGCTGAGCGGCGACATGCTGGACAAGCCCTATCTCGCCAGCCGCGGCGTGCGCATCGCGTTGCAGGGCCACCAGCCGTTCTCGGCCGCCGTGCAGGCCGTCTACACGACGCTGAAGGCGCTGCGCGACGGGACGAAGCCGGCCGACCTGACCGGGCTCGCCTCGGCCGAGACGATGCGGCGGGTCACGCGCGAGGGCGCCTACAAGAGCTGGACCGAGCGCTTCCTCGGGGGGTAGGGCGTGTCCACACTCACCTCTCCCGCTCTTCGCGGGAGAGGTCGAGGCGCAAAGCGCCGAGGGTGAGGGTCGTGCCGCGAGCACCACCCTCACCCGCGTCGCAAGTGCTCCGCGACCTCTCCCGCGAAGAGCGGGAGAGGTGTACGCGGGGGGGGGCAATGGTCTGCCCATCTGCGGGAAAACTGGCCCTTTTCCCTAAGCCAATTCCCTGCCCTCCTTGCACGCCGTTGCCGGAGGTCCAGATGGAAACCATTCGCGTGGTCTGCGGGCACGATTGCCCTGACATGTGTTCGCTGCTCGCCCATGTCGAGGACGGGCGCGTGCTGCGCGTGGAGGGTGACCCCGGCCAGCCCTTCACCGCCGGCTTCGCCTGCGCCCGCGTCAACCGCGACGCCGAGCTGGTGCATTCGCCCGACCGCCTGACCTCGCCGCTGCGCCGCACCGGGGCGAAGGGCGGGGGACAATTTGCCCCGATCACCTGGGACGAAGCGCTGGACGAGATCACCGCGCGCTGGAAGGCGATCATCGCGGAATCCGGCCCGCTCGCGCTGTTCGGCTATGCCTACAGCGCGCACCAGGGGCAGATGAACCGCGGCCTGGTGAACGGGCTGTTCCACGCCCTCGGGGCCAGTCGATTGCAGGCCGGAACGGTCTGCGACACCTGCTGCGAGGCGGCGTGGGACGCGACGGTCGGCTCGATCGGCGGCGCCGACCCGGAGACGGTGGAGCATTCCGACCTGGTGATCGCCTGGGGCGCCGACCTTGTCACCACCAACGTGCACTTCTTCGCCCGCGTCGATCAGCTTCGCCGCAAGGGCGTGCCCCTGGTGGTGATCGACCCGCGCCGCAGCCGCACCGCCGCGCGATCCGATTGGCACCTGCCGATCCGCATCGGCACCGATGCCGCGCTGGCGCTGGGCGTGATGCACATCCTGGTGCGCGACGGCCTGTGCGACCGCGCCTACATCGCCGAAAGTACCGTCGGCTTCGACCGGCTCGAACACGAGATCCTGCCGCGCTTCGATCCCGCGCGCACCGCCGCCATCACCGGCCTGCCGGAAGCCGACATCAAGCGCCTCGCCGCGATGTATGGGCGCGCCAAGGCCGCCTTCATCCGCCTGGGCGAGGGCATGACGCGGCTGCTGCATGGCGGCCAGGCGATGCGGGCCGTGGCGCTGCTGCCCGGCGTCACCGGCGCCTATGCGCGCAAGGGCGGCGGCGCGCTGCTGATGACCGCGGCGTCGTGCGCGCTGAACTACGACGCGGTGCGCAAACCGTCCGGTACCGCAACGACGCGGATGGTCAACCACCTGCGCATCGGCGAGGCATTGCTGGAGATGCGCGATCCGCCGATCCGCGCCTTGTTCGTCTCGGCGAACAATCCGGCAGTGACATGTCCGGACGTGGCCAAGGTGCGCCGCGGCCTGGCGCGCGAGGATCTGTTCACCGTGGTGCACGACCCGTTCCTGTCGGTCACCGCGCGCTACGCCGACATCGTGCTGCCGGCGGCGATGTATCTGGAGACCGAGGACCTGTATCGCGCCTACGGTGCCTATTATATGCAGTACGCCCCACGCGCCGTCGCACCGCTTCCGGGTGCCCGCTCCAACGTCGCATTCGCGCAGGACTTGGCCGCGCGCATGGGCCTGACCGATCCGATCTTCCGCATGTCGCAGGACGAAATGCTGGGCGCGCTGTTCGACGGCGCCTCCGGCCAGGCGGCGCTCGACCCGGTTGCGGTGAAGACCGCGGGGCCGATTCGGATAGCGCCGGACGGCCCGCAGCAGTTCCGCACGCCGTCCGGCAAACTGGAATTCTATTCGGCGGCGCTGGCCGCGCAGGGCCTGCCGCCGCTGCCCGACTGGGCGCCCGATCCCGAGGAACAGCGTGACGCGGCAACCTGGCCGCTGCGCCTGCTGACCGCGCCCGGCTACTTCCAGAGCCACACAGTCTATTCGCGCGTCGAGTTCCTGCGCAAGCGCGAAGGCCCCGCCGTCTGCATCCTGCACCCGGACGATGCGACCGCGCGCGGCCTGGCGGACGGGCAGCGCGTCCGGCTGTTCAACGACCGCGGCAAGGTCGTCTTCACGTTGCGGATCAACGACGAGGTGCAGCCGGGCGTCGTCCTGGTGCCCGGCCAGCGCCCGGACAGCGAAGCGACCTCGGGCACCATCAACATGCTTTGTTCCGACCGCTACACCGACATGGGCGAGGGCGCGACCTATCAGAGCACCTGGCTCGACGTGGCGGCATACCAGGAGGCTGCCCAGGCGGCGGCATGAGCGAGCTCGTTCTGTACCCGGACGAAGCGCTCGACGCGCATATCGCAGGCGCCGGCTACGTCTTCGTCGCCGCCGAGGCGATGCATCAGGCCCTCGCGTCGGCCGGTGCGCTGACCGACTGGGGCGATTTCGCGGCAAGCTGGGACGCACTCGACCGCGACACCTACATGGCTGATGGCGGGCGCTATCGCCGCCGACGCCACGCGGTGTTCGCCGCGAGCGCGAATGGCGCGATCCGCCGCCGGCCGCATCAGGCACACTACCAGACGCTGGATTACAACAAGCTGAACGGCGGCATCGCGCGCTGGTTCTCGCCGATCACCGAGGGGATCGGCGATGGGGCCAGCCTGCGCACGATCCTGCGGTTCTGCCATCGCCTGTTCGGCGGCCTCGCCCCGGCGGTGCGCACCTGGCACGTCGAGGTGCACCAGTTCCGCATCGAGGCACGACCCGGCGAGGCCGGGCAACCGACGCCGGAGGGATTGCACCGCGACGGCGTCGACTACGTGCTGGTGCTGCTGATCGCGCGGCGGAACATCGCGAGTGGCACGACGACGATCCACGATCTGGAGAAACGCCTGTTGGGCAGCTTCACGCTGACGCAGCCATTCGATGCGGCGCTGGTGGACGACGCGCGGGTCTATCATGGCGTCACGCCGGTGGAGCCGCTGGACCCAGCGCTGCCGGCGCATCGCGATGTGCTGGTGGTGACGTTCCGGAATGCGCGGGCGGGGGGGTGAGTGCCGATAGACCTGCCGGCAGAAGCAAGACTCACCACGAAGACACGAAGAACACCAAGCGGGCAGGTGAATGCGCTTCGCGCGAAGCGCCATCGATTTCCTGCTTCGTGATCTTCGTGTCTTCGTGGTGAACCTTCCTTGCCGTGGAGCGACCGCCCGGGTCATAGGGGAGTGGCTGACTTGCCCCAGCAGGCTCTACTCTGCCCGCCGCAACGAACCGGAGAACCACCCATGGCACGCGTGCCCTATCTCGAACCGTCCGACCTGGCGCCCGCGGACCAGGACCTGCTCAAGCGTCCGATCACCCTCTTCAAGGCGCTGGTGAACTCGCCCAACGGGGCGCGCGCGTTTCATGGGCTGGGCGACTACATCCGCTACGGCAGCAAGGTCGACATGCGGCTGCGCGAGTTGGCGATCCTGCAGGTCGGCTGGCTGGCGCGCGCACCCTATGAGTGGTCGCACCATATAAAACTCGGTCTCGATTTCGGCGTCACCGAGGCCGATATCCAGGCACTGATCGACGACACCGACGGCAAGCCGACAAGCCTCGACGCACTGACCCGCCAGGTGCTGCAAGCGGCGCGCGAGATGACCAGCAACGGCGAGATGTCCGACGCCACATTCGCCACCCTGCAGACGGCACTCGGCAATGAACAGATCGTCGACCTGACCATCACCATTGCCCACTACAACGCCGTGGTGCGCGTGCTGGCGACGCTGCGGATCGACGTGGAGGACGACTTCATGCCGTATTTGCGCCGCTTCCCGCTGCCGATGGGCTAGACTGCGTCCACCACAATCGCAGGAGACTCACGTGCGGATCGGCATTCCGAAGGAGATCAAGACCCACGAGTATCGCGTCGGGCTGACCCCGGCAGGGGCGCGCGAGCTTGTGCACCACGGCCACCAGGTCCTTGTGCAGCAGGGTGCCGCGGCCGGCATCGGGTTTGCCGATGATGCCTACCGCGCCGCCGGCGCCGCGATCGCGCCCGACGCCGCCGCGGTGTTCGCCGATGCCGAGCTGATCGTGAAGGTGAAGGAGCCGCAGCCGGAAGAGATCGCCCGCCTGCGCGCCGGTCAGGTGCTGTTCACCTATCTGCACCTCGCCGCCGACAAGACCCAGACTGCGGGCCTGATCCGTTCCGGGGCCACCTGCATCGCCTACGAAACGGTCACCGACAAGCTCGGCGGCCTGCCGCTGCTGGCGCCGATGAGCGAGGTCGCCGGGCGCATGTCCGTGCAGGTCGGCGCGCACTGCCTGGAGCGCGAGCAGGGTGGCGCCGGCATCCTGCTGGGCGGCGTCCCCGGTGTGCCGCCGGCGCGCGTCGTGGTGATCGGCGGCGGCGTCGCCGGCACCAACGCCGCGCGCATGGCGGCGGGGCTGGAGGCTTCGGTGATCATCCTCGATCGCTCGCTGCCGCGGCTCAAGGAACTCGATCTGCAATTCGGTGCACGTGCGACCACCGAATTCGCCACCGCCGAGGCGATCGAACACGCCGTGCTGGGCGCCGACCTGGTAATCGGCGCGGTACTCGTTCCGGGGGCGGCCGCGCCGAAACTCGTTTCGCGCGCGCTGCTGAAACGTATGAGGCCGGGTTCCGTTCTGGTGGACATCGCGATCGACCAGGGCGGCTGCTTCGAGACCAGCCGGCCGACCACGCACTCCGCCCCGACCTATGTTGAGGAAGGCGTGGTGCACTACTGCGTCACCAACATGCCCGGCGCGGTGGCACGCACCTCCACCTTCGCACTGACCAACGCGACACTGCCGTTCGTGATCGCGCTGGCCGAAAAGGGCTGGCGCGGCGCGCTGCGCGACGACCCGCATCTGCGCAACGGGTTGAACGTGCACGCGGGCCAAGTCACTTACGAAGCGGTGGCGCGCGACCTTGGCTTCGCCTACGTCGCGGCGGAGACGCTGCTCGCCGGTCCGTAGGTCCTGAAGCGCTCGCGCGCCGCCTGCATTTCTGTCCGCGTCAGCAGGCGGACCTTTCCCGCCGCGCGTGCCAGCAGGTATTGCCGCGCCAGGGCCTCCAGCGTGAGGGCGGCAGTCAGTGCCGCGTCGGCGGTCATGCCGGTGACGATCATGCCGTGATTGGCCAGCAGGCAGGCGGTGCGGTCGGCCAGTGCCGCCACCGCAACGTCGGCCAGTGCCGGCGTGCCGAAGGTGACGTAGGGCGCGCAGCGCACGTCGTCGCCACCGAAACGGACCACGAGGTAATGGAAGGCGGGCAGGGGCTGGTTCAGGCAGGCCAGCGCCGTGCAGGCGTCCGAATGCGTGTGCACGATCGCACCCGCATCCGCGTAGGCACGATAGATCGCCGCGTGCATGAACCACTCGCTCGACGGGGCGCGCCTGCCGCGGACCTTCCCGTCCAGTGTCGTCGCGACCGGGTCGGTATCGGTGATGCTCTCCGCCGAGCAGCCGGACGGCGTGATCACCATGCCGTGCCGCGTGCACACGCTGACATTGCCGGAGCTGCCGGCATTCATCCCGGCCCGCCCCAGCGCGCGATAGACCCTGGCGACCTGTCGTTGCGCTGTCGTCATGCTGCCGTTGCGCCCCGCACACGTGCACCCGTCATGGCCGGGCCTGTCCCGGCCATCCACTCCCGGTCGGTGGAGCGTGCGCACGTCGACTCGCGGCACCTTTTGGGGGTGGATGGCCGGGACAAGCCCGGCCATGACGGATACAGAACAAGACCCTCACATCAGGAAGACGCCCTTGCCGTCTGCTTGTTTGTCGAACAGCTTGTACGCCTCCTCGGCCTGCTCCAGCTTCCAGGTATGGGTGAACAGCTTGTCCACGTCGATCTTGCGCTCCACCGAGAAGCGCGCGCACTCGGCCTGGATGACGTTGGAGAACGTCCATGACGCCACCAGCGTCATCTGCCGGCGCAGCAGGTGCGGGCTGACGTCGATCTTCACGTCGCCGCCCTCGCCGACAAAGCACATGGTACCCCACACCTTGGTGCTGCGGATCGCATTCAGCCGCGCCTCCGGATTGCTGGAGGTATCCAGCGTCAGGTCGGCGTAGCGCCCGTGCGTCAGCTCCTTGATCGCCGCGACCGGGTCATTGGAGCCGGGATTGACCACCTCGTCGGCGCCGAATTCCTTGGCGCGCGCCAGCCGCGACTCGCTGATGTCCAGCGCGATCACCCGCGCGCCCATCGCCTTGGCGTATTGCGTGCCGGCCAGGCCGACCGGCCCCTGGCCGAAGATCGCGATCGTATCATTCCCGGACAGGTTCATCCGGCGCAGCGCGCTATAGGCGGTGCCGGACCCGCAGGAGATCGCGGCACCGGCGGAGAATGACAGCTCGTCCGCCAGCGGCACCAGCGTGTTGGCCGGCACCTTCAGGTACTTCGCGTGCCCGCCATGCGCGTTGGCGCCAAAAACCTTCACCGACACCTCCTGGCAAAGCTGTTGCCAGCCGGAACGGCAATGGTTGCACTGCGTGCAGCCCTGGTAGTGGTGCACCATGACCCGCTCGCCGATGCGGGCCGCCTTCGCGTTCACCCCCGGGCCGACGGCGGCGACCACGCCGCACGGTTCGTGCCCGGCGATCACCGGATCGGGGTTCTGCGGGAACCCGGTGGCGGCGCGCTGCCCGCCCTTCGGCCGGCGGTACTGGTGCAGGTCGCTGCCGCACATGCCGGAGGCCTTCATCTCCACCACCACCTCGTCGGCGCCCGGGGTGGGATCGGGGAATTCCATCAGTTCGAGTTCGCGTCCGCCGGTGAACACCACACCACGCATTGTTTCCTCCTGTATACGTCTGGTTGTTTCAGTTCGTTGGGACTCAGCCCCGCGGCGCCTCCGGCGTCGGAAACAGCAGCGGGAAGGCGCTGTGCACGTGCGGCTGGGCGACCACCGGCGCGCCGAAATGCAGATACGACCGGTCCAGCTCACCCAGCGAGGTCGCCCCCAGCAGCGCCATCGCCACCGCGATCTCCTGCTCCAGGATCTCCAGCACGCGATGCACGCCCGCATCGCCCTCGGCGGCCAGGCCGTAGCAATACATCCGCCCCATCCCCACCGCGTCGGCCCCCAGTGCGATCGCCTTCACCACGTCGGTGCCGCGCGTAAAACTGCCGTCGATCACCACCCGCGCCCGCCCGCCGACCGCTTCCAGCACCTCCGGCAGCACGTCCATCGCGCCGCGGCCGTGGTCGAGCTGGCGGCCGCCATGATTCGATACGTAGACGACATCCACGCCGCACGCGACCGCGGTCGCCGCGTCCTCGGCGGTGGCGATGCCTTTCAGGATCAGCGGAATTGCGTGCCGGTCCTTGAAGTGGCGCACATTGTCCCAGGTGAAGCTGGCCTGGAACTCGTGCCCGGTGGCTGCGGCGCGCCACGGCTTGACGAAGCGGGCGACCATGTCGCGCTCGCGCCGCGAGTAGGCGGCGGTGTCGACGGTGATGCAGAACGCGTCGTAGCCGGCATCGATCGCGCGCGCCACCACCGCGTCCACCCACCCGTCGTCGCCGCGTACATAGAGCTGGAAGATCTTCGGCCCGGGCGTCGCCTTGGCGATCTCCTCCAGCCCCGGCTTGGTGACAGAGCTGACGATGATCGGCACGCCGAACGCCGAGGCGCCGCGCCCGGCGGTGGCACCGCCGCCGGGATGGAACGATTCCAGCGATCCGACCGGCGCCAGCATCACCGGAATGCGCAACGACATGTTCAGGAACGTGGCGGATGTGTCCACCTTCGAGACGTTACGGCAGACCCGCGGGCGGAACGCGATCGAATCGAGCGCCATGCGGTTGCGCCGCATGGTGGTCTCGGTCTCGGTCGCGCCGACCAGGTAGCCCCAGGTGTTGCTGTTCAGCTTCTTGCGCGC
>Ga0209415_10009313_pt1 | contig 16890 bp, 8 predicted proteins | sample PeaSoiSIISIP2007_FD_187696 | JGI IMG/M metagenome (GOLD analysis project Ga0209415, IMG submission 187696) | Peat soil microbial communities from Weissenstadt, Germany - SII-SIP-2007 (SPAdes) (version 2) | ecosystem: Environmental > Terrestrial > Soil > Wetlands > Peat | place: Germany... | reverse complement strand
ATGACAGAGAGGTTTTCCACCGACCGCCAGAAATTGCAGGTGGCGTTGTGGTTGGCCATCCAGCGCGCCTTGGAGCGGACCGCCCCCGTGATCTCCACGTCATCGGGCGATCTACCCAACCCGAGCACCTGCATGTAAAAGCCGACCTGCACGTCCAGGTCATATTTACCCGGCTTGAACATAGACCCTTTATCAGGATTAACCGCAAAGCAGAAATCACGGACCACCGCCCCGATTTTGTTCAGGCAATACTCGGGTTCCGCCAGCTCTGGGAGCAGATGGTAGCCAAGGCCGTGCGCAGGCTCTGAGCTCACTCGGCAGCATGCCGGATGGCCAGACCTTGAGATCGAAGTTTGAGGCACCAAGGCAGCGCAGCCTCGGGACGCGGTCCGTTGACCGCTTGGACCGCGGTCGTGGAAAAGACTCTATATTGTTATCCAGGGGCGCCGCGCCCTGCGCTTGGTCCGGGCTCATGCGGGCGCTCCCACGCATGGCCCGCTTTCCTGCCCGATCCTCCCGTTCATGCTTTTCTTTCGGCCGATTGGCGTTACAATAGCTTATAATAATGTCGCTATGACATCTGCATCCAGCGTCGGGGCGCGCGGGCGCCGGCTCACTCTGACCAGCGGCTCAGGCCTGCTACTGTGGCTGCTGATGCTGGCGCCTCCCGTGGCGCGGGCGCAGCCCTCCCAGTTCATCTGCGAGACCAACGACGGCGCGATCACGATCGTCACGTACGAAGGCCCCGGCGGGGCGATCGCGATCCCCGACAGCCTCGGCAAGCTACCGATCGTGGGCATTGGGGGGATGTCGTTCGCGGGCCGCGCCGACATCACCTCGATCACGATGGGCGACAGCGTCACCAACATAGGGGACAACGCCTTCTACTGGTGTACCGGCCTCACCACCGCCACGGTGGGCAGGGGCGTCACCAGCATAGGGGCTTGGGCGTTCGGGAGCTGCTTCGCCCTGGCCAGCGTGGCGATAGGCGCGAGCGTCGCCAGCATCGGGGAGGCGGCGTTCGAGAACTGCTACAGCCTGGCCAGCGTGGTGATCCCCGCCAGCGTCACCAGCATAGGGAAGGAGGCGTTCGATAGCTGCGGCTTGACCACTGCCACCATCCCCGACGGCGTCGCCAGCATAGGGGAGATGGCGTTCGCCGGATGCACCAACCTGGCCGGCGTCACGATAGGCAGGGGGACCACCAGCATCGGGAGGTGGGCGTTCGACGGCTGCACCAACCTGGCGGGGATCTCGGTGGACGGCCTCAACCCGGCCTACAGCAGCGCGGAGGGGGTGCTGTTTGACAAGGCCCGCGCCACGCTCATCGCGTATCCGCAGGGCAAGGTCGGGGCGGCCTACACCGTACCCGGCGGCGTCACCAGCATCGCGGACAAGGCGTTCGAGGGGTGCGAGGGCCTGGTCAGCGTGGTGCTCCCCGACAGCGTCACCAGCGTGGGGGAGATGACCTTCTCGAACTGCTACCGCCTGGCCAACATCGCGACGGGCAACGGCGTCACCAGCATCCCCACCGCCTCCTTCTACGGCTGCGGCAGCCTGACCAACGCGGGCATGGGCAGCGGCGTCGTCGCCATCGGGGACTCGGCGTTCGAGTACTGCACCAACCTGGTCGACCTCAGCATCCCCGCGGGCGTCACCCGCATCGGGGAGCGGGCGTTCATGGGTTGCCCCCTGGTCAGGGCGGCGATCCCCACCGGCGTCACCAACCTCAGCGACTACGCGTTCGCTGAATGCCCCAACCTGGTCAGCGTGACCCTCCCCGCCGGCATCGGCGGCCTCGGCGTCGGCCAGTTTGGGGACTGCGCGAGCCTGGCGAGCATCACCATCCCAAGCAACATCCGCAGCATCGGGATATGGGCGTTCAACGGCTGCGACAAGCTGACGGGGGTGTACTTCCTGGGGGACGCCCCCGCGAGCGACCCGAACGCGTTCGACGCCACCCGGGCGACCATGTACTACCTGCCCGGGGCGAGTGGGTGGGGCGCGACGCTCTCAGGCCGCCCGACCGCGCTGTGGGACCCGCGGATACTCGCCGACGCTGGCCTCGGCGCGCAGGTGGGGGGATTCGGCTTCGCCATCGTCGGCACCAGCAACCTGGTGGTCGTGGTGGAGGCCTGCGGCAGCCTGGCGAGCCAGGAGTGGCGCCCGCTATGGACCAACGTCCTCAGCGGGGCCGCGTCCCGGTTCCTGGACCCCCAATGGGCGAGCTACGCCGCGCGCTTCTACCGCCTCCGCTGGCCGTGACCTGGGGCGCCGGACGGGGCTCACGGAGCGGTGTGATGGCGGCCGCCCCTACTCCAGGACCAAAACCCAGTCAGGTGCTCCGGAGCTGTTCCTGCCGGGCGCGGTGAATTGCCGGGTGCCGGCATTGGAGAACGGCGAGCCGGCGATGGCAGTGAAGGTGTTGGCGGTCGGATCAAACCAGCGGGCGGTGAGGCCGGTGCGGAGCTTGCCCGTGGCGACGGTGATCGTCCCGCCCTGGGGCAGATAGGCCATACCGAGCGAGCCGTCCGGCGTCAAGGCAGCGGTCACATAGTCGTTGCCGGCGAATCGCTGCGCCAAGGCATGCCGTGGCGGGACGGAGATGAAGTGGCCGTAGCCGGCGGTGACGAAGACGTGGGTTTGGTCGGGCACCAGTGCATGCCATTTTCGGGCGGCAAAGAGATTCTTCAGGTAGCCAAGCTGGACGATTCCGGGTGAATCGAGATGGCGCTTCCAGTCCGGCAGGAATCTCCATAGATAGCGATTGCCGTAGAGCTGGCCGGTCGCCCCGGAAAGCATGGTCCAGTATTCCTGCATGCGCAGAATGTGCGGCGAACCGCCGTCCTCCGCGCCCTCGGCTACGCCGTTAGTCTCATATTCAAAGTTGGCCTCGCCCATGAACACCGGGATGTGGGTGGATTGGTTGTAGCCGTGCAGGACCTCGGCGTAGGTCGCATAATAGGATTGGTTGTAGCCGTGCAGGACCTCGGCGTAGGTCGCATAATAGGTGTAGGCGAGATTCAGGCCGACGATGGGCGCCCAGTTCGGGTCGTCCATTGAAGTGCTCGACTGGTAATTCAATTCTATGGTGTGGAGGTGGTTCGTGTCCTTATCCTTGATGCCCAGCGCCACCGAGGTAACGACCTGGTCATTGGTGGCAACGTTCCACTGCTGGAAGTCGTTTCCGTTAAGCCAAACGAGGTTGGGAAAGTGCTGGTAACGGTTCCCCAGATACTGCCCATAGGCGCGGCAGCGGCTCGAACCGTTGGCCAAAGCCGTGGGAAGCAACGGTCCCGCGGTTTCCAGAGGGTCGATCATCACGACAATTCCGTTCGTCCCCGCCAGGCGCACAACCTCATCCACATGGGCGAAATAAGGCTCGTTCGGCGCGGTCAGATCGTAAAACCTCGTGCTCGGGAGCGTACGGGTGAAGGGCCTGGTTCCGTCGACCAGGCTGCCGTCCGGGCGCCCCTCCACGGACCTGACGCAAAGCAAATTAACCCACAAACTGTTGATTCCGCGCGCCGCGCGGTCGGCCAGGTACACCGCCGCGTCAGCCGACGAGAGGTTGGAGAACAAGGCGTGAGGGGAATCGCCCAGCACCAGGAAGGGGACGTTGTTCTGATCCGCCAGGACGCGCGGATTGGTGCTGCTGATTCTGAGCGGGTAGCTCGCTCCCTGGGCCGCCCCACAAAAAGACAACCCCATCACCAGGAGGTAAAACGGACACGCGGCTTTCATAGATTTCGTGCGAAGACCAAAACATCTACGGCGCATGGTCCGGCGGCGAGATGCGGCCGGCAACGGGCCAATCCAGATGGCGGCGCAGAAAGTCAAACGTCCCCTGGCCGTGAATCGTATGGGGGCCGGTGAACCACTCGAGGGCGCACTGGTCGCGAAGGCCCAGCCGGGCCTCATAAAGAAACCGCGTTTTGGCGAACTCGTACGCCACGGTTTCGTCCGGCGCAACTCCGTCGAAGTGTCCGCGTTCCACCATGAACGGGCGCGGGGCGATCAAGGCCGCCATCTCGGCGTAATTGAAAGTGCTGCCGAGGTCGAACTCGAAGATTTCATATTCGGGCATCCGGACATAGCTGTAAGGACTGAGGGTGGAGGCGCATTTCCACACCCAGTCGTTGAAATCGCCCGAACAGATGGACAGGCAATAGTTGGTCACCAGGGCCGGCACGCGCATGGCCGTCTTGCCGCCGTAGCTCAGGCCGTAAAAGCCAATCCGCGCCGGGTCCACGAACGGCTGCGCCTTGAGCCAGTCGGTGAGCTGCTGATGCTGGGGCACGATGAGCGAGTACAAGGTCTTGCCCAGCGGATTGGCCTTGCGCTGCAGGGTGCGAAAGCGGTCACGGAAGAGGTATAGATTCTGCGGCGCGAACGTGATGAAGCCCTGCTCGCATAATCTGGCGGCAAAATCGTGATAGGCTCCGGAGTTGCCCGCGATCGTGTCTTCCGGCCGGCCTTCCAGGCCGTGCTGGCAAACCACGACGGGCCGTCGTTCGCCGGGCTTGAGGTCTTTGGGCAACAGCAGGACCCCATACGCGATCACGTCCGGAAAGACGTCGAGCACGACCTCATAGCCGGTCCACTTGGGCTGGTCATACTTCACTCGTGAACGGGGATTAGCCGGCAGCAGGGATTCGTCGAAGCGCCCAATCACCTCATCGTAAAAGAAATGGCGATAGCCCTCGGCACTCTGGTGGAATTTTTCCGGCGAGGTCGTATCGAGGCCGGCCATGAATTTCTGCCGCGTGTACGGGCTCTCGGCGAGCAGTCGCTGGTTGTGGCGATCTAGTTCGTGCAACTGCCGGGCCTGGCGCGCCGCGGCGTCAAACTCAGGCCGCAACTTCTCCGGCCTCGAACCTGGCGGCATCAGGCGGTCCTGGCCGGCCAGCGCAGTCATAAACGCACTTAACGCCCCTTCACTGCCAAACGGTCCGGCCCCGGTGTCGCCACTGACGGCCAATTCCAACCGTGGCGATGGCTCGAGCCCAGCCACCAGCGCGCGGGCGCGCTCAAATTCCGAGCGAACCTCATTCAGCGCCGGCGAAACAAGGACGGCCGGCGCGCCGTTGAACCGCTGGGGCGCCTCCCACCCGCCCCCGCCCCGGAGTGTCACCTCCGGCGCGCGGGCGGCCTCGATGATGAGGCTGCGGGGAGCAATCATGGCCGCCAACTCCGCATCCCCAAACTCCTCGAGCAGGCCAAAGACGTTGCGGTCGAGTGGTTGCTGCCAAAGCTCGAGGCGGTCGCCGAAATATCCGCTGACGCACACCGCGCTGATGCGCGTGTCCAGCGCGCCGGCATAAAACGCCAGCAGCCCGCCTTCGCCCCAGCCGAGCACGCCCGTTTTGACGCCCGGATTGGGACTTTGGGCGCCCATCCAGTCGACGGCCGCCAGCACTTTTTGGATCTCGTAACCGATGAGGTGCCGGCCCAGTTCAAAGGCCGAACGGTAAATGAACTCTCGATGCGAAAGCAGAGCCTGGGGATCGATGCCTCGGTCGATCAATACGGGAATGACGACGCGACATCCGCTCTCGGCCAGGCGCCGGGCAAACTGACTCTCGGGCGCAATGCCCTCGCTCAATCCGGCCAGTTGCTCAGGGGTCTGGCCGGCGTCCGGAATCGCCACGATATTGGCGACGGGCGCGCGATTGACCGGCGTGAGCAGCAAGCCTTCGCCAGTGACGTCGCCGAAGGACGGCCAACGGACGGCAAACACCTCATAGCCTTTGCCGCGCCCGCAGAGTGCCGGGCGGGTGGGCGTGGCGAGCAGCTCAAGCGGCACCGGGCTGACTCGAGGGTCGCGCACGCCAAGAATGTGCGCCAGGCGCTGCCGGTTGGTGGCGAGGGAGTGCTCATAGGCCTGCCAGGAGGAAAGGTCCCGGTGCCAGAACCGGGCGCGCCCCGCCACCGATTCCTCGAGTTTGCGCAACAGGAATCGATCGGCGCCCGCCACGAGGTTGGAAGCGATGTCGCCTGGCATCGTCAGGGGCGCGGTGTCGGCCAGTGGTTGGCTTTGCGCCAGGCAGGCCTCAACAAACTCCAGCAGCACCTTCGTCGCCGGATCACCCGCGACTCCGAGGTTGTCATTGAGTTTGTTGTGATTCGTCTCCTTGGCTCCAAAAACGGTCGTCCTCACTCCTGCGGCCTTCAGCACGGTGCCCAGACGAAACGCCTGGGCGCTGGTGTCCGGGTGATCGGCCACATGCAGAATCAAGAACGGCGGAATGCCCTTGCCCTTCGCCACATGCGTCACCGCGGAATACTCGCGATGCTTTTCCGCCGTGTTGCCAAACTTCTCGCGATGCCCGAACTGCGGCTGCGGTTGGCCGTGAACCCGGCGGCGCGTCTCCGCCGTCTCGATAATCGCCGGCACGTCATACGTATCCCCATCGACCGGCACGCAGCCAATAAGGTCGGTGAACGCGATCCCTTCCGCCTGCAAGTAGCGCTCGTCCGTGCAGAGCAATGCCGCCAGTTGCGCGCCCGCCGAATGGCCCCCGACGAGCACCCGCTTGGCATCACCGCCGTATTCAGCGATGTGGTCGTGCATCCAGCGAAACGCCTTCGCGACATCGTGGAAAACATCGATCATCTCGACTTTCGGCAGCAGACGGTAGTCCACCGAGACGAACACAAAGCCCTTCTCCACGAAGAGCCGCGGCTTCTCCGCCACGTCGCTCTTGTCGCCCCCCTGCCAGCCGCCGCCGTGAATCCAAAACACGACCGGCGCGTTCTGTGCTGAGGGCGAGGCGTACACATCGAGCGTACGCAGCGGACTCGCCGGTTCGGCATAGACGATGTCCTGCTTCTTAATGATCCGGGTATCTTGCGCGGAAGCCACGGGCAGCAGCGCGGTAATAATCAACAGCGATGAGATGGCATTCATAAGCGGAACAGCGTTGACCCGGTCCCGGGACGATCTCGTAACAGAGCGTCTTGAGTCGAGGGCCACTGCTCGATAGGGGAATTCAAGGCTTTCACTTCGGTTCGGTCAAGCTGACATTTGCTTGCCAAGCCCCGGCTGGCGGTCAACGATCGGCACCCGTGAACACTACCGCGCGCTTACTTCTCACAGAGACCTTGGCGCGCTTGCGGGCCGAGGCCGGCGTCGGCGCCGGCGAGCCGGTGCCCCGGTTGCGCCGGGACCAGTTTGAGAAGGCATCCAAGGAACGCTTTCAGGCTGAGGCTGGGTGCGTGGTGGTGGGCCGATGACGGGCCACGGTGCCGACCGGAGCCGGAAGAAAAGGCGGTTCCCGTTCGTCACACCGAATGGTTGAGGGTACGCTTCGCTCGCGTTGGTCGCGGAGTTCGCGAACCGATGGCAGATGGTTACAGCTCGATGACAATGATCTCGTGGTCGAGAATGGAAGGCACGGTGGCGTCCAAATAGGGTCCGATGCGCTGGACGTGGGGACGCTGGTTGGCGGCCAGCAGCCGCACCTGCCGGGGTCGTGCTCCCTGCGGCAGGCGCAGTCTGACGTGCTGTTCGCCGATTGGGATGAGTTCACGCACCGGTCCTTTCATCATCATGGGATTGGTGAGATTGACCAGGTGAACGGTCAGCGAGTCCCGTTGCTGCCACACGGTCACATCGAGCACTCCTGGTCCCGATACGGTGATGAGCGGGTCCTCGTTGGTGGCCCAAGCGACGGCATTGCGCAACAGCTTCAAGTGGTCCGCGCAAAGCACTTCCCAAAACGTGCGATCGATGTCCCAGGGAAAATAGACGATCCGGCTGCGGCCGGACTCGCGCGGATAGACCTGTGGGATGTCCGTTTTCGGCGCGCGCGGGTAAACCTTCTCCATCGGCAGGTCGGGATAGGACGGAATGAGCGTGAGCGGCGGGTTAGGGAACGGCGCCGTGGCCGCCACCTCGACCCGGCGCGCGCCGTTGATGATGCGCGGGGCGTCTTCCAGGCCCGCGAGCAGAGGGTGGCGTCTGCCGGTGCCCGGGTCCGTCTCCAGCCGCAGATACGAATTCTGCATCGGCCCTTCCCTTCGTCCGGTGAACGAGACACTGAAGAGGTCGGCCAGGCCGAAGTCTTTCCGCGGGACGCCCCACTCGTCGTAAAGACTGGTTTCGTAGGTGGCGACCACGCTGCCACCCTGGGCGGCGAAGTCGCGGATCTGTCGGCATTGCGCCTCCGAGAGCGCCGTGATATTCGGCAGGATGAGCGTCTTGAACGCGCCCAGGTGCGCTGGGTCAAGCAAGCGGTCGTGGACCATCTCGAAAGGAATGCGCGCTTCGACCAACGCCTGGTACCACCCGAGCGCGTGGTCCTCGGCACCGGTGCCGCAGAACCAGGCGGTTTGCTGGGAATAGACCAGGCCCACCCGGGCCAGCGGGCGCTCGTTGCGCAGGTATTTCTCCCATTGCGCGTAACGGCGGTAGAGCGCCTCGACCGGTTTGAGCCAGCGTTCGTCGTGCAGCACGCCGGAGAACTTGGTGAACCAGGGACGCAGGCCGTTGGCGACGCCGTCGGCCACCCACAACCGGATCTCGGCTTCGCTCTGGACGCTGTCTTTCCAGCGATACGGCTCTTCCAGACCAACACTGAAGATACCGATGATGGGCTTGCGGCCCATGGCGGCGCGGAACTCCTTGCCGTTTTTCCCGTTGGTCCACGGCGGGGCCAGGCCGCGGCGGGCCTGGCGATCGGCGATGAGCGTGGGCGCCAGTTCGCCGATGCGCTTCATGTCCAGCGAACTGGTGGCCCCGCCGCCCGTGTTGGGGATGACGCACGAGTCGGGGTTGAGCTTCCGCACCTCGCTATCCCACAGGCGCCAGAGGTCAAACAGCCGCTGCTGACGCCAGAGGATGTAGGCGCGGCGGGCCGCGTCCTGCGGGTTGTTCGAGCGCGGCAGTTCCTGCCCGCTTGCCTCCCGGAAATTCCGGCGGCAGTGCTCGCAGAAGCAGATGCCGGAGCCGTCCCATCGGTTGATGAAGATGGCGTCCACGCGGTAGCGGGACATGATCTCCTTCTTCACTTCGGTCATGAACTCGAAGTTATACGGACCCAGGGCACAGGTGACCCACATCTCCGGTGAGGCCCAATGGCGCCGCGACCGGCCCTCGGCATCGACGGCGATCCAGTCCGGATGCGCCTGGCGCACCTCGTTATAGGTCGCATGCGGATCGGTGCGGGCGATGACCACCATGCCGAGCTTGCGGCAGCCAGCGACCAGTTCGCCAAAGACATCCCGGTCCCCCAACCACTGACTGCGATGGTGGAACGGGATCTGAGTGGGATAATAGGCGACGCACCCGCCGGCGCTGAGGCAGACGGCGTCGGAGCGTGTACGCCGGAATAAATCGAGCCAGAAAGACAGGTCGAATTTGCCAGGGTCGTCCTCGACCAAAGTGAGTTGTGCCCAGCGCATGGGTCGGTCCACCCAGCTCGGTTTGGGCGGCGTCAGCACGGGCTCCGCTGCCGCCCCGCGCAACGGCCACGAAAGCTTGCCGCCAGCCACGGCAACGGCAGCGCCGGCACCACAGGTTGTCTTCACGAACCTTCGGCGGCTCAGGAGAACTCGCGGGTTCATGGCTGCTTTCGTTGCTTCGCGACGGCGTTGCGGTAGTAGCTGTCGTCGTGCTTCTGTTTCCACCCGTCGGTGGGCGCGTGGGAGAGCGGGCGGTATTGATTCCACAGTTGCTGGATCCAGGGCCGGTCGGCATAGCCCTCGTGGAACCAGTCTTTGGTTTCGTCAAAGTAATCATTTGGGTCGTAGGGCGGGCGGCAGTGTTTGGCAATTTCGACGCGGAAAGGTTTGTCGTCCTCGTACATCCAGCGGTCGACGTAATCAAAGAAGGCGTCGTGGTGCCAGGCCCCCTCGAGCCGCATCGCCCGCAGGACGAGGGCCTGGGCGACGAAGCAGGTCGAGGTGTTTGCCCGGCGATAGGCCTCGCTGCGGAACTCTTCGGGGACCCATTTGTCGGGGGGCAGATGTTCGTAGGGACCCCAGGGATTGCCCGCGCGGACGAAGTCGCGCCCAATGCCGGTGACCTGGTCGATGCCCGAATGGCCGGCAAAGACGACCTTGGCACGGGTCCAGCAATCGCCGTAGGCGGTCTGTTCGTCTTCGCCGAAGTGGGCCAGGGGAAAGCTCCGGTTAACGTTGGCCATGGCCTCGTCGCCGAGCATGGCGCCGGCGAAGACGATGGGGAACTTGCGGCCGGACCCGTGGCCGCCGTGGGCGGCCCAACCGGGATGGCCGTGGCGCACCAGGCTGTAATGGTCGATGCCGATCTGAACGACGTTGATCAGCAGGCGTTCCTTGTCTTCGGGCCGGGTGCCGGCGCAGCAGGCCAGGAGGACGGCGTCGGCAAGGACCTGGGCACACGCCTGGGCGTAATTGGGCATGCTCTCCTGGGGCACGTCGAAGGAGAAGAAACCCGCGTCGCACCAGGGCCGCTGGATGAGGTCAGCGAACCTGGCGGCGTCCGGGGCTTCCTTGGGCTGGTCGAAGCGCGGCAGCAGTTCGCGTTTAAGGTGGCGGACCAAGTAGATGCCCGGGTCGTGGCCGCAATAGCCTGGACGAAAGGCATCGGCCGGCAGCGGCTCCGCGACGCAGGTGAGCACGGCGACGACCTTGACGGGGCTGTTGTCGCCTTCCCCGCGCACCGTCCCGGGGTGATAGGCATAGGTCACCTTTTCGCCCCGGCGAAGGCTGATGCTCGAGGCGAGGCTGTCGCCCGGCTGCATCGCAATGGGCAGGCGCGCCCGATGCTCGGGATGATAATAATTCAGGACGCCGGAATCCCAGGCCACCTCCAGCCGCGCTGGCGCGTTGAGCATCGAGCCGTTCCGACAACGTTGTTCGAGAGGGACCTTCTCGCGGCCATCGAGCTCATCGTCGGTGACCTCGCTGCCATAGCGCGGCGCCGGGTCAATCCTGATCACTTTCACTGGGCCGACCACATGCCAATCGCCGTTGATAAACTGTCCCACGCGGGTCGGTTTTTCGAAGGTCCAGGTGATGCCGTATTGCGACACCGCTGTTTTCAGCGGCAAGGCTTCCGAACCGGGTTGCGCCAAGTCCTTTCTCAACTGTTCCAGGCCGCGCAGGTTCTGGCCCAGCGTAACCTCCGCATCGCCGCCTTGCTCGGCGATGAGGCCGATGGGGCCGCGCCAACCGCTTTGTTGGATCGTGCGCAACATCGCCAGCTCGTGGTCACCTTGCGACGGCGGGATCAGGCGCTCATCGGCCACCATACCGGTCACGTTCACCGCCACGACGTACCGCTGGATGTGCTTCCAGATCGCCGGGAAATTCGCAACGTCCGCGTGACCGTGGCTGAAGTTGTACACCATCCCGACGCCGCTTACGTCGAGCTGCTTCAGGCGCTCGATGACGGCGGCTTCGTTGTCCGGTTGGCCGAACCAACCATTGTGGTTGTACAGCTCGACGCGGCAACCGTAGGGCGCGGCCAGCTCCACGATTTTGCGAATCCGCTCCGCCTCCTGCCCGATCCGCTGTCGTTGCTCCGCGTCTGTTTTGGTGGGACTGCCCGAGCCCATGACCCACAACTGGGGATGGATGCTATGACGCTTGATCACTTCAAGGATAAGCCGCGCGTTCGGGTCCCCGGCCTCCGTCGGGAACCACCAGGCCACCAGGTTGATGCCGTGTTTCTTGAGCGCCTCGATCTCGGCGTCAAACGTCGGCACATGCTCGGCGCGCCAATCGTAGGCGAAACTCCTGAAGCCAAGCCGCTGCAGCATCTCGGCCCGCTGCTCGGGCGCGCGCTGGCGGGCATCGAACGGCACCACGCACCAGGCCGTGAGGTTTTGGGGATCGAGGAGGTCCGGCACGCCGGCTGAATCAGCCGGAGCGCCAACCGGCGCGGCCGGAGCCTGGATGGTTACAACGACAAGGCAGGCCGCGGACAGGAGAAGATATGGTTTCATGTCACTTAGCTGCCGAACAGCAGCACGCGTCGGGCTCCGTAGCTGCGCAGCGTTCGCACTGCAGCCTCCAACTGCGCGTCGGCTTCGTTCATTTCCGCGCAAAGTAGCACAGCTCGCCGCCGCTTTGAAAGGCCAATTTCTTCGCGGTCGCTGCACAGCACTTGCTCCACAGGTGCAGGATGGCATCCCCGCCAAAAGGTGCTCTCAATGAGTGGCCCGCGATGATCAGCCGGCGCGCGTCGTGTCGGCGGACTTCCTTGGCGAATTCCCGCAGCATCACCCCCATCACTTTTCCCGATAGGTGATCAACTCCGAACTCTGGCGAGTGTCGAGACTCAATAAAAGGCCGCGCATCAGGTCTGTACCGCGGGCCTCGCGCTTCTCACCGGAACTGTCGAAGGTCAGAGTGTAGCTCCGTTCCGCATTGAGCCCGCGTAAGGCGACTTCTGCGCTCGGGTAAGGGCTTTCGGCGTGGCGGAACGCCAGGATCATCCCCTCACCCAAGTCGGGGCGGTGGAATTGCACCGCCATCCAATCACGCGGACTGCGCGTGTAGGGCAGGAGCGGATACCAGGCGCCCACCAGGAGGTGGCGGATGGCGCGGTAGCGGTCGAGCATCTGCCTGGCCCGCTCGCGCTCGAAGCCGGGCGCGTCGGCGATCCAGGCCGGGATGAGCGACGCTGCGAGCGTGGAGCGGAACGAGTAATCATCCAGGCGGGTCAATGGCACGGTGATGAGGTTGTTGGGCAGATATTGGCTGAGGCTCCAGAGGCTGGCCTGGTCCACGTCGTTGTCGAACCAGTAATCGCTCTTCTGGTGCAGCGGCATCCGCTGGAGGGTTTCGAGGTCAATGCGCCGCCCGCCGCTGGCGCATTCCTCGCGCAGGCCGTCCGGCCACGCTGCCGCGATGCGATCCCAGTAGGCATAGAGGCCCTCGAGGTAGCGCATCTCGGTGATGCCCTGGCGATCGGCCGTGTCGTGGTGCCGCCAGTAGTCCAGCGGGTCCATGTTGAAATCCTGCCGGTAGAACCGGAAGCCGGGCAGAGCCATGAACCCTTTCACGATGGCGAAGAAATGGTCCTGCACCTCGCGCAAGCCGAAGTTGGCGAGCAACGTGGTCTGGCCTGGCCTGCCGTCGGTGAGCACCCAGCCGGGATGCTGCCGGTGGAACTCGGTGCCCACCACGACGCGTTCGGGCTCGAACCACAATCCATAGGCCATGCCGCGCGCCGCAGCCGCGGCAGCCACCGGGGCCATCCCCAATGGGTAAGCGTCGTGGCGGGGCGTCCAGTTGCCGGCCCCGACCGGCCAGCCGCCTTCGAACCAGCCCGCGTCCGTGATCAATGCTTCCAATCCCAGCGGGGCGTAGGCCTCGATGAGTGAAACCTGGTTGGAGGCGTTGCACTCGTTGAGCCAGCCGCCGCCCCGGGTGAAACAGGTGTTGCAGAACAGCGTGGGCAGCGGTGCCCGCCCATCCCGCCGCGCGGCGTAGTGGTGGTAGATCAACTGCCGGAACAGGGCGTTCGCTTCCCAGGTGTCGCCAGCCCGAAGGAACAGCAGCATTCGCGGCGAACGGACGCGCTCCCCCGGGTGCAGGATGAAATGGGCCCTCTCCTGGCCGGCGGTGATGCGCAAACGATGACCATCTGGCAAATTCAAGGCTGCGGTCCACTGGCCTGACCACCCTATGGCGACGATCAGCGACCCTTCGCCGGTCTCCACCTTGAAGAAAGGAAAATCCCGGTTGGAGGACCTTCCGCCCCCGGCGCTCAACCGCTCCGTCTGCCCGGCCTTGAGGACCACAGTGGCCGGCTCGAAGTCGGTTGAGTCCGCAGGCGCGCCTTTGGTGCGGTGCAGCCGATAGGGCGCGTCGCGCGCGAGCGGGGCGGCGAGTGCGAGATCGAGCGCCTGGATATTCTCGATGATGGGCGTGTCGCGGCGGCCGGTGTTCTCGAAGTAGAGCACCCACTCGCAGTCCGGGAAACCCCGATGGGTTCGGCTCTCCCAGCGGACACGAAGGCCCGTGGCCGCGTCCGTCCAGGCGCGCCACGAGGTGGTGACACCCTCGCTGGAATGGGTGGTGCCCGAGTCGACGGACCAGGCCGGCAAGAGGGTATCGCTGGACTGCCCGTGGTAAGCGAAGGAGAACGGGTAGCGCCCGCCGGCGTCCGGGGGTGGCGCCTGGGGTAACTCATCCAACCGGAGCGTGCGCCCCGACCGCAGCCTGATGGCCGCATCCGCCCAATCCGCGTGGTCGCAGCTCGGACCATCACCGGCATCGCCGACGCGCAGGTCCAAGGTCCGGATCTCACTCGGCGGCGAGTTGCTCACCGCGATTTGCACCGGTTCCTCACCCCCTCGCCGCACGGGGCTGCGAAAGAGTTCACGTCCATCGGTCTCGACCGAGAAGATCACCGAGCCGCCTCCGCCCTTGGTCCGCTCGTTGGCATCCACCCCCACCCATGCGTCGAAGCGGTCGATCGGTTCGGGGGACAGCACGCGGAGATGACTAATCGAGTGCGTGCCCAAGCCGTGAGCAAAGCCGCGACTGCCGATGATGAGAGGCGTCCCGATCACCGATCGGTTGCGCTCAAGCTGCTCGAAGTCCTGGCGGATCAATTGGAGGGCTGGCCCGCTGGGGACGGCGTTGGTGTACGGAAAAGCGAGCAGCCGTCTGAACCACTCCGCCGCGGGGTCTTTGAGGCTCTGTCCCTCGCTCGCCGCCGCAGGCGCTTCGGCGGGCAAGCGCAGGGCCATGGGCTGGGGTGTCCCTGCCGCGACAGCGCTCCCGGCGCAGACCCGGAAGAGAACCAACAGAATGGCGTATCGATGAATCATCACGTTCATGCAGGAATTGGTCTCATGTCGGGGATGCTGCTCCGGGAAGGCGCCGACGTCAAATCTTCCCCAGTCCCTCCAGATGATCGCTGCCGGGGACGCTGGATTCGCTCAGCCAGGTGCCGGGGTCACCGCTTTGTGAACAGGTCGGGGCGGTTACTCGTCTATTGGTTGTGATCTCGGTATCCCGAGTATCGGCAATATGCCGCGGCGACTTCACGGATGATCCCGTTTATATTCTGAACGCGCACGGTCTGTGAGCAGCCACCTGGTGCCCGCCATTTCCTCCACAAACACGGGATTGCATCACTGCCCGATGGCTTGGTAGGCTGCGCCGCGTGAAAGCAATCCTCGTGTCCGTAGGGTTATTGACCAGCATCAGCCTCACGGTCAGCCTTGCCCAGCCCGGCGGGGGCCAGCCTCCACGCCGGTCTGCTCTCCCGCCGGGAGTGAAGGTCGTGAAGGACCTGGAATACGGGAAGGCCGGTGGCAGGGCCATGCTGCTGGATCTCTATCTGCCCGAGAAGGGCGGCAAGCCGGTGCCGCTCATCATCTGGGTTCATGGCGGGGCCTGGCTTGGGGGCAGCAAAGATGACCCCAGCCCGGCCCTGCGGTTCACCGCCGAAGGATACGCCGTGGCTCACGTCGGCTACCGGCTCAGCCAGGAGGCGACGTTCCCGGCCCAGATTCACGATTGCAAAGCCGCCGTGCGCTGGCTGCGGGCCAACGCCCAAAAGTACAACCTCGACCGGGACAAGTTCGCGGCCTGGGGTGGGTCGGCAGGCGGACACCTGGTGGCGCTCTTGGGCACCAGTGGCGGGGTGGCCGATTTAGAGGGGAGCGTCAACGACCTCAAGGAATCGAGCCGGGTTCAGGCCGTGGTGGATTGGTTTGGGCCGACGGACTTCCTGCGCATCGGCGACGCCGAGAGTGACCTCCAGCACAATGCACCGGACTCACCGGAGGCCAAACTCATCGGCGGGGCGATCCTGGAAAACAAAGTCAAGTCAGCCAAGGCCAGTCCCATCACCTATGTCTCCAAAGACGCGCCGCCGTTTCTCATCATGCACGGCGACCGCGACCGCACGGTGCCTTTCAACCAGAGCGAATTGCTTTACGCTGCTCTGAAAAAGGCCGGAGTGGATGCGACCTTGGTGCCGATGAAGGGGGCCGGACACGGGTTTGGCGGGCCGGAGGCAATCGCCCCGGTTCGAGCTTTCCTGGAGCGGTGCTTGAAATAGACGGCAGGCCAATGGGCAGGTCTGCCACCAGAACCGCCTGGAATCCCGTGATGCTACCCCGCGCCGCCAGAGCCATTTCGTGGGTGACGGACTGGTCTGGGCGTGGCACGATGAACGCCAGCGCCGCAACATGGGACTGACGATTCATTACCAACTGGCGACCACCGAAAACGAAGCGCACTCGCGCAGGCTCGTGCAGCAGCTTCGTCAGGCGGCCCTCGACCTGCCTTTCGAGCGTGTCGGCGAGATTACTGAGTTCCGGGGCGGCCAGTGCGATTGGAACCGGCGGGCGAAGGACGATCTGCATCGGTGGCTGCTGATTCAGGCGTGTACGCACGTCGCGCTTCCGGTCAAACCGTGGGAGAAACGCCAGGGCATCACCCGTGAAATGGACGTTGCGCCTTTGCAGGTGATCGCCTTTGAGACGGAGCCGGGCGACGGGTGCGAACCGGCCAACTTCGGGCTTTGCCAGTTCCCGAGCGAGGTTTCTCACCCCGAATTCGGGAAGCTCCAGACGAAGCCGAAAGGCTGGTCATGGAGTTCCTTCTGCAAGACGCAATACGCCAGCGACCCGCGCTGCGGCGGGCTGCCGAATTTCCTGCGCTGCCACCTGGGCGTGGTTGCGCTCCTGGACGAGGCCAAGAAGCTCGGTTTTCTGGGCAAGGTGAGCGACGAAGGCGACTTCTGGGAGACGCGCAGTCTGGAGCGGTTGACTAAAGAGGTGGGTGAGCAAAGCGCAATGCTGGCCAGCCTCCTCGGCGCGTTGAAGGACGCAGTGGGCCAGGCGTCGGGCGGTGCGGTCAGGCTGGAAGCGCCCATTGCCGGGTATCCGAATTTCGAGCACTTGGAGGCGGAGGGCCAGCGGTTGTTACCGGAGC
>Ga0209415_10009312_pt1 | contig 16891 bp, 12 predicted proteins | sample PeaSoiSIISIP2007_FD_187696 | JGI IMG/M metagenome (GOLD analysis project Ga0209415, IMG submission 187696) | Peat soil microbial communities from Weissenstadt, Germany - SII-SIP-2007 (SPAdes) (version 2) | ecosystem: Environmental > Terrestrial > Soil > Wetlands > Peat | place: Germany... | reverse complement strand
TCGAGCCGCTGTTCGCGGTCCTGCGCCAGCCGAGCTTGAGCGTGCCGCTCGCCATCGCCGGCGGCGTCGCCGTGCTGGGCGCGGCCGGACGCCTCGCCTCGGCGCGCGGTGACAGCGACGCCGCTATCGCGCTCCTCATCGGCGCCCTGATCCTGTGCGCGCTGCTGGCGGCACGCTGGTCGCAAGGGCGCCCGGAGTGGCTCGACCGCGTGCTGGAGGCCGGCGCTCGCGGACCCATCGCCCGCAGCCTCGGCGCCGCGGCCGTGCTCGCCATCGTCGTCGGCGCGGTGGTGCTCGGCTGGCGCGCCATCGGCGCCTCGTCGGGACATGGCGGCTCGGTGCGTGACGCTTCCGACATCGAGGGCCGCGGGATCGCGCTCAGCGGCGATACCCTGCGCGTGGCGCGCACTACGATCCGCCTGTCCGGCATCGAGGCCCCCGTGCCGGGACAGACCTGCGCATCCGCCAGCTCCGCCTCGTGGCGTTGCGACACCGCCGCCCGCGAGGCCTTGGCGCGCGTGCTCGCCCAGGGCCGCGTGCGCTGCAAGCTCGGCAGCCAGGACGATGCCGGCCTACGGTCGGGCACCTGCCATACCGGGGACAAGGACGTTGCCGCCGAGCTCGTGAGCGGCGGCCACGTGTTCGCGACGTCCGGGTTGTTCACCACCTACGGCTCGCTCGAAAGTGCCGCCCGATCCGCCAAGGCCGGCATTTGGGCCGGGGAAGCCGCACGCCCCGACGATTATCGCGCGCAGAAATGGGAAGAGGCCAAGCGGGATGCACCGGACGGCTGTCCCATTAAGGGAAATGCGAAAGGCGGCCTCCGGATTTACGTATTGCCTTGGGCGAAGGGCTATGAGCGGGTGCGCATGGGCGGCAAAGGCGACCGCTGGTTCTGCAGCGAGGCCGAGGCGCGGCAGGCCGGATGGAAGCCCTCCGAGCCGTCCTGAACAATACGCATAGCCCGTGCAGCAACGGGAAAGCCCGCGCTCCGGGGGAAGAGCGCGGGCTGCAATGCGTGACGCCGCTTAGGGGGGACAGGTGGGAGGGCGCCACGTTCGAAATAGGATAGAATACCATTTCCTCAGAGTTGGCAAGTCGTTCTTTCGGCGCCTTTCCGAAACGTTAAAGAATAATTACAATGGCAGTTCAGTTTCAATTGCAATGGACTTTCCTTTGCGGCGCAACATTCCTGCAATCGCCAATTGCGTTGCGATCAGCGTTCGCGCTCCCGTTCGTCGGGCCGGACCTCGATGTCGGTCAGGCCGCTGGAGCGGATCACGGTGGCCTTCACCGCCTTGCCGATGCGATGCTCGTCGAGCAGCCGGCAAACGTCGTCGGCGCCGGTCACCGGCTCGGCGTCGAGGCGCACCAGGATGTCGCCGGCCTTGAGCCCGCTCTGGTCGGCGGGGCTGCCAGGTTGCACCTCGCGGATGCAAACGGCGCTTCCCTGCGACAGACCGGCCCTGTAGGCGAGCCGCGCCGACAGCGGGATCTGCTCGGCGACGATGCCGATGCGCGCGCGCCGCACGCGGCCGTGGGCGAGGATCTGGGTCAGCACGTGCAAGGCGGTATTCGCCGCAACCGAGAAGCAAATCCCCTGCGCGCCCAGGATCATGGCCGTATTGATGCCGATCACCTCGCCGGCCGAGCTCACGAGGGGCCCCCCTGAGTTGCCGGGGTTGAGCGCGGCATCGGTCTGGATCACGTCGCCGATGAGGCGGCCGTTCTGCGCCCGCAGCGAGCGGCCGACGGCGCTGACGATGCCGGCCGTCACGGTCGATTGGAATCCCAGGGGGTTACCGATGGCGATGGCGATCTGGCCGGGGCGCACCTGCTTGGAGTTGGCAAGCCTTGCCGGGGGCAGTGTCTCGCCGGTCTCGCCGCGCAGCACGGCCAGGTCGGTGTCGGCGTCGCGGCCGAGCACGCGCGCGACGAACTTGTAGCCGTCGGCGAGCGAGACGGAGATCGCCTTGGCGGATTCGATGACGTGGTTGTTGGTCAGGATCAGCGCGTCGGGCGACACGACGACGCCCGAGCCGGTGCCGCCGGCCTGACGGCCGTTGCGGACGCCCGCGACCTCCACGTGGACGACGGCGGGGGCCACGGCATCCACGGCGTCGACCACGGCCCGGGAGTAGGAATCGAGCAGAACCTCGTCGGTGCCAGCCCCGCCGTCGAGTGCGTTCGCGGGCCTTGGGCCGCGGTCCGATCCCGCCAATCCTTCTCCAAGGAATCCCAGGACGTTACGCATCGACCATCTCCCCATAGTGCGCGGCCGGCGGCGAGGGCCTGCCGCGACGGCGTCGCGTTGATATGGGGAGGCCGTGGTTAAAGCGGGAGGAGGGGCCGGGGCCGGCCGGCTTGCCGCGGCCGCCCTAGCGCCAGGAGATCTCGAAGGGCGAGAAGCGCAGGCTGGCGGCCGCGCCCGGCTCGTGCACATAGCCGATGTCGGCCAGCACGCCGTTGATGCCGTCGGTCTTGTCCTTGCGCAGGTCGATCTTCTTGTCCTCGGCCACGAGGTCGCCGTCGGTCCACAGCCGCACGATGCCGTCGGCCTCGCCGGGCGTGTTCAGCACGACCTCCTGCTGCACGTGCATCCAGCGGCCGGGCGCGAGCGCAAACCCGTTCAGGTTGATGCCGCGATAGGGCGAGCCGGTTGGGGCCACGTTGAGGATGCCCGTGCCGTCGCTCGTCCACTGCAGCCGCACGGCGAAGCGCTCCGCGTCTCCGGTCTTGGCCGGCGGCGGGGGGCCGCCGAACACGCCGGGGAACACGCCGCCCCCGTCGTTGAAGGGAAATTTCTCAGGGATCCAGACGCTGTAGTCGAGGCAGGCAGCCTTCGCCGCTTTCATGCCGAGCGGTGTCCAGCGGAAATCGACGCCGTTCGTCTGCCGCTCGGACTGGGCCAGCTCGCTCGCGACCGGCGCGAGCTTGACCTCGAGCGCTGTGCCCGGCGCTGGGTCCACGACAACGACCTTGGCATTGTCGAGCACGCCCCATTCGCCCAGGCCCGCGCGGCCCTGCAGCTCGATCGGCGACAGCGGGGCGCCGCCGGACCCCACCAGAGAGAACCGCGTCGGCGCCGGATAGCGCGCGCGGCACGGCTCCTCGCGCTCGACCTGGAACAGCGACCAGACGACGTAGCCGACGACGGTGACGCCGACCAGCACGCCGACGGCGTTGAAGATCAGATGGTACGTTGCTTGGTTGCTCACGTGCGTCTCAGCCGCTGTCCCGCCGGGCCCGCCCTTTGATCGTCACGGCTTTACGCCCGAGGTCGTTAATTTCTGTAGGCGGCCATTGGCTAGCGGGAGGTTAAGGACGCACGATCTTGGCTGGGTCGAGCGCCTAGCCCCACAAGCGTCCGGTGCCGCCAATCACGAGCACGAGCAGACCGAGCGGCAGGTTGATCTGGATTATGCGGGCGATCCGGCCGATGTGGAGAGCCGCGGCCGGCCAGTCTTTCGCATCGACGGCGCGCTTGAATTGCAGCCACGGGCCGTGGAACAGCCAGACGAACAGCAGCACCATCAGCAGGCCGAGCGCCTGCATAAGATTGATGTAAAGCGGCGCGGCCTTGAAGCCGCCGAAGGTCGCAAACAGCATCCAATAGCCGCTCGCGAGCAGCAGCAGCACCGACGCCCAGACCCACGGGAAGAACTTGGCGAAAAAGTTGCGCCACAGCTGCAATCGCTGTGGGCCTTCCAGCGAGCCCGCGGCCGGGCGCAGGCAGAGATAGGCCGCGAACATGCCGCCGACCCAGATGGTCGCTGCCAGAACGTGCAGCGTGAGGGCGGCGGTGGCTTGCATGGGGCGCCCTTGGGCTGAGTGGGGTGGGGAGCGGCGGCGATGCTAGCACAGGCCGATGCAAAGCCGGTCCTCGCCGGCTCTGGCCGGGCATCCACATCTTATTTTGGGGTCCGCAACGCGGGTATGGGCGGGATAAGCCGGGCTGGGATCATTGCGCCAGAACGACTTCGTGCGCCCTGGCAAGGCCCGCAGGGCCCCGCAATCCAAGGCCGGTCGGCAGCCGCGCAGACGGCGCCTTTTTTTGTGCAGCCGAGTGCGTTACACGCTTGGCACGGGTGCTTAAGCGATTCTGAAACGCGAGGAGAGGGGCTCATGTCTCTTAGGCTGGTGTTTGCGGGTCTGGTGCTGGCGGTGGCCGGGGTAGGCACAACGGCGCAGGCGCTCGATGCGCGCATCGCGCCGATGGGCCCCGTGCTCAAGGCCGGCAAGGCGGGCTCGGCCGTGATCGAGGTCAGGCGGCGCTCGCGCGACGTGGAGACGCGACCCACCGTGCCGGAGCCGACGAACGCGCTCCCCGGCAAACCGACGAACAACGGCGAGGTGCTGTTCGGCTCGCAGGACGTCGGCTTCCTCGTCGACCGCGACGTCATCCGCGTCGGGCCCGAGATCGGCAAGTTCGACCGCATCCGGCTGCGCGTCCTAAAGAATGACATCAACGTCACCGAGCTCAAAGCCGTCTTCGACAACGGCGACACGGAGACGCTGCTCAAGGACGCCAAGATCGGCAGCGACCGCAAGACCGATTGGATCCCGCTCAAGAACAAGGGCTTCATCAAGGAGCTGCAGCTCGTCTACCGCTCCAAGCCCGACTTCAAGGGGCAGGCGCGCGTCGAGGTGTTCGGCGAATATGCCCCCGGTTGGCTGGGGCCCGACGGCGAAGGCCGCAAGTACAACAACGGCTGGGTGCTGCTCGGCACCGACACCGCGGGCTCGATCGGCTTCGACCAGGTGAAGATCCCGGTCGGCGACAACCAGGGCTTCAAGCAGATCCGCGTCTCCGTCAAGGACCGCGACATCACCATGACCAAGCTCGCGGTCGTCTACGCCGACGGCGCCAAGGACGATGTCGAGAACGACCGCATCAAGGTGGCCGCGGAAGAGGCCTTCGGGCCCGTGGACCTCAAGAAGGACGGCTCCATCAAGGAGATCCAGGCGACGTGGCGCTCGCGCGTGCTGGCGACGTCCAAGCGCGACAAGGCCTACGCGACGGTGGAGGTCTGGGGCCACCACTGAGCGCGCGCGCCTCGCGCTTCGAATGTGGGCACCCCCTCACCCGGTCGCGGCCTGCTTCGCATCCCGCGGCCGACCTCTCCCACAGGGAGAGGTGAACGTTCTGCCGCTCTGCTGATGTGGGACTGGCGCGCACTTGACCTCTCCCGTGGGGCCGTGGGGAGAGGTCGCGAGCCCGTCGTCAGGCGGGCTCGCGGGTGAGGGGTTGGCGCGTGGAACTGAGTTCGCTCCACGCCAACACAGTGTCATCCTCGGGCTTGTCCCGAGGATCTACCCCACCGCTCGCTCCCGACATCTCAAGTTGCGGCCGACGTCCAACTTCGGGCGTGGGGAGATCGCCGGACGCTGGGTCCTCGGGACAAGCCCGAGGATGACAGCGGGAGGTGAGGCTCACCCGAAGGCACCCCAGTGGTGCGAGATGCCGGTGCCGATCTCGCGCACGAATTCGTAGGCCTGCTCCATCGGCTCGAGGATCTCCGTCTCGATGCGGCCGTAATCGTCGATGCCGTGCGGCCGGTAGCTCGCCGGCTCGTCGAAGGCGGCCGCATTGAGCGCGCCGAGGCTGCGCCGCGGGAACGCCTGGCGCACGACCTGCACCACCGCGGGGATCTCGAGCCTGATCGCCCACTGGAAGATCTGGTCGTAGGAGACGTCGTTGGTCGGCGTGAAGCGCGGCAGCTGCGCGGCGAGGATGAAGATGCGCATGATGAGCGTGAGCCGTATCGCCTGCAGCAGGTCGAGCTCGAGCCGGTGATCGTCGGGGAACTTGCCGCCTTCGAGCCCGATATCCTCCAGGATCGAGTGCAGCTCGATTGCATCGAGGCGCAGATGGTGGGCAAGCCCGTTGATCTCGCCGGCGCGCGTATCGCTCAGGAGCCGCGCGGCCAGCGTCTTGAACGCCGCGTCGTGGTTGGGCTCGCGCCCCCATGAGGCGCGCAGCGCCCAGAAGCCGGCGTCGAACGGGATGGCGTTGGCGCCCACGGCGTTGAGGCTCGAGAGCTGCTTTGCTCGCGCGATCATCTCGATGAGGATGCGCAGGCGCGGGGAGCGCTTGGCCAGCTCCATGAAGCGCTCGCGCTCCGAGCCAACGGCGGCGCCGAGGCCGGCCACGACGTTCGCCACGTAGCCGAACTGCTGCAGGATGGCGTTGTTGGGGATCGCGCGCATGCGCGCGGGGTCGCCGCGGTCGCTCGTGTGCTCGCCCTGGCGCTTCACCGGGCGCGAGCCGCTCGTGAACAACAGGTTGGCTCCGAACGCGCCGAGCAGCGCGCGGTAGCCGGGGTGGGCAAACAGGGCCTGCTGGTAGCCGCGCAGGCGCAGCTGGAAGTCGAGCGAGAGATTGATGTCGGTATAGAACGGGTCCTCGCCCTCGCCCGGGTCCTTGCCGGAAAGGATGATGGTCGTGAGCGCGCGCGTCGCCAGCTCGCGGTCGCCGAAGATCAGGTAGCCGTCGCCGCCCTGGAAGCTCGTCTCGTGCTTCACCGGCAGCGCGTGGCGGAAGAAGCGCCAGCGCGCCTCGCCCGAGAGGACGTAGCGCAGGCGCCGGCGCATCGGGCCGGGGTGCGCGCCCCGCCCCATGCTCTCGCCGTGGGTGGAGAAGATCAGCGTCTCGACGCCCGGCAAATTGGCCTTGCGCACCACGTCCGCGAGGCCGAATTGCAGCCGCTCGTGCGCGAGCCCGGCCGCGACCTGGCCGATGAAGCGCCCGGCGTCCGAATAGCCGGTCTGCACGCACAGCCGCCCGCGGCCGCCCACGTAGTCGCGATAGGCGTCCTCGACCAGCAGGCGCTCGATCAGCCTGGGGCCCGTCTCCAGTGCGGCCGGCGTCTCAAACAGCGGCGAGATATCGACGATGTCGTCGACGCCGAACAGCTTGGCGAAGAACAGAGCGATGAGGATCGTCGCCGGACTCTCGCACTCGGCGATGAGGTAGCGGATGGGCGTGTCGCGGTCGACATGCTTTGCTATCTGCGCCGCGAGCGCGAACTGACGGATGGCGGTCGCCGTCTCGAGATCGAGGGTCTCGAAATTGACGCTCGCCGGCTTCACGGTGCGGATCATCTCGACGATGCGTGCCAGCGCCTGGCGCTCGCCCAGATCGCGCGTCCACGGCTCATGCACGAAGGCGCGGAAGGCGTTGTTGATCTGCAAGGCGTTCACGCGCAGGTGGATGTGCGACATCGAGAGGCCGTTCGCCCGCAGCAGGCCCGAGATGCCGGCGATGGCGCGCTTCGTCTTCTGGTCGGGCGCCGCCGCGATGAGCTGGTCCAGCAGCTCGATCAGCGGCTCGGCGGAGACGACGTTGTAGCCGTCCCCGCGGGTGATCGCGTTGGCGGCCTCCGCCAGCGTGAAGCCGCCGGGGCCGATCTGCTCGAGCGCGGCGATCTGCTCGTCGACCGCCGCGATGGCGAGGTCGAGCTTGCCGGTGAGCTGCCGCGACAGGCGCTGCACGTCCGCGCCGCTGCCGAGGCCGCCCTTGAGGGCGAGGAAGCGGTCGCGGATATCGTTGAGCGCCGCCTGCTTCTCGCGCAGGCGGATCAGGAACGAGAACGTCCACTTGATATCCGTGCGCCCGTCGAGGTCGTAGCCGACCCAGGAGGCGATCGAGGCGAGCCGCGGCTCGAGCTTCCACGCCTTGTCGCCGTAGTGCGCGGCCGCGACCTCGTAGAAGCGGTCGAGCAGCTCGACGTAGGCTTCGCGCAGGTTGCCGATCGCGGCCTGCGCGGCGGCGTGCTCGTATTCGAGCGTGATGGGACTGTCGGGGCGGTGCGGCAGGCCGATCGGCTTGTCGGCTGCGTCGTCGGCCACCGCGATCTCCACGAGCCGGCGCGAGAGCGCGGCCGAGAGCCCGAACGTCGGATGCGCGGTCAGCACGATGCCGGTGCGCGCCCGCTCCCAGCGGGCCTTGAACGCGTCGAAATCGGCGCCCTTGGCGGTCTGCTCGATGTAGTCGGAGAATTCCTTGAAGGTCGTGCCGCTATCGACGAAACCGGCGCGCGCACGCAGCTGGCGAGCGCGCTCGACGCAGGCGCGGTCCATGAGCCGGCCGGCGAGCGCCTTCAGCTCGGCGAAGGTGATCTCGCCCGCCTCCAGCCGGCGCGACAGGGCGAAGGCCACGTTGACGATGGGGTTGAGCGCCGGCGTGTCGGGAATCTGGCGGCGGAGGGCGCGCAGTTCCTCGCGCAGCTGGAACTCGTCGAGCTTGGCGTGCGCGGGTTCGCTCACTTCGTCCTGCATACGCTGTGATCTCCACGCATGCCGCTCGGGGGCTGCGCGAGGCCCGGGAATTGGCGGTCAAATTGCCGGTCTCGGGGCCCGCGCGCTCGGCGCGCAGGCCCCGGCACCATGGCGCCGCTTAGGCGACCTTCTTCATCTGCGACAGCACCCGCGCCACCGTCGCGCCCATCTCGGACGGCGTCGGGGCGATGGTCACGCCGCAACCCTTGAGGATCTCGACCTTCTCCGGCGCGGACTCGCCGAACGCGGAGATGATCGCGCCCGCGTGGCCCATTTTGCGGCCCTTCGGAGCGGAGAGGCCGGCGATGTAGGCGACGACCGGCTTCTTCATGTGGTCACGCACGTACACTCCCGCCTCGGCCTCCTGCGGCCCGCCGATCTCGCCGATGATCAGCACGGCGTCGGTCTCGGGATCCCTCTCGAAATGCTCGAGCACGTCGCGGAACGAGCTGCCGTTGATGGGGTCGCCGCCGATGCCGACGCTGGTCGACACGCCGACGCCGAGCGCCTTGAGCTGGGACGCCGCCTCGTAGCCGAGCGTGCCCGAGCGTCCGACGATGCCGATGCGGCCGGGCAGGTAGATGTGCGCCGGCATGATCCCGAGCATGGCCTTGCCCGGGCTGATGGTGCCGGCGCAGTTGGGCCCGGTCAGCACCATGCGGTTCTCTTTCTTGTAGCGGCGCATGTAGCGCTTCACGCGGATCATGTCCTGGGCGGGAATGCCGTCGGTGATGCACACGCAGTATTTGATGCCGCCGTCGGCCGCTTCCATGATCGCGTCTGCCGCGAACGGCGGCGGCACGAACACGATGCTCGCCTGCGCGCCCGTCTCTTCCACGGCGCCCTTGACGGTGTTGAACACGGGCCGCCCGAGGTGGGTGGAGCCGCCCTTGCCTGGGGTAACGCCGCCGACCACGTTGGTGCCGTAGTCGATCATCTCCTGGGCGTGGAAGGTGCCGATGCGCCCGGTGAAGCCCTGGATGAGCACCGGCGTGTTCTCGTTGACGAAGATAGCCATGTTAGCGAGTCTCCCTAGTGAACGGCGCCCTTGGCGGCGGCGACGGCCTTCTGGGCCGCTTCTGCGAGCGTTTCGGCGGTAATGACGGTGAGGCCGCTGTCGTTCAGGATGCGGCGGCCCTCCTCGACGTTGGTACCGGCGAGGCGGACGACTACGGGCATCTTGATGTGGAGCTCCGTGATCGCGTCGACAACGCCCTTGGCCACCCAGTCGCAGCGATTGATGCCGGCGAAGACGTTGAGCAGCAGCGCCTTCACCTTCCTGTCCTTCAAGACTGCCTTGAACGACTTAGCCACGCGCTCGGGCGAGGCGCCGCCGCCGATGTCGAGGAAGTTCGCCGGCTCGCCGCCCGCGAGCTTGATCATGTCGAGCGTCGCCATGGCGAGGCCGGCGCCGTTGACGACGCAGCCGATGTCGCCGTCGAGGCCGACGTAGGCTAGGCCGCGGTCGGACGCGTAGGTCTCGCGCGGGTCCTCCTGGCTCTTGTCGCGCAGCTCCGCGATGTGCGGGCGGCGGAACAGCGCGTTGTCGTCGAACGACATTTTGGCGTCCAGCGCGACCAGCTGCTTGTCCTTGGTGATGACCAAGGGGTTGATCTCGACCATGGTGGCGTCGAGATCGCGGAAGGCGCGGTAGCAGCCCATGATCGTCGGCACGAGCTTGTTGATGATCTCGGGATCGACGCCGAGGCCGTAGGCCACCTCGCGCGCCTGGAATGCCTGCATGCCCACCGCCGGGTCGACGACGACGCGGATGATGGTGTCGGGCTGCGTTGCCGAGATCTCCTCGATCTCCATGCCGCCTGCCGCCGAGGCGACAACGACGATGCGCTCCGAGCCGCGGTCCATGACGAACGCGAGGTAGAGCTCCTTGGCGATGTCGGTCGCTTCCTCGATATAGAGGCGCGAGACCAGCTTGCCGCCAGCACCCGTCTGGTGCGTCACCAGCTTCTTCCCGAGCAGGTCCTCGGCCGCGCGCTCGATCTCGGTGTCGGTGGAGCAGACGCGGATGCCGCCGGCCTTTCCGCGCGCGCCCGAGTGGATCTGCGCCTTCACGACCCACTTGTGGCCGCCGATCTCGGTGGCACGATAGGTGGCTTGCTCGGGGCTGTAGGCGAGGCCGCCGCGCGGGATGGGCACGCCGAACTTCGAAAGCAGCTCCTTGGCCTGGTATTCGTGGATATCCATTTTTTATTGCTCCCTAGGGGTCGATTGCTATGCGGCTTTGCGGGTGGCGTCGGAGGCCTTGATGGCGGCGGCGGTGGCGATGAGGTTCTTGGCCATCTTCTCGGATGCGGCGTCGATCATCTTGCCGTCGAGCGACGCGGCGCCCTTGCCCTGCGCCTCGGCTTCCTTGAGCGCGGCGATGATGCGCTCGGCGCGCTCCACTTCCTTCGCCGTCGGCGAGAACACGGCGTTGGCGAGCTCGATCTGCGAGGGATGGATCGCCCACTTGCCCTCGATGCCGAGCGCGGCCGCGCGCTTGGCGCCCGCGGTGTAGCCGTCGGGATCGGAGAAATCGCCGAACGGCCCGTCGATCGGGCGCAGGCCGAAGGCGCGGCAGGCGACCGTCATGCGCGACAGGGCGAAGTGCCACTGGTCGCCGGGGTAGTCGGGGTTGAGGCCGCCGATGACGACGGTGCGCGCCTTGTTGAAGGCGGCGTAGTCGGCAACGCCGAAGTGCATCGCCTCGAGTCGGCTCGGAGCGGCGGCGATGGCCTCGACGTTGGCCATGCCGAGCGGCGTCTCGATCAGCGCCTCGGTGGCGACCTTGTTGGTCAAGCCCTTCGCCACCTCGATCTGGCTGACGATGCATTCGACCGTGTACACGTCGGCCGGCACGCCCACCTTCGGGATCAGGATGGTGTCGAGCTTGGAGCCGGCCTGTTCCATGATGTCGACGACGTCGCGGTACATGTAGTGGGTGTCCAGCCCGTTGATGCGCACGGAGACGGTCTTGCCGGCGCCCTTCCAGTCGATGTCGTTGAGCGCCTGGATGATGTTCTTGCGCGCCTGCTCCTTGTCGGGTGGCGCCACCGCGTCCTCGCAGTCGAGGAAGATGTAGTCGGCCGCGCTCTTGGCGGCCTTCTCGATCATCGTCGGATTGGAGCCCGGCACAGCGAGCTCGCTGCGCTGCAGGCGGGCTTTGCGGAGGGGGAAGAGTGTGTAGCTCATCTTAGGCGGTTCCTCTTGGCAGCGTTCTGGGCAGCGTTCTTGCTCGGTTGCAGCGGCTTGCGGGGCGGCTGCAGGCGGGGCGCCTGAGCGAGCCCACCGCTGCCGCTACGTGAAGAAAAGGCGGCGCCGATCGGCGCCGCCCTCAATTTCAGCTCGCGAGTTTCAGCTTTGGCTCCGGCCGGCTGGTCGCGGACGCCTTGGTGGTGGAGCGGAAGTACTCCGCCGCCGCGCCGCTGCCCGAGCCGGGGACGACGTTGACGCCGCAGTCGCGCAGCGCCATCTCGACGCCAAACAGCACGCCACCGACCATGATCTCGTCGAGCGCGCCGAGGTGGCCGATGCGGAACACCTTGCCGGCGACCTTGTTGAGGCCGACGCCGAGCGAGAGGTTGTAGCGGTAGTAGGCGGTCTTGACGACGTTGGCGCTGTCGACGCCCTCGGGCACGAGGATCGCCGACACCGTGTCGGAGTGCCACTTGGGCTCCTTGGCGCACAGCTTGAGGCCCCAGGCGGCCACGGCCTTGCGCACGCCCTCGGCCAGCCGGTTGTGGCGGGCAAAGACGTTGTCGAGGCCTTCGGCCTGCAGCAGGTCGAGGGAGGCGCGCAGGCCGCGCAGCAGCTGGGTGGCCGGCGTGTAGGGGAAGTAGCCGCTGTCGTTGTTCTTGACCATGTCCTCGAAGGAGAAGTAGCAGCGCTCCATCTTGGAGGACTTGTGCGCTTCGAGCGCCTTGTTGCTCACCGCGAGCAGGCCGAGGCCGGTCGGCAGCATGAAGCCCTTCTGCGAGCCCGACACGCAGCAGTCGACGCCCCACTCGTCCATGCGGAAGTCGATGCAGCCGACCGAGCTGACGCCGTCGACGAACAGCAGCGCGGGGTGCTTGGCGTCGTTCAACGCCTTGCGCAGCGCCGCGATGTTGCTCGCTACGCCGGTCGCCGTCTCGTTGTGCGTGGCGAACACGGCCTTGATCTGGTGGCTCTTATCGGCGGCAAGCGCCTCGGCGTACTTCTCGACGGGGACGCCGGTGCCCCACTCCTCGTCGAACACGGTGACGTTGAGGCCCAGCCGCTGGGCCATGTCGACCCACAACAGCGAGAACTGGCCGAAGCGGCTCATCAGAACCTTGTCGCCGCGGTTCAGCGTGTTGGAGATGGCGGCTTCCCAGGCGCCGGTGCCGGAGGACGGGTAGAGGAACACGCGGCCGTTCGTGAGCTTGAACGCCTTCTTGACGTCCTCAAACAGCGGCAGCGTGAATTTCGGAAACTCGGGCGAGCGCATGTCCTCCATGCGGATGTCCATCGCCGAGCGCACTGCCTCGGGAACGTTGGTCGGGCCTGGAATGAAGAGATGCGTCGTCACGAGCATGGTGTGTTTCCTCCGATGAGCCTTTTGAACTTTTGTTGGTACCGTCCCGTGGTGGCTGCGAGTCCTCGGCGAACTCTGCCGCGCCAGGGGTCCGTTTGACGGATGTTTGGCAGCCGTTTCGTGGGCGGAGCATCTATATTCGACGGCGCTTCTGCAACACCCCATCGGGCAGCCGCGGAACGCCGTAGGGTAGTGGTTTGGCTACACCGCCGGGTAGGCTTCCCCACCCGCCGGCATGAGGGACGATCCGATCCGAGCCGATGCGCTGGTATTGCCGCGCCGCTAACCTGCGGAAACCTTAGCGTCTCCGGGCTTCAACGCCAACCCGCTCATGGTGCATTGCGTGCGGTTTTCTTAACCGGCGGCGAACGTCAGCGCGCGTCCATGGTGGCGGAGATGTAGAGCGCGACCGCCATCGCGCGATTGCTGACACCGAGCTTATCGTAGAGGTTCTTCAGGTGATACTTGACCGTGTTGCGCGAGATGCCGGTGCGCGACGCGATCTGCAAGTTGGTCCAGCCGTTGGCGAGCGCGACGAGCAGCTCGCGCTCGCGCGCGGTGAGCTCGCCGAGCGGGTCGCTCGTCAGCGTCTGCAGATCGACATAGGGCAGCGACATGCGGCCGCGCGCGACCGCGGCGATGGCCTCGACCAGGATCGCGGGCTCGTCGCTCTTGGAGATGAAGCCCCAGGCGCCCAGGCGCACGGCCTGGCGCAGCACGTCCTTTCCCGGCTCGCCGGTGTAGACGATGACGCGCGTCGCGCCGTGACGGCGCTTCAGGGTGGCGAGCACCTCCGCTCCGGTCATATCGGGAAGCGACCAGCCGATGATGGCGATGTCGGCGGCGTTGCCCTCGACGAAGACGAGGAACGCCGCGCCGGTCGGAAGCGTGCCGACGACCTCGAAGCGTCCATCGCCGTTGATGAAGTCTTTCAACCCCGCGCGCACGACCGGGTTCTTGTCGGCGATCACCACCTTCGGGCGCGCAACTTCGGCTGGGGGCAACGGGGAGGGCTCGGCCATCGTCAATTCGTAGTGTGGAACGCTGAACATTGGGTGATTAATGCGGGGGAGGGGCTCGTGGCAGCGGCGTTTCACACGGTCTTTTTCAGGACTTCGCCGCAGCCCGCGGTTGCCGCTGCGTTGGAGCAGGAGCGGTGCTCGATCTCGATCGTTGCGTGCGTGATGCCGTACAGCAGCTTCAGCCGCGCCTTGATGGCGCCGGCGATCTCCTCGGGCGGGGCGGCGCGCGAGATGCGCGCGTGCAGCGTCATCAGGGGGCGCTCCTCGTTGAGGCACCAGGCGTGGATATCGTGCACGGATTCGACCTCCGGGATCGTAGCCTCGAGATCCTTCTGCACCTCGCGCACGTCGAGCCCGGTGGGCGCGCCTTCGAGCAGGATGTGACCGGCGTCCTTGGTGATGAGCCAGGCGCTGCGCAGGATCAGGAGCGAGATCAGGATCGACAGCAGCGGGTCGATCGGCGTCCAGCCCGTCGACAGGATGACGAGCGCGGCGGCGATGGCCGCGCCCGAGCCGAGAAGATCGCTCATGACGTGCAGGAGCGCCGCGCGCACGTTGAGATTGGTGCCGCCTCCGCGCCGTAAGACGAGCAGCGTGCCGAGGTTGACCAGGAGGCCGAGCGTCGCAATGACGAGCATGGTGCCGCCGCGAACCTCGACCGGCATGACGATGCGCAGCACCGCTTCCCAGGCGATGGCGATGGCGATGAAGAACAGCGCCAGCCCGTTGGCGAACGCCGCCAGCACCTCGAAGCGCTGGAAGCCATAGGTCCGCTTCCAGTCGGCGGGGCGTACCGCCACCCGCACCGCGAGCCACGCCAGCCCGAGCGCCGCCGCGTCGGTGAGCATGTGGCCGGCATCTGCCAGCAGCGCCAGCGAGCCCGCGTAGATGCCGCCGATCGCCTCCGCCAGCATGGTGCCGGCCGTGAGCAGCCCCGCCCAGAACAGGCGGCGCTCGTTCGTGCTGGCCGCGTTGCGGTCGTCACCGTGATCGTGGCTGTGGTCGTGGCCCATGCGAACCGACTGAGTCTTCTGGCGAATAGCTGCTTCGATTGGAGTATCGCACACGGCCGTGACATGCCAGAGGCGAGGCAGGATGCCAGAGTCGCGGCGCCGGAGGAGCGAACCCGTCCGGCCCGCGGCCGTTAACCTGCTCGCGGTTAAGCGCGGCCCGGAGACGATGTTGCCTTGCCCGCCCGCCTCCCGTAGACGAGATTGCGGCTATAGTCCTGCGTCCTGCGAGTTGGCGTCGTGCCTCTGGGTGCTCAGGTGAGACGGGTGGGACGTTCGAGAGCATGATCGCAGCCGCAGCAACGGGTTTTGGCCTCGACCAGATCGCCGAAACGCTCGGTCTCGGCGAGTACACGCTCTCGATCCTGCGGATCATCGGCGTCGACATCGTGCTCGCCGGCGACAACGCCGTGGTCATCGCGCTGGCCTGCCGCACCCTGCCGCCACGCCAGCGCCTGGCCGGCGTCGTGCTTGGCACCGTCGCCGCGGTCGCCATGCGCGTCATCTTCACCATCGCCGTGAGCTCGCTGCTCGGCGTGCCGCTGCTGGCGTTGGCCGGCGGTCTCATCCTGTTCTGGATCGCCGTCAAGCTCCTCGTCGCCGAGGAGCACACGGGCGAGGACGTCGACGTCGGCGGCACGCTCTGGGACGCGGTCAAGACCATTGCCATCGCCGACGCCATCATGAGCCTCGACAACGTGCTGGCGATCGCCGGGGCCTCGGGGGGCGACTGGTCGCTGATCGTGATCGGGCTGCTGATCAGCATTCCGCTGGTCGTGGGCGGCTCGACGCTGATCATGACGATGCTGCACAAATTCCCGCTGCTGGTCTGGGGCGGCGCCGCGCTGCTCGGCTGGATCGCCGCGGAGCTGATCGTCGGCGAGCAGCTGCTGCAGCCATTGGTTGTCGAGATCACTCAACGCCTCGACATGAGCCTGCACAGCTTCGAGCATTGGAGCGCGGCTCTGGGCGCGGCGCTCGTCATCGCGGCCGGCGCGCTGATCAAGCGGGCGCGCGCCAGTCCCGGCTAGCCCGCGCGTGCAGTGCGGCATTGCGTCTGCCGAAAAGTCGAGGCTTGGCGGGCGCCGTTCAAACCGCCAATATCCGTGATCGGAACTCTCAATCGGTCCGGCGAGGAGGCATCCGGCCGGCGTCGCCCAACAAACAAAAGCGCATTCGGAGGAACGAGACCCGTGACCGTCAAGTCCGACATCGAGATTGCACGCGCGGCGACGATGAAGCCGATCGCGGAGGTGGCCGCCAAGGTCGGCATCCCCGCCCATGCGCTCGTTCCTTACGGCACCACCAAGGCGAAGGTCTCGTTCGACTACATAGACTCGCTCAAGGACCGCAAGGACGGGAAGCTCGTCCTCGTCACCGCCATCAGCCCGACGCCCGCCGGCGAAGGCAAGACGACGACGACGGTCGGCCTCGGCGACGGCCTCAACCGCATCGGCAAGAAGGCGATGATGTGCCTGCGCGAGCCTTCGCTCGGGCCCTGCTTCGGCGTGAAGGGCGGCGCGGCCGGCGGCGGCTACGCCCAGGTCGTGCCGATGGAGGACATCAATCTGCACTTCACCGGCGATTTCCACGCCGTCACGTCGGCGCACAACCTGCTGTCGGCCATGCTCGACAACCACGTCTACTGGGGCAACTCGCTCGCCCTCGACACTCGCCGCGTGGCCTGGCGCCGCGTGCTCGACATGAACGACCGCGCGCTGCGCGAGATCGTCAACTCGCTCGGCGGCGTGTCCAACGGCTTTCCGCGCTCGGACGGCTTCGACATCACGGTTGCCTCCGAGGTCATGGCGATCCTGTGCCTCTCGCTCGATCTCAAGGACCTGGAGCGCCGCCTCGGCAACATCATCATCGGCTACACGCGCGACAAGACGCCGGTGCGCGCGCGCGAGCTCAAGGCCGACGGCGCCATGACGGTGCTGCTCAAGGACGCGCTGATGCCCAATCTGGTGCAGACGCTCGAGAACAACCCCGTCTTCATCCACGGCGGCCCGCTCGCCAACATC
>Ga0209415_10009311_pt1 | contig 16892 bp, 14 predicted proteins | sample PeaSoiSIISIP2007_FD_187696 | JGI IMG/M metagenome (GOLD analysis project Ga0209415, IMG submission 187696) | Peat soil microbial communities from Weissenstadt, Germany - SII-SIP-2007 (SPAdes) (version 2) | ecosystem: Environmental > Terrestrial > Soil > Wetlands > Peat | place: Germany... | reverse complement strand
TTGATCGAGACCATGCCCGAGGCGATGCTGCGCATTCCCTCGCCGCCCATGGCCGATTTCTTCGAGAGCTACGTTTCGATCAGGCAGCACGTCCTGGTCCGCTTCGGTAAATGGCACGAGATCATCGCGCAGGATCTGCCGGCGGACCGCGACCTCTATTGCAACACCGTGGCGATGATGCACTACGCCAAGGGCGTCGCCCACGCCGCGCTGGGCGAGGTGCCGGCGGCCGAGGCCGAACAGGCACTGTTCCGCGAGGCCGCGAAACGAGTGCCCAAGTCCCGGCAGATCCACAACGTGCCCTGCGTGCAGTTGTTGGCCATCGCCGAGCAGATGCTGGAGGGCGAGATCGCCTACCGCCGCGGCGAGCACGACGCGGCGTTCGCCCGTCTCCGCGCCGCCATCGCGCTGGAGGACGACCTGCCCTACGACGAGCCTTGGGGCTGGATGCAGCCGGTCCGCCACGCGCTGGGTGCGCTGCTGCTGGAGCAAGGCCGCGCGGCGGAGGCCGAGGCGGTCTATCGCGAGGATCTCGGCCTCGGCGGTGCCCTGCCCCGCGCGCAGATCCACCCGGACAACCTGTGGGCGCTGCGCGGGTTGCTCGACTGCCTCGACCGGCGCGGCGAGACCGCGGAGGCCACGCTCATCCGCCAGCGCGTGGACTTCGCCGCCGCCCGCGCCGACCTGCCGGTGTCGGTGTCCTGCTTCTGCGCCCGTGGCAAGGCGCCAGAGCATCAAGCTGCCGCGGCGCCTGAAGCGAGCTGCTGCGCATAGGTGGTCCAGGTCGAAGGTCAGTTGAGCGCGACGTTGGGGGCCTTTGCGGCGACCCTGTTGCCAATTTCAGGCATGCCTGCGCGCGCATGTGCTGGCCGCCGAACGGCCGCGTGGCGACGACGCGACGGTGCCGGCGGAGGCGACGGGGCGGACCAAGGCCAGGAAGCGAAAAAGCACGGAAGCTGCTTATCCTCGCGCGCATGGGGGTAAGCACGATCACCAATGCGCGCCTCGTAATAACGTCGGGCTATGGTATCACCCACTTGATTTCGATCAATGCGGAGCGAACGCCCGGAGATAGAGCGTGGCCCACGGCGACCGCCCGGCTACCCTCGCACCAACACGGAGCCTCGCAATGCCCCGCGCCCTGCGCAGCAACCTGGAACCTAACTCCGCGCGCTGGGCCACACGACGCGCGCTGTGGCGCGCACTGGGGCTCACCGACGCGGACATGGAAAAGCCGAAGATCGCCGTGGTGAACAGCTCATCGGAGCTGGCGATCTGTTTCAGCCATCTCGACGGCATCGCCGCCCGAGTGAAGCAGGCAATCCGCGCCGCCGGCGCCATCCCGTTCGAAATCCGCACCACCGCGCCCAGCGACTTCGTCACCATCACCGGCAAGAAGGGCGGCTACATCCTGTCGGCCCGCGACCTGATCACCAACGACATCGAGGCGCAGGTGGAGGGCGCCATGCTGGACGGCATGCTCTGCCTGGCGTCGTGCGACAAGACGGTGCCCGGTCAGCTGATGGCGGCGGGGCGGCTGAACATCCCGACCCTGGTCGTCTGCTGCGGCTACCAGCCCAGCGGCCAGTATCGCGGCCAGCACTGCGACATCGAGGACGTGTTCGCCACCGCCGGCGGCCTGTCCTTCGGCAAGGTCACCGCGCAACAGATGCGCGAGATGGGCGACGTGGCGATCCTCGGCCCCGGCGTGTGTTCCGGCATGGGCACGGCGAACACCATGCACATCGTCACCGAGGCGCTCGGCATGGCGCTGCCCGGCAGCACGCCGGTGCTGGCGAACAGCCCGCACATGTGGGACGTCGTAGACCAGGCCGGCGCCCGCATCGTCGCCATGGTGGCGGAGGACCTGAAGCCGCGCGACATCATGACCGAGGCGGCGTTCGCCAATGCGGTGAAGGTGACGCTGGCGGTCAGCGGCTCGATCAATGCGGTGAAGCACCTGGCGGCCATAGCGCAAGAGAGCGGCCTCGACCTCGACGTGCACCGCATGTTCGAGCGCTACGCCGATACGGTGCCCCCGCTGATCGCGGTGCGCCCGAACGGCCCCACCAGCACCGAGGCGTTCGAAGCGGCCGGCGGTGCCCGCGCCGTCATGAAGCAGCTAACCCCACTGCTCGACACCACCGTGCGCACGGCGACCGGACGGACGCTGGGCGAGGAACTGGCCGGCTACACCGTGGCCGACGGGGAGACAATCCGGCCGCTGGACAATCCGATGGCGCGGCACCCGACCATCGTGCTGCTGCGCGGCTCGCTCGCGCCTGAGACCGGCATCGTCAAGCTGTCGGTGACCGAACCTCGCGACCTGACACAGCGTGGCCCCGCGGTGGTTTACGAAACCGCGCAGGCTGCGGTGGCAGGCATCGGCGCCGGCGAGGTGAAGTCCGGCGACATCCTGGTAGTCCGAGGCCTGGGGCCGAAGGGCACGCCCGGCATGGGCGCGGCGACGGTGGTGGTGTTCGCGATCCTCGGCGCCGGCCTGGCAGGCAACATCGCGATGGTAACGGACGGCCAGCTCTCCGGCCTGGCCAATGTCGGGATCACCGTGGGCGAGGTGGCGCCGGAAGCCGCCGCCGGCGGCCCGATCGGGCTGGTGGAGACCGGCGACATCATCGCCATCGACGTCGCCCGCCGCTCCGCCGACCTGGAAGTACCCGAAACCGTCCTGGCCGAACGCCGCGCCCGCCTGCGCAACTGGGAAGCCGAGCCGGAGACCGGCTGGCTGGGCATCTACCGTCGGCTTGTCTTGCCGCTGCGGCAGGGTGCGGTGCTGCGGAAGTGAAATCCTGCCGTGCCAGCGGCTTGACTGACCGGGTGGCCAACCCGAGGGTATCGGCATGGTCGCCATGACGCTAGATACGCATGCCTTCGTGAAGACCCTGACCGCCGCCGGCATGCCGGAAGCGCAGGCCGAAGCTGTCACCACGCTCGTCACCGCAGCGCGCGAGGCCGATCTTGCCCAGCTTGTGACGAAGGCGGACCTGCAGATCGCCGTGGCCGAGCTCAAGGCCGAATTCAAGGCCGAATTGCAGCGCGAAATCGGCGGGGTCAAGGCCGAATTGCAGCGCGAGATCAGCGGGGTCAAGGACGAGTTGCAGCGCGAGATCGGCGGGGTCAAGGACGAACTGCAGCAAGAGATCGGCCGCGTCCGGTCGGAGATCGGAGGGGTCAGGGCGGAGATCGGAGGTGTCAGGGCGGAGATTGGGGGGGTCAGGTCGGAGATCGCGGGGGTCAGGTCGGAACTGGCCGCCGCCAAGTCCGACCTGCTGAAATGGATGATCGGCCTGGTCCTCGGCGCCGTCCTGCTCAACGTCATGACGGTGGTCGGCGCCATGGTGGCGCTGATCAAAGTGCTCGGCCACTGAGCCAGCCGCGACCCAGCCCTGGCGCAACGGGCACTTGCACCGTCTGCCCGGTTCCCGCCATAGAAACCGCCCCGCAGCCCCCGAAGGAGGAGCCCAGACCCATGCCCGCCATCACCCTGCCCGACGGTTCCGTGCGCCGCTTCGACGCGTCGGTGACGGGCACGACGGTGGCGGAGGCGATCGGTCCCGGCCTCGCCCGCGCCGCGCTGGCCATGAAGCTGAACGGCAAGCTGGTCGATCTGGCCACCCCGATCGACCACGACGCAAAGGTGGTGTTCGTCACCCGGCGCGATCCGGACGCGCTGGAGCTGATCCGCCACGACGCGGCGCATGTGCTCGCCGAGGCGGTGCAGGAACTCTATCCTGGCACCCAGGTTACCATCGGCCCGGCGATCGAGAACGGCTTCTACTACGACTTCGCCCGCAACGAGCCGTTCGCCCCGGAAGACTTCCCCGCGATCGAGGCGAAGATGCATGAGATCGTCAGGCGCGGCGAGCCGTTCGTCCGATCGGTGATGGACCGCGAGGACGCCATCCAATTCTTCCAGGATAAGGGAGAAAAGTACAAGGCCGAGCTGATCCAGGACCTGCCGCGCACGGAGAAGATCAGCCTCTACAAACAGGGCGACTGGGTGGACCTGTGCCGTGGCCCGCATATGCGGACCACCGCGGATGTCGGAAACGCCTTCAAGCTGACGAAGACTGCCGGTGCGTATTGGCGCGGCGACCACCGCAACGCCATGCTGTCGCGCATCTACGGCACCGCCTGGCGCGACCAGAAGGAGCTGGACGCCTACCTGCACATGCTGGAGGAGGCGGAGCGCCGCGACCACCGCCGCATCGGCAAGGAGATGGACCTGTTCCATCTCCAGGAAGAATCGGTCGGCTCGATCTTCTGGCATCCCAACGGCTGGAAGCTGTTCCGCACAACGGAAGCCTATATGCGGCGCCGCCTCGATGCGGCCGGCTACCAGGAAGTCAGGACCCCGGTCCTGGCCGACCGCGTCTTGTGGGAACGCTCCGGCCACTGGGAGAAGTTCCGCCAGAACATGTTCTTCGCCACGGTGGAGCACGAGGACAAAATCCTCGCGCTGAAGCCGATGAACTGCCCGTGCCACATTCAGATCTTCCGCCAGGGCCTGCGGTCGTACCGGGAGTTGCCGCTGCGACTGGCCGAATTCGGCTCCTGCCATCGCTATGAGCCGTCCGGCGCATTGCACGGCATCATGCGCACCCGCAACTTCACCCAGGACGACGCGCACATCTTCTGCACCGAGGCGCAGATCACGCCGGAGACGGTGCGTTTCGTCGCACTGCTGTCCTCGATCTACCGGGATTTCGGCTACGACAACTTCCGCGTGAAGTTCTCCGACCGTCCGGAACAACGGATCGGCAGCGACGAGGTATGGGACCAGGCGGAGGCCGCCCTGCGCGAGGCCTGCCGGATCGCCAGCGTGGAGTACGAACTGAACCCGGGGGAGGGCGCGTTCTACGGCCCCAAGCTGGAATTCGTGCTGCGCGACGCGATCGGCCGCGACTGGCAATGCGGCACGCTGCAGGTCGATTTCATGATGCCGGAACGGCTGGACGCCGAATACGTGGCCGAGGACGGCTCGCGCCGCGTCCCCGTGATGCTGCACCGCGCCATCCTGGGCAGCTTCGAACGCTTCCTCGGGGTGACGATAGAGCATTATGCCGGCCGCTTCCCGCTGTGGCTGGCGCCGGTGCCGGTGGTGGTGGCGACGATCGTGTCCGATGCGGACGACTATGCGCGGGAGGTCGCCGCGGCCTTCACCCGGGCGGGCGTGACTGCGGAACTGGACCTCACCAACCAGAAGATCAACGCCAAGGTGCGCGACCACAGCCTGCGGCATGTGCCGGTGCTGGCGGTCGTCGGCCGCAAGGAGGCGGAGAACCGCACGGTGGCGCTGCGCCGGCTGGGCGGGGCGGCGCAGGAGGTGGTGCCGCTGGCGGAAGCGGTGGCCCGCCTTGCTGCCGAGGCCACGCCGCCCGATCTTAAGGAAGTCGCAACTCGGCTTGAGACAGCTTGATCCGGGACGGAATGATCGTCCAAACTGGCGGCCGGTCAGGACCCGTCCCGGCCGGAACCGCAACAGCAACAGGAGAACACCATAGCAAGACCAGCCATGGCAGCCGCGCCAACTCGCGGCGGACCGCGCGTCAATGAGGAGATCCGATCCCCCCAGGTGCGACTGATCGACGAGAACGGCGAGATGGCGGGCGTGATGAGTGCCCGCGAGGCGCAGCAGCGCGCCTATGCGGTGGGCCTCGACCTGCTGGAAATCAGCCCCAATGCCGACCCTCCCGTGGTCAAGATCCTCGACTACGGCAAGTTCAAATACGAACAGCAGAAAAAGCGCAACGAAGCCAAGAAGAAGCAGAAGGTCATCGAGATCAAGGAGATCAAGGTCCGCCCCAACATCGACGAGAACGACTATCAGGTGAAGATGCGCGCCATGAAGTCGTTCATCGAGGAGGGGGACAAGGTCAAGGTGACGCTGCGCTTCCGCGGCCGCGAGATGGCGCACCAGGATATCGGGGTGAAGGTGCTGGAGCGGATCCGCACCGAGATGGACCCGACCTCCAAGGTCGAGCAAATGCCGCGGATGGAAAATCGCCAGATGGTGATGGTGCTGTCGCCCAGATAAAGCCTCTCCCGCGCTGCGCGCGGGAGAGGTCGGCGAGCGACGCGCGTCGGGTGAGGGTGATCGGGTCGGCACGCAGCGTCGCGGTGCCGCCCCGCTATACTCTCACCCTCGGCGGTGAGGCGCCTTGACCTCCGGGTCAAGCGCCCGGGGGCATGCCTCTCCCGCTTCGCAAGCGAGGTGCTACAGCCTCGGCCATGCGGGCCACGATCTGCCGCAAGATCGGCGCGGGCGTCGCGAAGTTCAATCGTGCGAAGCCGGCATATTGCGGCCCGAACGTCTCACCGAAGTTCAGCCCGACTCTGGCGTGGTCCAGGAAGAACTGGCCGGCGGGACACGGCAGGTCCAGCGCCGAACAGTCGAGCCACGCCAGATAGGTCGCCTCGGGCACCCGCATCGTCACGCCCGGCAGCTCCGCGCCGATGGTCTGCGCCAGCCAGTCGCGGTTTGCTTGCAGTTGCGCCAGGATCTCGTCGAGCCACGGCTGGCCGTCGTCCCAGGCCGCGACGGTGGCGTCCACCCCGGTGACCCCCGGCGAGCCGAGCAATCGTGCGGGGATGCGGGCGAAGAAGCGGGCCTTCAGCGGGGGTGCGCCGAAATGCATGACCGCACAGCGCAACGCGGGAATGTTGAAGCTCTTGGTCGCCGAGGTGATGGTGATGGTGCGCGCGGCGATCTCCGGATGCAGCGACGCCAGCGGAATATGCGTGTTGCCGGGATAGACGATGTCGGCGTGGATTTCGTCCGACACCACGATCAGGTCATGACGAACGGCGAACGCCGCCACCTCTTCCAGTTCCGTGCGGCTGTAGGCGCGGCCGGTGGGATTCTGCGGGTGGCAGAATATCAGCACGCGGGCGCGCGGATCGGGCGCAGCCTCGTAAGCGGCAAGGTCGAGCACCCAGCGCGTGCCGTTGTCGCGCATCGAGTTCGCCTGCAGACGCCGGCCGGTATCGTTGATCGCGGCCATGAACGGCGGATAGGACGGCAGTTGCAGCAGGATCGCGTCGCCCGGCTCGCTGAACGCCATAACAGAGGAGAAAGTCGCCTGCACCAGATCGCCGATGGCGACCGTGTCGGCGGGATCGGTGTGCCAGCCGAAGCGGCGCTCCATACGGCGGCTGAAGGCAGCGGCGAGGGCACCCTCACGCGCGGCGTAGCCATATTCCTGGTTGTCGGTGAGGCGCTTCAGCGCGGCGGTGACGGACGGCGCGACGCCGAAATCCATGTCGGCGACCCAGGCGGGCAGCACGTCGTCGGGAAACTTGTGCCACTTGTTGGTGCGGCGCGCCCGCAATGTGGCGATGTCGAAGTCGGTCGCTCCGGTAGCCATGCGTTCGTTCTCCAGTGCCGCGCGATGGCGCAGGATTGGCGCCACTGGATCGGAATAGCACCCAGCGCCGTGAGGATCGACAGCCCGCATCGCGGGGCGCCGCCTGGGACAGCGCTTCGCCGGCCGGGCAGGTCGGTGGTAGTGTTCGGGTCCACCCTCCGAGGAACCAGAATGACAGCGGGTGCATATCCTTTCATCGATCTCTATCAGAGGCTCCGACGGGCGTGGTCCATCGAAACCGGACGCCATTGGCGCGCCGACAACCCGGCTTCCGGGCAGTGCAGCGTCACCGCACTTGTGGTGCACGACCAACTGGGCGGCAAGATTTTGAAGACAGACGTAAATGGAGCCTGGCACTTCTACAATCAGATCCATGGCAGTCGTGTGGACTTTACGATGAGCCAGTTCGAGACCCCTATCGCCTACGACGACATTCCGAGCAATCGGACAGAGGCGCTGAATGACACGTCGCCCGAGCAATATCGATTGCTTTGTCGGCGCGCGGCCGCTGAGGGCGCCTGGTCATCGGCGTGATGGCGCTGAACGCCACCAAAGTCACCGCGTCGCGATGGACACCCCAACCCAAACTCGCTTATCTCCGCCGCCCAATCGCAGGAGCCGGACAAGCCGCATGAGCACTCGCCAACCGCCCGGCCGGCGGGCCGATTATCGCTGGTTCCACGCTATCACCACGCGCTGGATGGACAACGACGTCTTCCAGCATGTCAACAACGTCAACTACTTCTCCTATTTCGACACCGCGGTCACCTATTACGAAATGAGCGAACACGTCGTCGGCTTGCTCGATGGCCCGACGCATTGTGTCGTCGCCGAGGTAGCATGCCGTTACCACAGCTCGCTCAGCTTTCCCGACCGCGTCACCGTCGGCGTGCGCGTCGCCAGCATCGGCCGCAGTTCGGTGCGCTATGAGCTCGCCGTGTTCCGCAACGACGAAGACATTGCCGCAGCCGAGGGGCATTTCGTGCATGTCTTCGTCGAGCGCGGCTCACAGCGCCCGGTGCCCATTCCGGACGAGGCGCGCGGCAAGCTGCAACGCATCGCGATCACGGCCGACCCGGCATGACCACCCTGGCACCGCCCGAGGAGCTTGCCCGCCTGCTGTATGCTTCGGTGGTGTCCGACACGCTGGACAGTTTCGGCCTGCGCCAGCAGGCGCTGCGTCCGTTCATCCGGCCGATGGACGAGACGCTGGTACTGTTCGGCCGCGCGCGGACCGGCCGCTACGAACCGGCGGACCTGCCGCCAGCCGGGCACAATCCCTACGCACTCGAAATGGATCTGATCGATTCCTTGCTGCCGGGCGAAGTCGCAGTGCTGGCCTGCAACGGTCCTACCGACAGCATCGCCCCCTGGGGCGAATTGCTCAGCACCGCCGCCCGCGCGCGCAACGCCGCCGGCTGCGTCACCGATGGGCTGGTGCGCGACGTCGCGCGCATCCGCTCCATGCGCTTTCCGGTATTCCACGGTGGCATCGGTCCGCTGGACACGCGCGGCCGGGCGGAGATGGTCGCACGGGATGTGCCGGTGGCAATCGCCGGCGTCACTGTGGCGCCGGGCGACTGGATCATTGGTGACGTGGACGGCGTCGTCGTCGTGCCGGCCGATCGCGCGGATGCGGTGTTCCGCGCCGCGTTGGACAAGATCGCCGCCGAGGATATTACGCGCTCCGAGTTGGCAGCCGGCGACACGCTGCGCGCGGTGTTCGCCCGGCATGGGGTGCTGTAGCGCGCTGTCATTGCGAGGAGCGCAGCTCCTCTGTCATTGCGACGAGCGCAGCGACGCAGCAATCCTCCGCCTGGAGAGCCGCTGTTCGTTACGCGGGGATTGCTGCGTCGCTGCGCTCCTCGCAATGACAGAGCCCCCAGTTTCCCCTCCCTTGCGCCTGCGCTAAACCGGCCGCCCATCCCGTGGGCTAAGGAGGACCGGAGCATGTACCCGAACGTTTCGCTGCTGATCGACGGCGACTGGACCGCTGCAACCGCGGGCCGCACTCTTACCGTGCTCAATCCCGCCACCGGCGAGCCGGTCGGCACGGTCGCGCATGCCGACCGGGCTGACCTCGATCGTGCGCTGGCAGCGGCGGAGAAGGGTTTTCACACCTGGCGCAAGGTTTCCGCCTATGACCGCAGCAAGCTGATGCGCAAGGCGGCGAACCTGCTGCGCGACCGCGCCGACGACATTGCCCGCATCATGACAATGGAGCAGGGGAAGCCGCTGGCGGAAGCGAAGGGTGAGACGCTAGCGGGGGCGGACGTGATCGACTGGTTCGCTGAGGAGGCACGCCGCACCTACGGAAGAGTCATTCCGGCGCGCGCCGAAGGCATCTATCAGCTCGTCATCAAGGAGCCGGTCGGCCCGGTCGCGGCGTTCACCCCGTGGAACTTCCCGATCAACCAGGTGGTGCGCAAACTCTGCTGCGCGCTGGCCGCCGGTTGCTCGATCATCGTCAAGGCACCGGAAGAGACGCCGGCCTCACCCGCCGAGCTGATCCGCTGCTTCGTCGATGTCGGCGTGCCGGCGGGGGTGGTGAACCTGGTGTATGGCGTGCCGGCGGAGATTTCCGAATACCTCATTCCGCACCCGGTGATCCGCAAGATTTCGTTCACCGGCTCGACCGCCGTTGGTAAGCATCTCGCCGCATTGGCCGGTGCGCACATGAAGCGTGCGACGATGGAATTGGGCGGCCACGCCCCGGCGATCGTGTTCGAGGACGCCGACGTCGAGGTGGCCAGCAAGCTTCTCTGCGCCAACAAGTTCCGCAATGCCGGCCAGGTCTGCATCTCGCCGACGCGGTTCCTGGTGCAGGAAAAGGTGTACGAGCACTTCGTCGATCGGTTCGTCGGCTATGCCAAGGCGGTGAAGGTGGGCGACGGGCTGGCGCAGGGCACCACGATGGGGCCGCTGGCCAACACGCGGCGGGTCGCCGCGATGGAGGGCTTCATCGCCGACGCCGTGCAGCACGGAGCAAATGTTCGCACCGGCGGCAATCGCATCGGCAACAAGGGCAATTTCTTCGAACCCACCGTGCTGACCAACGTGCCCCGGGAAGCGCGGGTGATGAATGAGGAGCCGTTCGGTCCGCTGGCGGTGATCGCGCCCTTCGCCAGCTTCGACGATGTTGTCGCCGAGGCGAATCGTCTGCCGTACGGTTTGGCATCCTACGCCTACACGCGTTCGGCGAAGACGGCGAACGCGATCGCCGCGGCGGTAGAGGCTGGCATGATGTCGATCAACCATCACGGGCTGGCGCTTCCCGAAGTGCCGTTCGGCGGGGTAAAGGATTCCGGCTACGGCTCGGAGGGTGGCCTGGAAGCGATCGAGTCCTATCTGGTTACAAAGTTCGTGTCGCAGGCTGGATTGTAGGCGCCCGTTCCGCGACCCTACCCTACCCTCTCCCACTTCGTGGGAGAGGGTTTTTGCCAAAAACCCTGAATTTTACCCCGATTCGCGTCCGGAAACCCACTTGAAAGGCTGGCGTAATCCGATTGACATGGCTAGAACCGTTGCAACGACGCGGCGAATCGACCGGTTTCACTAGCGAGTTGGCGCCGTGACCAAAAGATGCGGGTGCGATGGTCTTGGTTGGGGGCACCGCGTCACCTACGCCGCGAAACAAAGGAGAGAACATGTCTAAAGCCTTCCTCGCCCAGGTGATCCAGGAAAACGCTGAGCTCACCGGTGCCGCTGCCAACCGCACCGCCGGCGCGGTGATGGACGCCATCGTCAAGGAACTGAAGAAGTCAGGGAAGTTCACTCTCCCGAGCTTCGGCACCTTCACCGTGCGCAAGACCAAGGCGCGCAAAGGGCTGAATCCGCGTACCGGCGAGTCGATCAAGGTCAAGGCCGGCAAGACCGTGCGGTTCAAGGCCTCGCCAACGTTGAAGAAGGCAGTCTGAGCCACCAGGCGGCGCAGTTACGGGCCAGGACGTGACGCACGTACCTGGCCCTTTTCTTTGTGCCACGCCGGCACTGCGTCCCGCCGCATGATCCGAGCCCATGCCCTGCCGCCGGCGTGGGGCGTGTGGGTCGTTTGTCTCGGCACGCTCGTCGTGCCCTTCGACTCGGCGGTCAACGTCGCCTTTCCCGCCATCATCCGCGCCTTCGCTTTGCCGATTCCGGCGATCCAATGGGTCGTCATCGCCTACACCCTGACCTACGCCGCATTGATGCTGGTGTTCGGCCGGCTCGGCGACATGCTTGGCCATCGGCGGGTGTTCCTGTTGGGAACTGGCTGCAGCGCCGTTGCCTTCCTGGCCTGTGCCGCGTCGCCGTCCTTGCCGTGGTTGCTGGTGGCGCGTGTGGCGCAGGGAGTCGGCGCTGCATTGGCACTGTCCTGTGGTCCGGCGCTCGCCACCGGACTTTTTCCCGAGTCGCAGCGCAGCCGGATCCTCGGCCTCTACACGATGGTTTTCGGCGCCGGTGGGGCGGCGGGATCCTTGCTCGCGGGCGTGCTGGTGCAGAGCTTCGGCTGGCCGGCGGTGTTCTGGTTCCGCGCACCGCTGTCGCTCGCGGCATTCGTGTTCGCCTGGGGACTGCCCGCCGCGACCCCCACCGGTCCACGCGAACGCTTCGACGCCACGGGCGCCGCATTGCTCGTGCTGGCAACCAGCGCCTTGTTGCTTGGGCTCAATCGCCTGCAGCCGGGCGGCAGCGCGGCACCGTTCATGGCGGTGTTCGTCGCGGCGGCGCTCGGCTTCGTCGTGCGGGAACGTCGCGCCGCGTTTCCGATCATCGACCTGCGTTGCTTCCGCGATGTGGATTTCTCCCTGCTCAACGCCGGCCACGTGATGGTCAGCCTGGCGGGGTTTTCGGTGCCGCTGCTGGTGCCGTTCTTTCTCGACCGCGTGGCGGGACTCACGGCACCCCAAGTGGGTGCGATGCTTGCCGTGTCGAGCCTCGGCACCGCGCTGGCCGCGCCGGTCGCCGGACGGCTTGCCGGGCGCATCGCGCCACGGCGCCTCGCGTTGGCGGGAGCAGCGGCGACGGCATTGGGTCAGGTGCTGATCGGCATCGCCGGGCCGGCGCCGGACCTGGTGCCGTTCGGTGCCTGGATGTTCCTGCAAGGCTGCGGGCTCGGGCTGTTCCAGGTGGCGTATTTCGAGATCGCCACCGCAACGCTGCCGCGCGAGAATCGCGGCGTCGCCGGCAGCCTGGTGATGATGACGCGCACCATGGGCATCGTGACCGGCGCTACCGTGCTAATGCTGGGGTTCCAGACGCTTCGTTCCGCCGCCGTGGCTGGCGGCGCCAGCGACCCGGCCGCGTTTCTGACCGGCTTCCAGGGGGTGTTCCGCCTCGCCGCTCTGCTGCCCGCCCTGGTCGTGGCGGCCGCGCTGGCACGAGGGTGGGCGAAGGGAAAACCTCTCCCGCCTTCGGCTGGAGAGGTCGAGGCGCGTAAGCACCGAGGGTGAGGGTGATCGGGTCGCCCCGCTGCACCCTCACGCAGCGCTTCGCGCCGCCATGGTCCGCTTCGCGCCTCAGCCCCGCTTCGTGGCAGAGGGTTTGTGAGCAGCCCGACCCTCCTAACGCGCGGCTGGCGTGTCTCCATCGGCGTCGTCAGCGTCGAACTGCATGTCCGCGTAAATGTCGGACAGCGGAATTTCGACCTCGATCTCCGGCATGCGCAGCACGTCGCCTGCCGTGAGCGCGCGCGCGTCCCAATCCGATCCGCGCCGCGCGAAGACGGTAGCCGCGATACTGTCCCGCTCGAGAATGACGTAACGCTGGATCGATTCGGTCGCCTGGTATTCGCGAAGCTTCTCGATGCGGTCGGTGCGGGACGTGCCCGGACTGAGCACCTCGAACACGACGACCGGCTCCTTGATGACCGTCTCGCCGGGCGGGACCGGCGTGCAATACACGAAGGCGTCCGGGTAGCTGATGCGGTCCGTGACCTCGATCTTCAGGGTCGGGCCGCGGACACGGCAGGGCTTGCCCCGCAGCCGCTCGCGCAGGAGCGCCCGCAAGGCGCCGCCGATGGCCTCGTGTGCATCCGTTCCGCCCGTCATGGCAACGGGCTGGCAGCCGTCGAATTCTTAGCGCGGTTCCTGCCGTTCCTCCCAGGCGAGGAATTGCTCCAGGGTCATCGGCTTGCGCAGGGCGACGTTCATGCATGTATCCTAGAGCATGTTCAGGCCGACCGGAAACATTTACCGGGAGAGAACGTGCCCCGGGCGCCTGACGCGGGGGTCGGCGCATAGCGGCGGGTGAGAGTGCGGCGAGGCGACCCGATCGCCCTCACCCTCGAGTAGTGGGGTCAGTTTGAATGTCTGCAAAGGGTGGAAAGCGGTCTGTCCGCTTTCCGGCACGGAGTCCGAAATCCGGACATTCTCCTCACGTGCGGTCCTGACCGAGAGGCGCCTGTCCGGTTTTGGAACTTTCCACTACAACAGCGGACAAGTGCCATCAGTCGGAATGGCCGAAAGTCACTCCATTCACGTTGCGTTAGAGTGCCGCGACGTCGAGGACCGCCCGGGCGAAAGCCTCCGGTGCCTCCTGCGGCAAGTTGTGTCCGATGCCGCCCGTGATCAGCCGGTGCCGGTACTTGCCCGAGAATTTCGCGGCGTAAGAACCAGACTCCGGATGCGGCGCGCCGTTCGCATCGCCTTCCAGCGTGATCGTCGGCACGGTGATGACCGGCGCACTGGCGAGTCGTCTCTCGAACTCGTCGTATTTGCCCTCGCCCTCGGCGAGACCGAGCCGCCAGCGATAGTTGTGGATGACGATTGCGACGTGGTCAGGATTGTCGAATGCGGCGGCTGTACGACCGAACGTTGCGTCGTCGAAGTTCCACTTGGGCGACGCGGTCTGCCAGATTAGTTTGGAGAACTCTCGCCGGAATTTCTCATATCCTGCGCGCCCGCGCTCGGTGGCGAAATAATACTGATACCACCACTGCAGCTCAGCGCTTGGTGGTAGCGGGACTTTCCCGGCCTGCTGGCTGCCGATCAGATAGCCGCTGACCGAGATCAGCGCCTTGCAACGCTCTGGCCAAAGGGCGGCAACGATGTCGGCAGTGCGCGCGCCCCAATCGAACCCGCCGATCACCGCTCGCTGTATGCCGAGCGCGTCCATCAGGGCGATGACGTCCACCGCGACGACCGATTGCTGGCCATTCCGCGGCGTATCGGCAGACAAGAACTGCGTCGTTCCATACCCGCGCAAGTACGGCACGATTACCCGATGGCCCGCCCCCGCCAGCACCGGCGCGACATCCCGGAAGCTGTGAATGTCATAGGGCCAGCCATGCAACAGGATGACGACGGGGCCGTCGGCCGGACCGACTTCGGCATATCCGACACTCAACGTGCCAGCCCTGATCTGCTTCAACGGACCAAACGAGCGGTTCGCCCCTGGGCTCGCAGAAGCTGGTGACGGCTGCGCCTTCGCTGAGCCGATCCAGGGAACGCGGGACGCGGCGAGCGCGATCGCCGCCATCCCGAATCGGCGCCTGAGGTGATCAATGTCCTTGCGAATGTGGCCGTTGTGCATGGTGGCCTCTCCTCCCAGTAGCGAGTTCACGCAGCGTTCAGGCGACAAAGGACTGACGTCGAACGACGTTCTACCGTGGGGTGGAACCACGCTCAAGAAGCGGCGGGCCATTGCTCGACGCCCCGGCGCACAACATCGGCCACGCGAGCGAGGGCCAGCCGATTTCCTATCCCGTGACCGTGCGATTTTCGCCGACGCGTGGCGAGGGCCGTCGGACGTTCAGGCGTCCTTGCACGCCGGACTTCGCCAAGCAGTAGCACGCCCAGCGCCTACCCGAACGTGAAGTCGTACGCCCGCACGCCTGGATCGAAGAACTCGATCCGGAAGGTCCGATTGACGATCGATCCCGTCTGCCGGACGAGCTGATACAGGCGCGCATCCCGCACCGTGCCCAACCCTTGCGCGTCCACGTCGGACCCGTGGCCGTCGCCCGGAAGCGAGCCATCGATTGTCACGCGAAAGCGAATCGCATGCGCCGGTGACGGGGGCACCAGAATAAGATTAAGATCGCGGGCGTGGAACCGGTAGGCGATGCTCCCCGGCGCCTCAACAAGCGTCGCGAATTCGCCGCCGATCGTCCAAAGCCCCGCCAGATTCCACTGGTTCAGCGACAGTGCGGGGGCAGTCCTGTAGACACGGGGCGCATCGTTGCTCACGCCGCCGGGCGAGACGAAGTTCCGGCCCTGCGCATAGCCGACATAGGTTTCAGGTGAGCGCACATTCCGCACGTCGGGCGGCGCCTCCAGACCGTCGCCGCTGACGGTGACGAAGTCGGTTGCGCTCGGCGCGCGATTGTTTTCAGACAGCAGCGTCTGGATCGTGCGCTCGGACCGGTCGTAGCTGCCCTCGCCGTCCAGGCGGTCGCGTATACGGCCCTCGGCGTCGATGAAGTAGAACGCCGGCCATGCGTCGTTGTCGAACGCCTGCCAGATGCGGTAGTCATTGTCGATCGGCACCGCGTAGCCGACGCCAAGGAAGCCCAGCGCCTTGCGCACGTTGTCGAGGTCATGCTCGAACATGAACTCCGGCGTGTGCACGCCGATCACCACAAGGCCTTGATCCTTGTATTTCGCCGCCCACGCCCGGAGGTGCGGCAGCGTCCTCAGGCAGTAGATGCAGGAGTACGTCCAGACATTCACCAGAACGACCTTGCCGCGCAGGTCGTCGGGCTGCAGCGATGTAGTGTTCAGCCACTGCTGCGCCCCCAGCACAGATGTCAGGGGACCCGATAGCGGTCCCGGGGAGGCGGCATGCGCCGGCGCGCCGGCGACGCGCATCGCGAGAGGAAGCAGGGAAACGGCAGAGACGACGGTTCGGCGCGAGAGGTAAGGCACGTGAAGCTCCCTTGGCTGCGCGGTTGCGGGGCACGGATGCCGGCGTCCTCCGCACTGCTGCGATACGAGGATCCCAAATGCGGCGCCACCGCGAACATCTGGCGCCCCGTCCGGCTCGTAGGCCGGATATAATACCAACCGCCGGTTGAGTTGACTCAAACATGAGTTGTACCGGCTCGACGAGGTCTGATTCGTCTGCTCGCATGACGAGGAGGTGGCGATGACGGTGGCGATTGCGCGGACGGAGCTGGATGCAGCGGGTCTTCGTGCGGCGGGTATAGCAAGGACGCAGCAGCGGCGCGTCGGATGCTCGCGCTTGCCCTGGTGATGGAAGGCCAGAGCCGGGAGCGAAGCGGCGCGCGCTGCAGGCATGGATCGGCAAACGCTGCGCGGTTGGGCGCTATGCCCGGCACGGACGCCCATCCAGCCGATATCGATGACCGCGCGACGTCCGCTATAGGGATGGCGGCCGAGCGGACGAGCGACCAGCTTGGGTCGATTGCGGCGGTTCGGGCCGGCCGCCGCCGCCACCGCCGCAATGGGTCGATTCCGGCGGTAGCCGCTCCCGACCTGCTACCGCCGCCATGGTGAAGGTTTTCGGACGCCGGCCATCGCCGGTCGCGCGTCTGGGCACGGGGCCGGCGTACGGAAACCGCCCAAG
>Ga0209415_10009310_pt1 | contig 16892 bp, 16 predicted proteins | sample PeaSoiSIISIP2007_FD_187696 | JGI IMG/M metagenome (GOLD analysis project Ga0209415, IMG submission 187696) | Peat soil microbial communities from Weissenstadt, Germany - SII-SIP-2007 (SPAdes) (version 2) | ecosystem: Environmental > Terrestrial > Soil > Wetlands > Peat | place: Germany... | reverse complement strand
CTGGCGGGGGAGGGCTCGAACCTCCAACATCCGGCTCCAAAGGCCGGCGTTCTGCCGATTGAACTACCCGCCAAGGGTGGGCGGCGCGCCCCGGAGCAGCAACGGGCTCTCACCCCGCGGGCACCATCCTGGCCCATCGGACGGTCACCCTTCGATGAGCTCGATCCGGTTCCCGAAAGGATCGTCCACATAGCTCCGACGAACGTCGGGCAGCTCGTGGTCGGGGCGCACCGGGTGTCCCCGCGACTCGAGCTCGGCACACAGAGCGTCGAATCCGGCGACCACGAGTGCCGGGTGCGCCTTGCGGGCGGCGCGGAACTCAGCTTCCACCCCGAGATGGACGACGACATCGTCGTTGGAGAACCAACAGCCACCCCGTGCCGCCAGAGGGGGAGGCTTGGGGCGACGCTCGAGGCCCAGGATGCCCTCGTAGAACGCGGTGGCCTCGTCCTCACCTCCCGGTGGCATGGCCAGCTGGACGTGGTCGATGGCGACCAGCCGATGGCCCACGGAGCACCTCCTCCCATCCGCCTCCTCGGCGCGCGATCGACAGGCTACCGGCGGCCGGACCCGGAGACCGCGCTAACCTTCGCCCACTCATGGGATCGCTCATCAAGAAGCGCCGTAAGCGCATGCGCAAGAAGAAGCACAAGAAGATGTTGAAAGCCACCCGCTGGCAACGACGGGCCGCCGGCAAGTAGCTCAGCCACGGGCGTCGGGCCACGGGGGAAGCGTCTCCACCGCCCACAGAGCCGCCCGCTCACCGTCGAGGTCGAGGAATTCCCGTCCCTCGAGACCCAACTCGTCGGGGCCGCCCTCGACGAACCAGGTCGATCCACTCCCGGCCAGCCGCGGCCGTCTCCCGCACGACTGGGCGAACAGGTCACGCCAGGCCGCCAGCCGGGGGGCCACCACCACCGCGGCGTGCTCGAGGTCGTTGCCGTGGCCACGGGGAGCCTCGGCCCCGACGTCCGCACGGGTCTCGTCGAAAGCTCGGTAGACGGCGGCGGTGCTCACGCTCATCGGCGGGAGCAGGAGGACGAACCGCCGCGCCTCGAAGGGCAACGGCTCGATCGTCTCGCCCACGCCGGTCACACGAGCCCTCCCCCCGCGGACACAGAATGGCACATCGGAACCGAGGTGGACGGCGAGGGCCGGATCCGCCCACCGCGCCCACCGCAGCACGGCGGCGGCGTCCGCCGAGCCTCCGCCCAGACCGGCGCCGGCGGGGATGCGCTTCACCACCCGGACCGACGCCTGGCGCCCCACGAGGGCCAGGGCGCGGACCACCAGATTGTCGGGCCCCGTCGAGATCCCGCCCGTCCCGGTGCCACCCACGACCTCGTCCACCACCGACAGCTCGTCGCCGGGCGCGAAGGTGAGCGAGTCGACCAGGTCGACCGTGACCATCTCGGCGTCGAGAAGGTGGTACCCGTCGGCCCGTCGGCCCGTCACGCGCAGCGAAAGTGTCAACTTGGCCGGCGCTGTCACCGTTGCCGTCGACGTCACCCCCGGTCCCGGGTGCCCCCGCATGCGACCAGTCTCCCCCAGTCCTCGATCGACAATTCCTCGGCACGGGCTTCAGGATCGATGGCGGCGGCGGCAAACGCGTCGGGATCGATCACGTCGGCCAGGGCCCGGCGCAACATCTTGCGTCGATGGGCGAAACCGGCGCGTACCACGCTGAACAGGCGGTCGGGCGCCACCTCGGCGGGATCGACGGCGACCTCGTCACGGCGGCTCAGACGGACGAGGACCGATTCGACGCGCGGACGGGGGACGAAGACGGCTGGCGGGACACGTCCCACCACGCGCGCGGTGGCGTGATAGGCGACCTTCACCGATACCGCTCCGTACGCCTTCGTACCGGGCACGGCGGCCAGACGCTCACCAACCTCGCGTTGCACCATCACGAGCATTGACGTCACCGCCGGCGCGTCATCGAGCACGCGCATGATGACAGGGACGGCCACGTTGTACGGCAGGTTGGCCACCAGGGTCCACGACGATGCCGCATCCCTCGCACCGGCCGCGCTTGCACCAGTGGCGTCGTTCTCGGCGTCGAGTAGCTCCGCCCAGTCGAGGGTGAGGGCGTCGGCCTGTACGACGCGCACCCCGTGGCCCTCCACCTGCGCGCGGAGAACGGCCATGAGGTGCCGGTCCACCTCCACGGCCGTCACCGTCGCCCCGGTCTCGGCCAGGGCCACCGTGAGGGCACCGAGGCCGGCCCCGATCTCCACCACCCGTTGGCCCGGAGCGAGATCGGCCAGACGCGCGATTCGCCGCACGGTATTCGGGTCGGCAACGAAGTTCTGCCCGAGGGCCCGGCTCGGGCGGAGGTCACGAGCCGCGATCATGTCCTGGACGTCGCGCCGGGTCAGGGTCACCCCACCATGGTGCCGTCTGAGCGACAGCACCGTCTCACCAGGTCAGAGACCCACCAGGCCAGAGGGCATCAGGTCAGAGGGCGCACCAGGTCAGAAGGCTCACCAGGTCAGACGGACCTCGACTAGCCCCGTGGCGGGGTCGGCCAGGTCGGAGAAGCCGTCGTAGGACAGGTCGATCACCCGGCCCGGATTCACCGCCTGACGGTCATCGACCCTGCACCGGATCGAAGCGCCGGTGGCCACGTCGGTGATGGTCACGACGGTCCCGAAGAACAGGTACGGGCTGGCGCAGTACCCCGGTGGGGCCTCCCCGTACCACGACGCCTCGCCCCACTGCTCGTACGGAGGTGGAGGTGGCACCGTCGTGGTTGTCGTGGTTGTCGTGGTGGTGGTGGTGGTGGTCGGGGCCACGACGGGAGGCGGCCGTACGGCCGCCACTGCCGACGCCCCCCCGGCCGGCGTCGCCGTGGTCGTGGTGGTCGTGGTCGCCGTCGCCGTGGTGGTGCGCGACGACCTGTCGGCCGCCAGCGCCACCGGGACCGACCAACGCGACGTCGTCCGCGCCACAGCGTCGCGTGCGACGTGGCGCGCCGAGCCAACGGTGCCAGCGGCATCGTGCCGAGCACCTGTCGATCGAGGCGATGCTCGACCAGGAGTTGCGAGCAGGAGGAGCGGCGCCACCCCCAGGGCGAGACAGAGCCCCAGGCGTACGGTTGGCCGCAGCCCCCCGGCGCTCTGTGTCCTCAGATCTCCACCCTTCCTCTGCGGACAGGTCTACTGCGTCGGGTCGTAAACGAAGCTAGGTGACGCCACTCTCACCGACAAGTCGGTTCGCGTACGGTCGATCACCTGAAATCGAGATATCGGCATAGCGCGAAGAGAGATCGCCGCGAACAGGGTGCAGAGCGTGACGAAACGGCCACCTGTCCTTCGGACGTCAGTGCCAGATGGTTGTGGAAAACCTCCGAAAACGTCCGGAATCAAGGCAATTCTGACCACTGTGCGGATTGACAGACTCACCAGGAATTTCTGAGGATCTCGCCTGTGGGCGGGACAACTCGACGCCGGCGCCACTGGAAATGACGTCGCCGGTCGATGAACGCCGCGTCAGAAAATGCCGCGGTGCCGCGTCCCCCGCCGACGGTCTTCCGCAGCCGACGCCGCCCTCTGCACACGTCGTCGCGGCGGCGTCGTCAGGACAAGGCGAAGGCCGCGCGCGCCGCCGCACGTGACGACGCCGCCAACTCGTCGGGCGCCACCACCTTCACCGCGGCCACCGCCGCTCCGACGAGGCCGACGAGAGCGGGACGATTGTCTTCACCACGGTGGGGCACCGGTGCCAGGAACGGTGCGTCGGTCTCGACCAGAAGGCGGTCGAGCGGGCAGAGCGCGGCGGCGGCGCGTACGTCCTCGGCATTCTTGAAGGTGACGATCCCGCTGAACGACAGGAACGCACCGAGATCGAGGCAACGACGTGCCTCGTCGGGTCCACCGGTGAAGCAGTGCATGACCACACGGTCCGGTCGGTCAGAGGACGCCAAGAGGTCGAGAGTGTCGTCCCACGCCGCGCGCGTGTGGACGACCAGCGTCAACCGGCGTCGCTTGGCCAGTGCCATCTGGGCGGCGAACATCTCCCGCTGGACGGGCCGAGGTGAGTGGTCGTAGTGGTAGTCGAGGCCGCACTCCCCCACCGCCACCACCACTCCAGGGTGCTCGGTCACAGCGTCATCGAGCACGCGCTCGACCTCGGTCAGGCCCTGGGACGCGTCGTGGGGATGGAGACCGACGGTGGCCCAGGCACCGAAACCACCCGGCGTCCCTGCCCCCACGCCGGACCCGGCGGCGGCCCGCACCTCCCCCACCAGCCCGACGGCCTGGCGCGAGGACTGGGCATCGGTCCCCACGCAGACAAGGCCGACCACACCGGCCTCGGCCGCCTGTTCGACCGCGTCGAGGACGTTCACCCCGTCGGGCCGGTACGCGTCTTGGAGATGGCAGTGGGAATCGATCCAGCCCTTTCCACCGTCGGCGGCCACCGGCGCCGGGAGCGCCGTCATCCGGTGCGGCGCGGGAACAGCGGCGTGCCGCGCTCCACCGTCAGGCCACCCGGGTAGCCACCCCACGTCGCGTCCTGCGGGACCCGACACGAGCTCGGCTCACCGCTGAGACCGAGCCGACGCCAGATCTCCGTACTCGTGTCCGGCATGGCCGGCCAGATGAGGAGGGCCACGATCCGCAACACCTCCAACGCGCTCCCGAGCACGGCGTCGACCGTCGGGCCCGGATCGGACTTCCATGGCTCGGACGTCTCCAGGTGCGCGTTGGTCTCGTGGATCAATCGCCACGTCGCCTCCAAGGCGGCGTGAGGCTGGGCGCGCCCCCATGCCGCACTGGTATCGGTGAGAACGTCGGCGGCCACGGCCCCCAGGGGGCTCGAGGGATCGGGTGCCGGTCCGATCCCCCCGCACTTCGAACCGACGACGGTCGACACGCGCGCCATCAGATTGCCCAGATTGTTGGCCAGATCGGCGTTGTAGCGCGCCGTGACACCCTCGTAGGAGAAATCACCGTCGCTCCCGAGCGGTGTCTCGCGCAACAGGTGGTACCGGAAAGCGTCGAGGCCGTACTCCGCCACCAGGTCCGCCGGCGTCACCTGGTTCCCCCCCGACTTGGACATCTTCTCGCCGGACACGAGGAGCCATCCGGTCACGAGGAAATGAGCGGGCGGGTCGATCCCGGCGGCCATGCACATGGCAGGCCACCACACGCAGTGGAAGCGGATGATGTCCTTGCCCAGCAGATGGTGGACGGCGGGCCACCACCGGTCGAATCTCGCCGTGTCGTCGCCGTAGCCGATGGCCGTCAGGTAGTTGATGAGCGCGTCGTACCACACGTAGAAGACGTGGTCGGTGTCCCACGGGACCTCCACTCCCCAGGTCGTCGACGTGCGCGTGATCGAGATGTCCTCGAGACCGGCCCTGATGATCCCGAGGGCCTCGTTGCGCTTGGCCACCGGTTGTATGGCGTCGGGATTGTCCTCGTACCACGCGAGCAGCCGGTCGCCGAAGGCACTGAGCTTGAAGAAGTAGTTCTCTTCCTCGAGCAACTCGACGGGTCGGAGATGGATCGCACACTTGCCGTCGACGAGGTCGGACTCCTTCTTGTAGTCCTCGCACGAGACGCAGTACAGACCCTGATAGACGCCGAGCTCGGTGTAGCCGTTGTCATGGATTGTCTGCAGGAAGTGCCGCACGGCCCGGTGGTGCCGGGGTTCGGTGGTGCGGATGAAGTCGTCGTTGGAGATGTTGAGCGCGGCCCAGGTCTCGACGAACCGCTCCGACGTGCGGTCGACCCACTCCTTCGGACTCACGCCGTTCGCCTCCGCCGCCCGGGCGATCTTGTCCCCGTGCTCGTCGGTCCCGGTGAGGAAGAACACGTCGTCGCCAGCCAGCCGGTGCCATCGGGCCAGGGCGTCAGCGGTGACGGTGGCGTACGCATGCCCGATATGGGGCACGTCGTTGACGTAGTAGATGGGCGTCGTCACATAGAACGGGGGCACCGGCGTAGCGTACCGACCTCGCCCACCTCGTCCGTCCGACCCCCCGCCGTCACCAGGCCGGCCGGCGCCGCCCGCCCACGTTCACCGTTCGCGCACCACCGACGACGATGGGGGGGGCTACTTACCAGTTGGCCACGTGACAGGCCCCGTGCCCGGTGCGTTCGACGTAGCGCTGGTGGTACGCCTCGGCCGGCCAGAAGGTCGTCGCCGGAACGACCTCGGTGACGATGGGGCGGGCGAATTTCGCCTGATGCTCTCGCAGGGACTCCTTGGCCAGGCGCTCCTGATCGGCATCGTGGACGAAGACGGCGGAGCGGTACTGGGTCCCGACGTCGGGACCCTGTCGGTTCGGTGTGGTGGGATCGTGGTGCCGCCAGAACTCCTCGAGCAGCGTGTCGTAGGAGATCCGTGCCGGGTCGTAGGTCACGAGCACGGCCTCGGCGTGACCTGTCCGGCCCGAGCAGACCTCTTCGTAGGTGGGGTCCTTGGTCGAGCCGCCGGTGTACCCCGAGACGGCGTCGACGACGCCCGGAATTGACAAGAGGAACTCCTCGACGCCCCAGAAGCAACCGGCGGCGAAGGTGGCCAGCGCCAGCCCCGGGGGGGCGTCGCCGGGCTCCACCGGAGGTGCCTGGGTCTTGTCCCGACCGAATATCGACACGTTCCGCTCCTTTCGAAACGGCGGCCCCCATCGGGGCTCGCCGCCCCGGACCGCCATGGACGCCGGCCCGAGTGCATCGTCGCCGCCGCTTCACTTCCAACCGCCGTCCTCACGCCGGCATTCCTCCCCCGTCCGCGTCGTCCCCCCGTCGCAGGGCCAGGGCGTGGTCGTAGACGTGGCGGCGCGAGACCCCGAGCTCGGCCGCCACCGCGCCGGCGGCGTCACGCCAACTGGCACCACCCTCCACCTGGCGGCGCAGGGCGGAGACGACCGCGGCCTCGTCGACCGGGGCGGGCGGTCCGGCCCCGGCCAGGACCACGACGACCTCGCCCCGGACGTCCCGGACGGCGAATTCCTTGGCCCCCTCCGCCAGCGTCCCCCGCCAGACCTCCTCGTGGAGCTTCGTCAACTCACGGGCGACGACGACACGACGCTCCGGACCGCAGACGACGGCGAGGTCGGCCAGGGTGGCGGCGAGGCGCCCGGGAGCCTCGTGGATCAGGACGGTTCGCTCCTCGGCGGCGAGCACCTCAAGGCGACGGCGACGGTCCGACCCGCGGCGGGGCAGGAAGCCCTCGAAGCAGAAACGAGCGGTCGGCAGTCCGCTCACCACCAGAGCCGTCAACGCCGCGCTGGGACCGGGCACGGCCGTCACCTCGGCGCCGGCGGTCGCGGCGGCCGCCACCAGACGGGCACCGGGATCGGACACGGTGGGGGTCCCGGCATCGCTCACCACCGCCACCGTCTTCCCCGCGGCCAGTTCGGCGAGCAGCTGAGGCAGCCGCTCGACCTCGTTGCGGGCGTGCAGGGACAGCAACCGTTGGCCGGTGATCCCGGCGTGGGTGAGAAGGGCGCGCGTCCGGCGCGTGTCCTCGCAGCACACCAGATCGGCGCGTCCCAACACCTCCACCGCCCGCGGTGACAGGTCGCCCAGGTTTCCGATGGGCGTCGACACCATCACCAGACAGCCCCCGGCGACCGGTCCCCCCTCCGGTGTCGTCACCGGGCGTCGTGCAGCTCGAGGCGGTCTCCGGGGCGCAACCGCCAGCGTTCGAAGGCGCCCGACTGCGCCTCGAGGACGGTCCGACAATGCCGACGAGGGCGGGTCATGTGCCACGGTGTCAGCACGACCGTGTCCACCACGGCCAGGTCGCGGTCGAGGAAGGCGACGTCGAGAGCGAAGCGCATCCCGAAGGAATGCAGGGCGCCGCTCGTCCGGGGGATCAAGAAGGCGCCTTCGTACTCGGGACGGCCGATCAGTCCCTTGTTGCGGGCCACGAACGAGCCGGCCATCTCGGCCGCGGCGAGGACCTCGCCGTCACGCAGCAGCCACATCGTCCGATAGCCACGTCGGCGTCACCGTCCCGCCTCCCCCCTCACACGTTGAACCGGATCTCGAGGACGTCGCCGTCGGCCACGTGGTAGTCCTTGCCTTCGAGACGGATCCGACCCGCCGCTTTGGCCTTGGCCCAGGACCCGCACTCGAGCAACTCGTCCCAATGGATGACCTCGGCCCGGATGAAGCCCCTCTGCAGGTCCGAGTGGATGACCCCCGCGCATTCCGGGGCGGTGGCGCCGGCCCGGAAGCTCCAGGCGCGCGACTCCTTGTCCCCGGTGGTGAGGAACGTCCGTCGACCGAGGAGGTGGTACGCGCCGCGCGCCACCCGCGGTAGGGCCCCCTCGCCGAGACCGAGGCCCTCGAGAAGTTCCGTCCGTTGGTCGAGGGGAAGCTGCGCCGTCTCGGCCTCGAGCTGGACGCAGACGCCGAGCGCCTCGCCATGGCCGCCGAGCTCGTCGACCACCGGACCGACGACGGCGTCGATCTTGTCGAGTTGGTCCTCACCCACGTTGACGACGGCCAGCACGGGCTTGTCGGTCAAGAGGAACAGGTTCCGCAGCGACGCCCTCGTCTCGGGATCGATGCCCGAACGGTACAGGGGCACCCCCCCGGAGAGCACCCCGAGCGCTGCCTCCATGGCCGTCACCTCGGCGACGAGACCCTTGTCGATCCGGGCCGCCTTTCGGCGCTTGTCGATCTGGGCCTCGATGGTGCCCATGTCGGCCAGCACGAGCTCGAGCTCCAAGGTGGCCAGGGCGTCCACGGGATCGGTGTCACCAGGCGCCTCGGCGCTGGCGAACGCCCGCAGCACCAGGCACAGTGCATCGACCTCGCGGATCCCGGCCAGGAAGCGGTTTCCGAGACCCTCGCCCGTCGACGCCCCCGGGACGAGACCGGCGATGTCCACGACCTCCATCCCGGCGTGGACAACCTTCTTGCTGGCGCTCATCACGGCCAGCGCATCGAGCCGGGGATCGGGGAGGGGCGCGATGGAGACCGACGACTCGGTCGTGGTGAAGGGATGGGGCGCCACTGCGGCGCTGGCCCCGGTCAGCGCGTTGAACAAGGACGTCTTCCCGGCGTTGGGCAGACCGACCAGACCGAGACGCTCCATCGGGCCCGACGCTACTCGCCCCTTCGCGGACCACTCGGACGTCGGTCGTGACCGGTCCCGTGGGGGCGGTAACGTTGGCCCTCATGTCGAAACGGACCAACAAACGCAAGATCCGCAGCCAGAAGAAGGCCAACCACGGCAAGCGGCCCAACGCCGGCCGCGGCTGAGACCCGGACCCGGCCTCAGGGACGCCAGACGGCGTCCCTGTCCCGTAGGAGCCCCACCAGCGTGGTGGGCAGGTCGGTGATGATCCCGTCGACGCCCAGGTCGACCAGGCGCCCCATCTCCGCGTCGTCGTTGATCGTCCACACGTGGACGGCCAGGCCGTGCCCGTGGGCCGCCTCCACCAGGCGTTCGTCCACGAGGACCTGGTCGCCGTAGACGGCGGGCACCTGCAGGGCGACGTGGCGCATGGCCGGGGGATCCTCCCCCTGGTTCAGCGCCCGCCAGAATCCGGCGACGGCCAGGGTCCCCGCCGACGTGGCCACATCGGGAGCCCACCGGGCGAAGGCGTCGGAGGCGACGTCGAGAAACGACGCCACGATGACCCGGTCGAGGTGATCGTGTCGGGCCAATGCCGAGGCGAGGCGCTGCTCGTACGCCTCGACGGCCGGTGCCGTGGCCTTGATGTCGAGGTTGAGCGCCACCCGGGGATGCCCGTCGAGCAACGCCAGCACCTCGTCGAGCGTGGCGACGGCGAAGTCGGGGTCGTCGGGGGCCCGTCCCCGGTACGGGTAGGCGTCGGCGTCGAGACCGGGGCTGACATCGGCACCGGGGGCGAACCAGTACGCGTTGTCGAGCGCCCGGACCTCGGCCAGGGTCAGCCCGTGGATGGCTCCCGTTCCGTTGGTGGTCCGGTCGACCGTTTCGTCGTGGCACACCACCAGATGCCCGTCGGACGTGGCGTGCACATCGAGCTCGATACCCGTGGCGCCCAGGTCGAGCGCCCGACGGATGGCGAAGAGCGTCGATGACGGCGCCTCCCAGGCACCTCCCTGGTGGGCGTAGGAGATGATCCGTCGCCCGAGCCAGGGGTTGGCGGGGGCGGGGGTCACTCCACCAACGGTAGCCTCCCGCCATGCTCGACCACATCCTGGTGGACGTCATCACGTCTGTGCGACGCGCCCTCGAGGACGCACTGTTGCAACGCCAGGCGGTGGAGGAGCGCTTCCAGGTCGACGTCTTCCTGGGCGACGTCTCGTGGGAGACCTCGTACTCGCTCCCCGGCGAGGAGAAGCCCCCACGGGTGCGCGCCGACATCTCCGTGGACTGGCCCACGTGGAGCCAGAGCGCCTACCGGTCCTGGTCGATCGGCGAACCACCGGAGGACCTCCCGGAGGTGGTGGTGGAGATCACCCTGCGTCTTCAACGCCTGTCCGTCACGCCCGACCTCGACGTGGTCCTCGCCTGCCTGCCCGAGCAGAGCCCGCCCATCGGCACCGACACCCTGGTGCGCGCCGCTCCGGTCGTCGAGCAGGTCCACGAACCCGGTCAAGGCCCCCGGTTCGCGGTGGAGGCGTCGTACCAGGGCACGATCCGCCTCGACGAGGCCGCCCTCGAAGACGCCACCAGCCTGGCCGCGCCCGCCGGCCAGCTGGCGCGATGGGTGGCCTCGGTCCTGGTGCGGCTGGGGGACCTCCGCCTCACCTACCTCCCGCCCGATCCCGCGCCCGCCGGGGACGACGGCCACTAGCGCGCCCGCACCCCGGCCCCTCCCCCGTCGGCTCAGGACAGGCCGGCCGCCTCGACCACGAGCCTCAGGTCCGACTGGGGACGCGCCCCGAGGTGGGAGATCACCTCACCGGCACACAGCCCGGCCAATTTGGCGCAGCTCTCCGGCTCGTACCCGTGGGTGAGCCCGTAGAGGAATCCGGCGGCGTAGAGGTCGCCGGCCCCCGTGGTGTCGACCACCCGGTCCACGGGCTCGGCGGCCACGGCCACGGGTCCGCCGGCGGCCACCACCACCGAGCCGGCGGCACCCCTCGTCAAGGCGGCCAGCAGTCCCGTCTCCTCCACGGCCGACACGGCGGCGTCGAAGCCGGCCACGTCGAACAGCAGCGTCACCTCATCGGCGTTGGCGAACAAGACGTCGATCTCACCGTGGAGCAGGTCGAGGAACTCACGTCGGTGCCGGGTCACGCAGAACGGGTCGGAGAGGCTGAGGGCCACGAGCGCATCGGCCCCGTGGGCCACCTCCATGGCCCGCCGTAGCGCCGTCTTGGCCGGAGGCTGGTCCCACAGGTAACCCTCGAGGTACACGACCTGACCCCGGGCCAGGAGGCCCTCGTCGAGGTCGTCGGGACCGAGGGCGGAGGCCACCCCGAGATGGGTGGCCATCGTCCTCTCCCCGTCCTCGGTGACGAGCACCAGGCAGCGACCGGTGGCCCGTTCGGCGTCCAAGGACCCCGACACCGGCACCCTCGACAGGTGACGGTCGACGACGCCGGCGGCGGTGATGTCGTGGAGGAACGTGGCACCGAATTCGTCGTCGGCCACCTTCCCGATGTACCCGACCCGGCCCCCGAGGGCGGCCACACCGACGGCGGTGTTCGCCGCCGACCCTCCCGACACCTCGATCCCGGCTCCCATCCCGGCGTAGACGGCGGTGGAGCGGGCGAGGTCGACGAGCTCCATGCTCCCCTTGACCAGGCCCAGGCGACCGAGGTCGTCGTCGGTGGCATGGGCCAGGACGTCGACGAGGGCGTTGCCCACGGCCACCACGTCGAGCGGCCCTCCATCGACCTCGGTCGGTCGGTTGTCGGTGTCGGACACGGACGTGGAACCTAGTGCGGGACGGGACCGGTCACGTCACCGCCGGCGCTGCGGCTCCGGGGGTCGTTGGTAGCGTGCACGGCGATGACCACCCCCAGGGTCTCCACCAGCACAGATCCCTCCGCCACGCACCGCCTTCCCTACACGGTGGAGCCGCGGCGCTACCAGCTGCGGCTGGCTCCCGATCTCGACGCCGCCACCTTCAGCGGGGACGTCCGCATCGACGCCACCGCCCACGACCAGGTCACCACTATCGCCCTCCACGGCGCCGAGCTGACCGTGACCTCAGCCGAGGTGGTCGTCGACGGCCGGCCCCTGCCCGCCACGGCCACGGTCGACGAGGTCACCGAACGGATCGTCCTCTCCCCGGCGCAGCCGGTCGGGCCCGGACCGATCGTCATCGTGATCGGCTTCACCGGGGTGCTGAACGACAAGCTCCACGGCTTCTACCGCTCCACCTACACCGACGCCGAGGGCGGTCACCATACGCTCGCCACCACCCAGTTCGAGGCGACCGACGCACGCCGGGCCTTCCCCTGCTTCGACGAGCCCGATCGCAAGGCGATCTTCAGCGTGACGCTCGACGTACCCTCCGGTCTCGAGGCCTTCTCCAACGCGCCGGTGCTCTCACAGTCGCCGCTGCCCGACGGCGCACGGCGCGTCCACTTCGCCGACACCATGGTGATGTCGACCTATCTCGTTGCCTTCGTGGTCGGAGACCTCGTGGCCACCGAACCGCTCGACGTCGACGGAACGCCCGTCCGGGTCATCCATGTCCCGGGCAAAGAGGGCCTCACCACCTTCGCCCTCGAGGCCGCGGCCCACGCACTCCGCTTCTTCACCCGGTGGTTCGGCATCGACTACCCGGCCGAGAAGCTCGACCTCCTCGCCATTCCCGACTTCGCCTTCGGAGCCATGGAGAATCTGGGGTGCGTGACCTTCCGCGAGGCTCTCCTGCTCGTCGATCCCGAACGCGCCTCGCGCCTCGACCTCGAGCGGATCGCCGATGTCGTCTCCCACGAGATCGCCCACATGTGGTTCGGGGATCTGGTCACCATGAAATGGTGGAACGGCATCTGGCTGAACGAAGCCTTTGCCACCTTGATGGAACTCCTCTGCGTGGACTCCTTCCGCCCCGAGTGGCGGCGGTGGGTCAGCTTCGGGATCGAACGCGACCTGGCCATGGCCACCGACTCGCTCCACGCCACCCGGCCCGTCGAGTACCCCGTCGGTTCCCCCGACGAGGCCCAGGGTATGTTCGACGTCCTCACCTACCAGAAGGGTGCGAGCGTCCTTCGCATGCTCGAGCGCTACCTCGGGGAGGACGCCTTCCGCGCCGGTATCCGCCGCTATCTCGAGTCCCACCGATTCGCCAACACCGAGACCGCCGACCTCTGGGACGCCATCGAGGCGGCCAGCGGCGAGCCGGTACGCGACATCATGGACAGCTGGATCCTCCAAGGGGGCTTTCCCCTCGTCACCGTCGGTCACGCCGGTGACGACGCGCCGGGTACGGCGGGGGCCGCACTGACCCTGACCCAGGAGGCCTTCTCCTTCGCTCCTCCCACCGGTGCCTCCTCCATCGGGTCGGACTGGAGGATCCCCGTTCTCGTCCGTTCGACCGGCGGCTCCGAGACCCGCGTCCTCCTCGGGTCCGACCCGGCGGTGATCGCCCTCGACCGGAAAGGCGACGACGACGACGCTGCCGTGGTGAACGCCGGCGCATCGGGGTTCTACCGGGTCCGGTACCCGGCCGACCATCTCCGGCGCCTGGCCGCGCGGATCGGCGCGCTCGATGCGCTCGAACGGTTCACCCTTCTCGGCGACACCTGGGCCTCGGTCGTCGCCGGGCGCGCCGGACTGGAGGACTTCCTCCTGCTGGCCGACGCCATCGGAAACGAGGAAGACCCCGACGTCTGGGGCCAGGTGAGCGGCGCCCTGCGCTTCCTCGACCACACCGTCGACGACCCCACCCGGCCGGTCGTGGCCGCCTACACCCGGTCCCTCATGACGGAGGCCTTCGCCCGCCTCGGTTGGCAGCCCCTCCCCGGAGAAGGCGAACGCACGGCGACCCTCCGCGCCCAACTCCTCGGGATGCTCGGCACCGTCGGCCAGGACGAGGGCATTCGCGCCGAGTGTGCGGCGCGCCACGCCGCGGCCGTCGCCGGCGGCCCGGAGCTCGATCCGAACCTGGCGACCACCATCGTCAACGTGGCCGCGACCGTCGGCGGTGCCGCGGAGTTCGACACCTTTCTCGAGCTCTACCGGCATCCGACGACACCACAGTCCGAGACCCGTTACCTCTACAGCCTCACCGCCTTCCGCGATCCGGACCTGGCCGCCCGGGTCTTCGAGCTGGCACGCACGGAAGTCCGGACCCAGAACGCCCCCTTCGTCGTCCAACAGCTCCTGGCCCACCGCGACCACGGGCCGGCGACGTGGGCGCGTGTCCGCCAGGCCTGGGACGAGCTGATGGAACGGTTCCCGGCCCACACCGTGCCGAGGATGCTCGACGGCGTCCGCCTCCTCTGCCGTGACCGGACCCTGGCCGACGAGGTCCGGGGTTTCATCGGCGCCCATCCCGTCCCGAGCGGTCAGCGCACCGTGGACCAGATCGTCGAACGCCTGGGCGTGAACGAGGCGTTCGTGGCGCGCATCGGGGGGGCCGCCGCGCTCCTCACCGCCGCCACCGATCCTCGCCGCCCAAGCTGACCTGCCACCCCACCGCGGCCGCTCATGGATCTCTCCGTCGTCGGACTCACCTTCGGCGTCATCTTCGTGGCCGAACTGCCCGACAAGACGATGATCGCCACCATCGTCCTCGCCAGCCGACACCGTCCTCTCCCCGTCTGGATCGGGGCCGCCGCCGCCATGCTGGTGAACAGCGCGGTGGCCGTCGCCGCCGGTCGCCTCCTCGCCCTCCTCCCCCACATGGCCGTCGAAGCCGTCGTCACCGCCCTCTTCGCAGCGGGAGCGCTCTATCTCCTTCTCACCCGGGAGGCGGCCATCGCCCGGGAAGGGGAGGAGGAGGCCCGCAAGGTCGTGAGTGACCGGCACATCGCCCTGGCCGCCTTCGGCGTCATCGTCCTGGCCGAGCTCGGAGATCTCACCCAGATCCTGACGGCCAACCTGGCCGCCCACTACCACCAGCCCTGGTCGGTCTTCCTCGGGTCGGCCGCGGCCCTGATCATCGTCATGGGCATCGGCGTCATCGGGGGCCGGGCCCTCCTCCGCCTGCTTCCCCTCGGCGTGATCCGCAAGATCGCCGGCGCCCTCCTGGCCGGCCTCGCCGTCTACGCCGCCGTCCAGACAGCCCGAGGATGAGGAGTCCCCCATGAACGAGCCCCTTCCCGACCCCCCGACCGCCCCCCCACCGACCCCGGGCCCCTCACCGACCCGCTCCCCACGGGTCGAGGCCCTCCTCGACCTCGCTCGCGGTGCGAAGGGCTTCATGCCCGATGACGAGGGCCTCGCCCTCCACGACGCCGCCGTCCGGGCGGGCCGGGCCAGCCCGGAGGGCGCCACCCTGATGGAGATCGGCGCCTGGTGCGGCAAGTCGACCGTCTACCTCGGAGCGGCCGCCGAGACGACCGGGGCGGTCCTGTTCAGCCTCGACCACCACCACGGGTCGGAGGAGAACCAACCGGGCTGGGACCACCATGACCACGACGTCGTCGATCCCCTCACCGGCCGTATCGACACCCTGCCCTTCTGGCGCCGGACGGTCGACGGGGCCGGCCTCGGATCGTGCGTCGTCGGACTGGTGGGCGACTCCCCCACGGTCGCCTCCCGGTGGCGGACCCCGCTCGATCTCTGCTTCATCGACGGGGGCCACGGCCATGATCCGGCCTGGGCCGACTTCGCCGGTTGGGCCCCCCACGTGGCCGTGGGTCGGTGGCTCGCCATCCACGACGTCTTCCCCGACCCCGCCGACGGCGGTCGGCCCCCCTACGAGATCTGGACCGCCGCACTCGAGTCGGGTGAGTTCCGCGAGGACGGTGCCTGCGGATCCCTCCGCTTGCTCAGGCGCGTCGCCCCTCCGGGCGCGGCTCGGTGAGGTCCAGTCCGTTCGGCAGTGACTCCCCCCGGAACAGACCGGCCGCCGGCGAGGCGTTCGACAACGCGTCGGCCGCCAGGATGATGGCGCCGGCGGTGTACGTGGTCCGCTCGGAGAAGGGGAACGTCTCACGCTCGGGATAGACGATCCCGGTCCAGTACGACCCGTCCTCGCAGCGGTGCGCCTGTGCCCACGTGAACAGCGCCAGCGCGTCCGCCCGCCGTCCCACCGCGTCGAGGGCGAGGACACATTCGGCCGTCTCCGCCGCCGTCACCCACTGATTGGTGGACACGCACCGCACGCCGAGACCCTCCATCACGAATCCGTCCCACCACATCTCCATCCGGGCCCGCGCCGGTGCGCCCTCGAGGGCGCCGGACAGGACCGGGTAATACCAGTCCATGGCGAAGTCGTCCTTCGGCTCGAAGGCCTCCGGGGCCCGGGCGATGGCATGGGCCAGTCGGCCGGCGGCCAGCTCCCAGTCGGGTCGCTCCCGCCCGAGAGCCTCGGCGCACGCCACCGCGCAGCGCAGGGCGTGGTAGATCGACGACGATCCGGTGAGAAGCGGGTACCGCCCGGGACGACCGTCGGGATCCACCGACCACAGCACGGTCCCGTCGTCGGTCTGCCACCGCAGGACGAACGTCACGGCCCGGTCGATCATCGGCCACATCGCCTCGAGAACGGACCTGTCCCCCGTCACCCGGAAGTGGTGCCACCCACCGGTGGCCACATAGGCACAGACGTTCGTGTCGAGGCGCGGATCCTTCACCCCGACGCCCGGGAGGTAGTAGTTGAACCACGACCCGTCGGGCAACTGGCTGTCGGCCAACCACTGGTAGGCGAGCAGCGCCTCCTTGTAGAACCCCCCGACGGTGAGGCCCATGGCCGCCTCGGTGTGGTTCCAGGGGTCGCAGTGCCCACCGTCGGACCACGGGATCATCCCGTCGTGGCGCTGGACGGCGGCGATCGAGGCGGCCGTCTCCTCCACCTCCGACGCCGT
>Ga0209415_10009309_pt1 | contig 16893 bp, 13 predicted proteins | sample PeaSoiSIISIP2007_FD_187696 | JGI IMG/M metagenome (GOLD analysis project Ga0209415, IMG submission 187696) | Peat soil microbial communities from Weissenstadt, Germany - SII-SIP-2007 (SPAdes) (version 2) | ecosystem: Environmental > Terrestrial > Soil > Wetlands > Peat | place: Germany... | reverse complement strand
CAGGACTACGTAAACAGGGACTACAACGAATGGCAGCCGCGTGTTGGGCTCGCCTGGTCGCCGGACAGTAAGACCGTGGTTCGCGCCGGGTTTGGCATATTCTTCGACCGCCAGAACTTGACCTTCTTCTTTGTCCCGGGAACTCAAAAGGTGGTCGCTGGGTATCAATGCGGCAATCATGTGGACAAAGTCCCTGCCGTCGCCGCCATTTGCTCCGGAGCCGGAATTTCCCTGGAGTTTCCAAATATCCAGTCCAATCTGCTTCAATCTAGCCAGGGATACCAGATATTCGGATTTCCGGCGAGTCAGGGCGCAGCAGCTAAAGCCGCGGGCGTCATAAGCACTGGCGGCTACGACTCGTTCACAAACAATGGAACACCGACGGGAACTGTTTCGCTTGCTGGGACGTGCTTCACGACCGGCGCTTGCGGCATTGGCGAAGGCGGAATGGACCACAACTCCAGGACGCCCTACGCCGAACAGGCCAGTCTTGAAGTAGACCACCAGTTCGGCGGAGGTCTGGCGGTCAATCTCGGTTACCTTTTCGTGGCGGCACACAAACTGGTTCGCGGAAATAACATCAACATTCCTTGCCCGGTAGGCACGACGAAACCGGGGCCAGCTCCCGACCCGCTGCCGGAATGGATGCCGGGGTTGGTCAACGGGAACGGCACCCTTTCAGCGTGCACGGGTGCACCTGCTCTCGGGACAGGCGTGCTGGCTGGTCTGGGGCCTTTCTTTGGCGGCGTCTTCGGTTCGGGCTTGCAGACTCTTAACGGAGGGCTAGAAGATTACAACAACGACGTCGCCAACGCGGTATATCACGGCGGAACCGTGACGGTCATCGAGCGAGTCAAGAACTTCAACCTGACCGCCAACTACACCTACTCGCACACGATTGACAACGGCAACTTCACCACGTTCATCAACCTGCCGGTAAACCAGTTCGATTACAAGGCGGAGCGCGGCAACTCCAACCAGGATGCTCGGCACCGCCTCGTGACGAACTTTACCGCAACCGGACCCGAGGACACGTTCGTCCGGCACTTCACGCTCAGCAGCATCATCACGCTGCAATCCGGCCGTCCGTTCACGATGTTCTATGGAAACAACACTTTGAACGACGTGGCCGGAGGCGCAACCGACCGCGTGGGCGGCCCGCTGGTCAAAAGCAACTGTCCCGACGTGAGCAACTGCTCGACGATGATTTCCAGGAATACCTACGTTGGCGATCCACTGTACTCCTGGGACTTTCACCTCGGGCGGTACTTCCAGCTCACCGAGCGGATCAAGATGGACCTCAGCGTCGATGCTTTCAACCTGCTCAACCGATCGAACGTGGATGAGATTTCGCCGGTCTATGGTTCGCCTGTGTTCTGCGGCAACGCCATCCCGAAGCACTATCGAGATGCTGCGAGCCGCGCCATCCAGGCAGGGTCCTCGGCTTGCCCGGTGTCCGCCAACGGCTTAGCAATTCCCGGAGTGGGGAGTTTTGCGCGCACGCCAATAACCGATGCAGCGCCGCCGGGCACCTCGTGCTTCCCGCCGACGATAGCTGCGTCATGTATATTCATTCCGGCCACACCGACTGCGACTTTTGGCTTGCCGAGGACCATGCTCAACCCGCGGCAGTTCCAGCTTGCGGCGAAGTTCTCGTTCTAGCTGCAAGACGGTAACGGAGTGTTGCAGAAGGCCGGGCTCGCGCCCGGCCTTCTTTTTTGCTCTCAGCTTACGGAAAAGGGCGCCTTTTAGGGGGTCGGAGCTTCTAGCTCCGACATAGATCGCCTGCTCTCAATGCGCTTTAGCGCCTGAGGACACTCTTCACTGCCTTTTTCCGCAGCCTGTCTAGCGATTTCGTACAAAGGCGGCACGCAACGGCGCAATCTGGGCTTGCAGTCGCGGCGTTGTTGTCTACCAGCGGCGCAATGTAGTAATCTTCCGCTTCAATCTGGGAATCAGGATTGACGGGGTTGGCGCTCCGAGTTCCACAGGACCAGCCGGAAAGCGTGCTCTTGGGACACTTCGCTTGGGTGCTTCACTTCCAGACATGCAGCAATTGAACGCCAAGCCTGAGCCGCTCGAGGTGGACTTCGCGCGATCGGCGATCCTCGTCGTGGACATGCAGAACGCGTTCGCGAGCAAGGGCGGCACGCTCGATATTGCCGGCGCGGATCTGACCGAAGCACCCAGCGTGGTGCGAGCGATTCGGTCCGTTCTCGATGCCGCGCGGCCGGCGGGGGTGCCGATTGTCTACCTCCAGACGGGATACAAGCGGGATTTGAGCGACGCCGGAGGCCTCCGCTCTCCGAATTATCACAAAGAGACAGCGATGCGCCTGATGTGCGCGAAGCCGGAATTGAAAGGCAAGCTACTGACCGAGGGCGGCTGGGATTTCCAGATCGTGGACGAGCTGGCGCCGCAGCCGAGCGACATCGTGGTCGTCAAAACGCGGTACAGTGGCTTTGCGGGAACGACGCTCGATTCGCAGCTGCGCGTCCGCGGCATCCAGTATCTATTCTTCGCCGGCATTGCCGCGAACGTGTGCGTTGAATCCACGCTGCGCGACGCCTATTTCCATGACTACTGGCCGATTCTGCTGACGGACGGCACCATGCAGGCGGGCGAACGAAGCGCGTACGATGCGACCATCTTCAATGTAGAATCGTTCTTCGGCTGGACGATCGATTCGAAACAACTGTGCGCCGCTTTGGCGGCGAAGGGCGGGTAGGACATCGTGTGGACGGTTGACATTGATGTGGGCGGCACGCTGACCGACGGTCTTTTCACCGGCAGCGATAGCGTGACTTGCGTGAAGGTGGACACAACTCCGCACGATCTGACCGTGTGTCTTTTCGACTGCCTCGCGCAGGGAGCGGCGCAGCTGAATTTCCCGGACACGGCTGCGTTTCTTGAAAACGTCGAGCTGATCCGGTGGTCCACCACGATCACGTCCAATGTTCTCGCGGAGTTGCGCGGGCCGCGCATCGGCCTGCTCGTCTCCCAGGGCCACGAGAGGAATTTGTACGGGAGCGACGCGCAAAGCGGAGTCCTGAACAAGCTGCTTTCCGCGCGCGACGTGATCGGCATGAATGGCTCGGCGACCGAAGCCACAATCATGAACGCAGCCCGCGTGCTTCTGGAAAGCGGCGTGCGCCGGATTTGCATCAGCCTGGAGGGCGCCCACCGCCAACCGGAGCGCGAAATCGCCTGGAAGCGGATCATTGACCAGCAATACCCCGATCACTTCCTGGGCTCCGTCCCCGTCCTCGCCGGAAGCGACATTTCCAAGAGCGCGGACGATCGCACGCGCTCCTATTGCGCGGTGATCAACGCCTACACGCACGGAGCGCTCGCCGCAACTTTGTTCAAGGCGGAGGACGATCTACGCGAAACATGCCGTTACGAAGGGACGTTTCTCGTAAGCCATATCAACGGCGGCGTCGCCGGGATCGCGAAGACGCGCGCGATTGACACCCTCGAATCCGGGCCGGTGCTGGGAATTCTCGGCAGCGCGTACCTGGCAAAAGCCTATGGCCTGAAGGACGTGATTGCCATGGACGTGGGCGGCACGACGGCGAAGATCAGCCTGCTCGCAGGCGGCGAGCCGATCTATCGCAAGCCGTCCGACCTGTTTGGCATTCCCGTGGAGCTTTCGCTCCCCTATCTGCGCTCGATCGCGCTCGGTGGCGGCAGCGTGGTGAAGCCGCTGGCCGGGACGAAAGGATCGGCCGTTCAGTTGGGTCCTGAAAGCATGGGATCGTATCCCGGACCGTCTTGCTACGGCCTGGGCGGCGACCGGCCCACGCTCACCGACGCGTTCGTCACCGCGGGGCTCATCAATCCGGACTATTTTCTCGGCGGAACGAAACAGATTGACCGCGAGCTGGCCCGGAAAACGATGGAGGAATCGGTGGCGAAGCCATTGAAACTTTCAACCGAAGAGGCGTCCAAGGCCGCGATCGGCCGCGCGTTTGAGATGGTGGCGGGCGTGATCGCCGGCGCGCAGGCAGAGGTTCAGCAGGACTTGTCCAAACACGCGCTCTTTGCTTACGGTGGAAACGGCGGGCTTTTTGCCTGCAGCGTGGCCGAGAAGGCGGGGCTGAATTCCGTGTACGTCTTTTCGCTCGGCCCGGTGTTCAGCGCGTTCGGCTCTTCCGTTTCCGATATTTGCCACGTGTACGAGCGCGCGTTGCCGGAGCCCTTGATAACCGACGACAACGTTGCGCGGATTCGCGCGATGCTCGACGAAATGAAGGCCGAAGGCGCGCAGGACCTGCTCGGCGAGGGCATCCGGCCCGAGCACCTGAGCTACGGCCTCGAATTCGAAGTCGCCGGGAAGGGCAGCCACTCTGCGCCGGTAGCGGTCGCCGAATCTTCGTTGCGCTCCGCGAAAGAATTGCAGTCAGCCCTCGAAAGCGCCCTCGGCGCGCCGCGCGGCGCAATTTCTCTCGATCTTTTCCGCCTGCGCGTGAAGAAAGAAATGTCCAAGCCGAAGCTCGTGGAGCGCTCGTCGGAAGGACCCGATTCATCGCACGCGCGCGTGGGAAGGCGGCAGGTATTCTGGGGCAGCCGCAACGGCGATGCGCAGATCTATCGCTGGGAATTGCTGCGGCCGGGAAACCGCGTCGCGGGCTGCGCGGTGCTCGAGGGCCTGAATACCACGTACTTCGTTCCCGAGGGCTGGGCCCTGGTTGTGGACGGATTTGGAAACGGAAAGCTGAGCCGGGCATAGGAAGGCTGACATGTCATCCGAAACGCAGAACCGGATTCGCATCACCGAATATCTCGATCTCGACATCGACCGCGAGGAATGGATGTGCAACCGGTGCGGCCGCGTGCTGGGTCCCGCGCGCGAGAATTACAAAAAGGGCTGCTTGATGCACGATCGCGACCCGCGGGAAATCCATCCGCGAGTGATTTCGGCGGACTTCAACTTTTCTCCCGATCCGCTCTGGGTCCGCATCGTGGAATGCTATTGCCCGGGCTGCGGAACGCAGATCGAAACCGAATACCTGCCGCCCGGACACCCCATCACGTACGACATCGAAATCGATCTGGATAGCCTGAAGGAACGCCTGCGCAAAGGGGAATTCGTGATTCGCGAAAAACGCCTCGAGGCCACCGAATGAACTCGATTGATATCGACGTCGGCGGGACGTTCACCGATCTGGTCCTCAATTTCAAGGGCAGGGCACTGATCAAGAAAGTGCCCACGACTCCGTACGATCTTTCCGTGTGCTTTTCGCGCGTGATCGAGGAAGGCGCCGGCGCGCTGGGATTGCAGATTGAAGAGCTTTTGCCCTCGATCGATATGATCCGCTATTCGACCACGATCGCCATGAACCGGCTGATCGAGCGGAAGGGACCGCGCCTCGCGTTGATCACCACGGAGGGCCACGAGGACGTGGTCCTGATCGGTCGGGGAGCGCAGTGGATCGACGGCACGCGCGTCCAGGAGCGCAGAAACCTGGCGATCCAGTCCAAGCCCGAGCCGTTGATCCCCCGCGAGCTGATTGTCGGTGTCAAGGAGCGCGTGGATTCGCGCGGCAACGTGATTCGCCCGCTGGACGAGAAAAACGTGCGCGAGAAAGTGCGCTACCTGGTCAATCGCGGAGCGCGCGGCTTCGTCGTGTCGCTCTTGTGGGGATTTCTGAATCCCGTGAACGAATGGCGCGTGAAGGAAATCATCCGCGACGAGTACAAGGAATTCCACATCGGCTATATGCCCGTGGTCCTCGCCGGGCAGGTGGTCGGCAAGCTCGGCGAATACGAGCGAACGCTCGCCGCAATCCTCGACGCGTATTTGCAGCGCTCCATGCAGATCGAGCTTTCCGCGATGTGGGACAAGCTCCGCGAGCGCGGCTACAAGAAACCTCTGCTGATGATTCAAAGTTCCGGCGGGATCGCCGAGGTGTTTCGCACGTCGGCCAGCCGGACGTTCAACAGCGGACCTGTCTCGGGCCTGATGGGCGCGCATCACGTGGCGAAATCGCTCGGCTACCAGAACGTGGTGATGACGGACATGGGCGGAACGAGCTTTGATGTTGGCCTGGTGGTCAAAGACAGCGTCCGCAGCTACGACTTCCGCCCGATCATCGACCGCTGGATGGTCGGCATCACCATGATCAAGACGCTTTCCATCGGCGCCGGCGGCGGCTCGATCGCGTACATCAACAAGCTTCTTCAAAATCGCGTGCAAGTGGGCCCGCGCAGCGCCGGCTCGATGCCGGGTCCGGCGTGTTTCAACCTCGGAGGAACGGAGCCGACAGTCACCGACGCGGACGTGGTGCTGGGCTACATCAATCCCGATTACTATTTCGGCGGGAAGATGAAGCTCGACAAAAATCGCTCGATTGCCGCCATTCGCGACAAAATCGCCAAGCCTCTCGGCCTCAGCGTAGAAGAAGGTGCCGCGATCATCCGCAAGATCGTCAACGGCAATATGTCCTCGGCGATCATGAAGGAAGTCCATCTGCGCGGATATAGCCCGGAAGAATTCATTCTGTTCGTCGGCGGCGGCGCCGGCGCGACGCACGCCGAAGGGTTCAAGGGCGACATTCGCAAAGCGGTCATGTTCCCGTTTTCGCCGGTTTTCTGCGCGTACGGCTCGTCCACGATGGATATCATGCACGTGTACGAAGCCTCGAAGAAACTCACGCTGATGACCCCGGGCGATCAGCAGATCACGAACGAATTCGCCGTATATAACCAGGCTGTTGAATCGCTCGTGGAGCAGGCCCGCAAGGACCTGGTCGCCGATGGCGTCGATACGGCGAAAGCCGCGTTTGTGCTGGAGCTGGACATGCTTTACGGCGGACAGTTCCACGTGAAACGTTGCCTCTCGCCGCTCCTTTCGATTCATTCTGTTGAAGATGTGCGCGCCATCTGCGACGCGTTCAACAAGGAATTCAGCGAGGCGTTTAGCCCATTTGTCGTGAACCCCGAAGGCGGCATTTTCATCGAAAGTTTCATCTTGAAGGCCATCGTGACGACGCCGAAAGTCGATTTGCCGAAGTCGCCGCTGGGGACAAGCGATCCTTCATCGGCGCGAAAGGGCGAGCGCCCCGCGTATTGGCCGGAAGAAAAGGCTTACCGCGCCACGCCGATTTTCACGTACGAAGCCTTGAAGCCGGGGCACGTGATCGATGGCCCTGCCGTGGTCGAAGGGGAATACACGACGATCGTTGTGCCTCCGCTAATGAAGCTTTCGATTGACGAGCGAGGCCTCGGTATTCTGGAAGCGTAAGGCGATTCGAGAATCGAAGGAGAGTTATGCCTATCCCGACACTGGCGGAAAAGCTGGAGTGGCTGAAACCCGCGCCGGCCACCCCGTACGAAAAAGAATGCGCCGCCAAAGTTCCGCAAGGCGACTACGAAATCGGCGTGCAAGTCACCAACGACATTCTCGACGAAGCGATGGAAGTGTTCGTCCGGTCATCGCGCAGCTATTTCGGCGTCTCCGGCGACTCGATGGTCGCGATCTTCACGGCCAATGGGGATCTGATCAACGCATCGTGCGGCACGTACTTGCACGCGATCATCCAGCCGATCATCATCAAGTTCATTCACAAGTATTACCGCGAGAATCCTGGAATTAAGGACGGCGACATCTGGTACACCAACGACGCGCTGTATGGCGGCATTCACAATCCCGATCAGGTCGCGCTGATGCCCATCTTTCACAAGGGCAAGCTGCTGGCGTGGGGCTCGGCGGCCCTGCACACCACGGAGACCGGCGCGATCGAGCCGGGCGGAATGCCGGTGAGCGCGAAATCGCGGTTTGAAGAAGGCCTCAACCTGCCGCCCATAAAGATCGCGGAGAATTTCCAAATCCGGAACGACTTTCTCGAAATGTATTCCGCCTACGGAATGCGCGCCCCGGCCATGTTCATTTCAGACTTGCGTGCGCGGTGCACAACCGCGGACCGCGTCCGAGTGCGGGTGCTGGAGCTCGCGGAAAAGCGCGGCCCTGAGTTTGTGACCGGTTTGTTCCGCAAAATGTCCGACACGGCGGAGGCCGGCGCACGAAAGAAAATCCACGACCTTCCCGACGGCAAGTTCCGCTCCATCACATTCAATGATGCGATTGGCATGACGCCGGCCCTCGTGCGTTCCTGCTACCTGACGCTCACGAAAAAGGGCGACGGAATCATATTCGATTTTCACGGAACTTCGCCCGAGAATCCATCCTCGTACAACGTGCATCCGCAAGCGGTGGTCGGCCACATCGCGAATTTCATGTACGAATACATGTTCCACGATCTGCCCATCTGCAGCTCCACTTTCGCGCCGCTTGATTTCGTCTTTCCCGAGGGCTGCATCATGTACCCCGACAAAATGGCGGCCACCAGCTGCTGCGTGTACATCGGCATGCAGGCGCGGTGTGCGACGCAAAACAGTTTCGCCAAAATGGTCTTCTCCAATCACTCCTCGTGGCGGCAGGTGGCCGCGCCTCCGGGAAGCCAGCACACGTCGCAGATCTGTGCCGGCCTTTCGCAGTGGAAGCTCGCGTATTCGGACGTGCTTTCTTTCGCGCTCAATAGCATGGGCCAGGGAGGGCGGGCCGCGACGGACGGAATGGATTCCTACGGCTTCGCCTGGTGCGCGTTTGGCCGCGCTCCCGATTCGGAGCAGGTGGAAAGCGAACTCCCGGTGACGGTCACGCTCTCACAGCACTGGAAGGACTCCAGCGGTGCCGGGCTTCATCGTGGAGGATCGGGCGGCGTGCAGCACTGGATGGTCCACAAGGCTCCCGAGGTCATTTCCATGTGCATGGGCAACGGCAGCAAAGTGCCGCTCGGCCAGCCGCTGTTTGGGGGGTATGCATCCTCGCCGATTCCCGGCATCAGCATCCGCCACACCGATTTGCTGCAGCAGATGCACGACGGGAATCCGCAACTCTCGCTCGACAACCGCGACATTCTCGAGAAGCACTCCGTTCATGGAGACTGGAGCTACGAACTGGTGGCGCGAACGCCCAAGCCATACCAGGAGGGAGATCTGCTGTTCGGATTCAGTGGCGGAGGACCGGGCTACGGCGATCCGCTCGAACGCGAGCCCAGCGAAGTTCTCGACGATCTCCGCAGACAGATCATCTCGGAGTGGACAGCCCGAAACATCTACAAGATCGCGTACGATGTCGAGCGTCGCAAGCTCGACCCCGAAAAAACCAAGCAACTTAGAGACGAAGAGAGGCGCGCGCGGCTGGCCCGTGGAAAATCCTTCGGCGAATTTGAGAAGGAGTGGAGCAAGCTGAGCCCGCCCAAAGAGATTCTTCAGTACTACGGATCCTGGCCGGACGCCAAGCCGACGGGACCGGTGATTCGTTAGCCGGAAATGGCCGAGAGCGCGACTCCTCGCCAGTTGCTCCAGGGATTCTTGCAAGGCGCGCCACCTGCGCGCCCGCTGTTCCTGCCGATCGTGTTTGCTCATGGCGCGCGCATTGAAAATGTGCCGCTCCGGGCTTTCCTCACGAATCCCACCAAGATCTCGAACTCGCTGAGGCAGATCCGTGCGCGCCTGCATGTGGATGGCGTGATGTGCTATTTCGATCCGCTCCTCGAAGCAGAGGCCCTGGGCGGCACCGTTCAGTGGGAAACGGAGGATCGGCCGCCATCGCTCCGGTGGCCGAATGCCGCGCCGGGTGGCGAACTGCCCGAAGACCTGCGGTCGCCCGAGGACGCAGCAAAGCACGGCCGGGTCGGCGTCGCGGTCGAAGTCATCCGGCGGCTGAAGTCCGTGCTGCGAGATGACTGTCTGCTCATGGCAGCCGTCAGCGGCCCCTTTACTCTTGCTGCGATGCTCACTCAGATCGAGGGCGGCGACACGCTGCGCGCACAGGATATTTCGGTTTCCGCTCTCGATCTTGCGACGGCGGCGATTTCGCCGATTGCCAAGGCGCTGCTGGAAGCCGGAGCAGGTGTGATCTTCATCCGCGAGGAAGTGCTGCCCGCACTTTCGGCTGGCGATGTATCGGACTGGGCTGCGCGGCTCGCGACCACAATCAATATTATTCGCTTCTATCAGGCGCTTCCCGTTCTGCTGCTGCCTCGGGCGGGCTCGGCCGCTGCAAATCGTGAAGCGGTCGTCCAGCAGCACTGGGACTGCATCGTTTGTCCGGCGCTCGACGCGACGGCACCGGATTGGCCCGCCGGATTTGGCGTCGCTCTGCCTCTGGAAGCGTTCGAACCCGGAGATTCCGGCAGCGCCATGCTCGATGAGGGCATTCGCCGGATTATTTCAGGTCCGCTGCCGGCCGTAGTGACCACGGCGGGCGACATCCCTGCGACGACGGACATGGAGCGCCTGAAAAAAGTGTGGGGAAATTTGCATTCGCGGTGAGTGAGCCGAACAGATGAGTGGGCCCAAGAATCGAACGGGGCGAAGCGCTGCCGAGGCTGGCGTGCGCCGGGTGCGGATGCGCACTTCAGGAGCGTCCCTCAAGCGGCTTCCCGGCGGCGCGGTGCTCGTCAAGCCGGACGAAACACTTCGCCCCTATCCCAGGGTGCTGACGGACCGCCTGGCTCACTGAGCCAAGGCTACTCCCGGGAAGGTCTGCATCGTAACATCCAACTCAAATTACTGATTGCGGCAATCGGAATTCTAGATTCGAGACACTCATCTGACTTTTTTCGAATCGCTTATACCTTCGTATAGCAACCACTTGCAGTCGCTTCCGGAATTATTTTGGAGCGGCAGGCAGAGAACTGCTCGGCCTGAAGAGGGCCTTGCGACCGTTCGACTCCGTGTGCATCATTGGAATCCATTCGTCTGTTACGGAGGTTTTGAAATGAACTTATCAGCTGCCCGCTTGGCTGCAATTGTCGCGCTCCTGGCCGCGAGTTTGGGCGCCGTCCCGGCTTCCCGCGCCGACGAATCTGCTCCAACCCCGTCGGTCACCGCCACATCCGTTACCCATGTTAATTTCAAGTCGCCGAAGCCGTTCGATGCCGTCACCGCGGCCATCGAAAAACAGCTGGGGAAATTCGATGCGCAAGCCTACGGGGCGATTATGAAGACTCCGCTGAACCCGGCCGAAGTGGAATCCAAGATCCACGCCATGGAAGGAACCAGCGGCTTCATGCTCTTTGCCATGCGAGACCACGGACAACTCCTCGCATTGAAGGGGAAGCAGGCTTCGGTCAAGCAATATGAAATCGGGAATCCGCTTTTCGCCGTGGAGATGACCCGGGAGGATCTCCGCGCGGGAGAATATGCGCCGCTAAGAATTTGCGTTTACGTAGGCGAGGACCAGCTGACGCACGTGGACTACGACCTCCCGTCCAGCATTTTTGGCAGGTTTAAGTCCGCGCAGGTGGACAAAGTGGCGAAGGGTCTGGACGAAAAGCTCGAGGCATTGATCGCAAACGCGCTGAAGAATTGACAGTCTAATTCGGATGGGGAAACTGCGCGACAATGTCCCATCCGGGAAACGATCTCGAGCGTAGTCCGCGCGGAAACTGAGGAGCGGGAATGGGCCTGAAATCCGAATCGCCGCAAGTTTTGTATCTGGACGACCTGTGCGTCGGACAGCGCTTCTCGTCCGATTCGCATCGCATGGATGAGAATCGCATGAAGGAATTCGCGGCGGAATTCGACTCGCAGCCTTTCCACCTCGACGAAGCCTCCGCCCGGGACACCATCTTTCGCGGGCTCGCCGCCAGCGGCTGGTACACCGCCGCCGCTACCATGCGTCTTGTGGTGACCGGAGAATTGCGGATCGCCGGCGGACTAGTGGGCCTGGGGGGGTGAGATTACTTGGCCCAAGGCAACGCGCCCCGGCGATACGCTGCGCGCGGAAAGCGAAATCGTCGAAATAGTGCCTTCGCGTTCCAAACCGAATCAGGGTATCGTCACGGTTCGCATGACGACGCTCAATCAAAACCGCGAGGAAGTCCAGGTGTTCATCGCAAAACTTCTCGTCTTCAGGCGTCCTGCGTAGACCCATAACGCATCCTGATTCTAGCCGGTGCCCTGGATCACCGATCCATCCGGCGTCCGAAACTCATTGGGATGTTCGTCAATGATAGGGTGCTTCGCCGCAAGCGCCTCGTCCACTTCGATTCCCCATCCCGGTTTCTCGTTGATCCATGCGTAGCCGTCCTTAATTTCAAGGCAGCCCTGGAAAATGTCCTGAACCAGCGGCGTGTAGTCGAAATGTTCGTGAATGCCGAAATTGGTGTTGGTGAGATCGAGAGTCAGATTGGTCATGTGCCCGACGGGAGAATTGGGACTGCCGTGCCAGGCAAACTTCACCTCATAATTCTCGGCAAACGCGGCGATTTTCCGGGCGGCGGTGAAGCCTCCGATGTGGGAAACATGGTGACGGATATAGTCGATCAGACGCTCTTCCACGAGAGGCCGCCATTCATGCGGGTTATTCCAGAGTTCGCCGATCGCGAGAGGCGTGGTGCATTGCTGTCGGACGATCCGATAGTGGCCTGCCTCTTCCGGCGCAAACAGATCCTCGCAATAAAATAGTTTGAATGGCTCGACGTCCTTGCAGAACCGAGTGGCTCGTATGCTGTCCAGCAACGAATGCACATCGACGCCGAGCCCAATTTCCGGCGGCATTTCCTTTCGAAACGTCTCAAACGCCGCGAGAATCTTGCGGGTCTCCTTGTCGCGATCGAAGGGCACGGACCCATCATCGAATTTCGGCTGCCCATAAAGAGTCGTGCCGGCGCCGTCCCGAAGGAACATGGCGACCAGAAGATTGCGGCAACCCTTCTCGACGAGCTTCATGGAATTCTCGACAAGCTGTTTGCCGGGGTCCTGGGCGCCCATTCCGACGTGCAGATAAATGTCCGCCGCCTCCCTGCATTTGCCGCCGACGAGTTGATATACCGGCATGCCCGCTTGGCGGCCTTTGATGTCCCACAGAGCGTCGCAGACGCCGCCGATGGCGCAGTTCTGAACCGTGTCGTTCTTGTAGTAAGAACTCATGTAACAGAGCTGCCAGATCTGCTCGATTCTGTCCGTGGTTCTGCCCATCACCAATGGCTTCAAGTACTCCTCGACTGCTGCGCGAACGAGTTTGGCGCGGCCTCCGGGAAACGTGGCTGTGGCGCAACCGTAACCGTGGAGTCCTGCCTGATCGGTCGTGACCTTTACGACCGTCGAGTCATTGGTGCCGCCGCCCCCGACCTCAATCACGCTGACGTCTTTGATGCGCGGCGCCGGCATTCCGCGCGTGGCGCGATCCACGGCTGCTTGCGCGTCTTGTTCTCTTGGCGTGGTGCCGGCGTGAGCAATTGGGCCCCGGAAAAAGCCGGCTACCGCCGCGCCGCCACCCAGCAATGCCGCTTGCAGCATTGCGCGGCGATTTTGCACGCCCACCGCAGGCGAGTTTCCGCCCCCACCGCCAGACCTAGGATTCCTCATGAGCACCTCACCCAAACGATCGGAGGGATTGTAACCGGAATTCGCGATCCTGCGTCTGCTCAGTGTAGAATCCAGCCGCGCATATAAGGGACCAACGGTGGGGGCACGTACGATCATGGTCCCGCGCCCATTACGAGCACGATTGCAGAAAAGAGAGAAGGAGTGTTCATGAAAAAGCAGAAGTCAGAGAGGTCGTTGTCGTCGGGCAAGTTTGGCGTCATCGTCGCGGCAGGTATTCTTGCGGTCGCGATGGCGACAGCGGGTATCGCGCGGACTTCGGCCGGTTCGCCGAACGCCGCACCAGCAAGCGACGATGGAAAAGTACTGGGCATGGCGTTCGATGGCCACCAGGTCTCGAATCTGGATAACTCGATCAAGTTCTACGAAGTGCTCGATTTTAAGGTGTCGAGCAAGACCGACTGGAAGGTCGATAAAATTGCCAACGCGCTGGGTGGAACGAAGGGTGCGATGTCTCGCACGGCGGTCGTGGCGATGCAGAGCTCCGTCTCCGATAAACCGTTCAACCTGATACTCCGGGAGTACAAAGGCATCGACCGCAAGGACTGGAGCAAGCTAACTTCCGCGGATTTGGGCGCGGGCCACATGGATCTTACGGTGATGGACGATTGCAACCCCACAATGGACAAGCTCAAGGCCGTCAATCTGCTTAAGGTGCCGCAGATGAATATGCCAGGCGGCGCCCCTCCGCCGAACGGGCCGCGTAGGTTCGTATTCGTACAGGATCCCGATGGATGGTTCATCGAACTGTTCGCGAAAATGGCGCCCGCGCCCGGAGCGCCTCCCGAAGCGCCCAAGGTTTCGAATTCCACCGCGACCCAGGCAAACATCGAAAGGCTCGGGAAGCAAGCCGGCTTCAACCACATCGGCTTGAACGTGATTGATCCGGCGAAAGCGCTGGCGTTTTATCAGGGCGTGTTGGGTGGAGACTACCCTGCCCTCGATCCGGCGCCTGCCGCCGGTGGTGCTGCGCCACGGATGACCATGCTGAACGGCTGGTTCCCGCAGGCCACCACCACCGGCAACGTGCGGCTCGAACTGCTCGGATCTCCGCAAAATCGGAACAAGCCCGCTCCGGACCAGCACTTTGCCGATATCGGCGTCAACTACGTCGGCTTTCAGGTGACCAATATCGACGCAGTGTACGCGAAGGCGAAGGCGGCCGGCGCTAAGACGGTGTCGGACGGCGGAATCGTGAAAGTAGGCGACGGCCGCGCCGTGATGCTGCAGGATCCCGACGTCGGCGGGTTTGTCGAACTGTGGGAGCCGAAAAAGTAGTGTTCTAGCTGTGCTGCTTGAATTCCGTCGCGCAGCGGGAGGCCGATTTTTTTCCCCGCCGCTGCGCGATAATGGCTCTAACCCCTGCCAATAAAGGGCATTTTCGTCGCCATGAGGGTCATGAATTGGACGTTGGCGTCGAGAGGCAGCGACGCCATATAGACCACGGCGCGCGCAACGTCCGCCGGATCCATCGTAGGCTCGACGGCGATGGTTCCGTTCGCTTGCGGAACGCCTTTTTTCATTCTTTCCGCCATTTCGGTCGAAGCGTTTCCGATGTCGATTTGACCGCAGGCGATGTCGTGCTTCCGGCCGTCGAGGGAAGTCACCTTCGTGAGGCCGGTAATACCGTGCTTGGATGCCGTGTAGGGAGCGGAATTCGGACGGGGGCTGTGCGCCGAAATGGAGCCGTTGTTGATGATGCGCCCGCCGCGCGGCTCCTGGCTCTTCATGATTTTGAACGCTTCCTGCGTGCACAGAAATGTGCCGGTCAGGTTGGTATCGACAATGGACCTCCACTGCTCGTACGTTAAGTCCTCGAGCGGCACGGCGCGGCCGGAGATGCCGGCGTTATTGAACAGCAGGTCGAGCCGTCCGAACGCGCTTTTCGTTCTTGCGAAAAGCTCGCGCACGGAGGCCGGATCGGTGACGTCCGCGGCTATGACCAGCGCTTGCGAATCGGCCTGCTTCACTTCGAGCGCGGTCGCTTCCAAAGTTTCCATTCGCCGGCCGGCAAGAACCACCGAGTAGCCGTTTTGAGCCAGGGCAATGGCGACGTGTTTGCCGATCCCGCTGCCGGCGCCGGTTACGATGGCGATCTTTGACAACGAGTGGGGCGAAGAGTTCATGAGCATCCTCCGCCGCCGGCCACAGTGCGCCGTGGGTTGCCCCCGGTGTCCCCCGAAACATGCAGCAACGGCAGCATGGACTTTGCTCCCTTAAGCAGGCTTACGTGGCCAATGGCGCGATGATCGGCACCGGATGGGATGAATGACACGACGAACTCACGGGCAGCCTCCGAAATCGGCCACAGCAAGTCTCCGCACGAGCATCATAGCCTAGTTTTCGGACGAGGGCGGATTGCGGGAGGGGAAACCCGGCACATGCAGGATGGTTGCGCAAATTCTCGCACTTAGCTATCATAAGTTAGCTAAGAGACGACATGACCAAAGTCACGATTCACCAGGCGAAAACGAATCTCTCCCGCCTGATCCGAAAGGTTTCCGAGGGCGAAGAGGTGATCATCGCGCGGGGCGCGGAGCCCGTGGCGCGACTCGTGCCCGTGGGCAAAATAAAGGGCAAACGCCAGCCAGGATCGCTCAAGGGAACGCTGCAGGTCGGCCCGGAATTTTTCGAGCCTCTTCCCGAAGGCGAGCTGTCGAGCTGGGAGTAGCTACATGCGCGCATTGCTGGACACCCACGCCCTTCTTTGGTGGCTTTCCGACGAACCGTCACTGACGCGCACCGCTCGAAAAATCATCGCGGATACCGAGAACACCCTGATCGTCAGCGCTGCTTCCGCGTGGAAGATCGCGACAAGAGTTCGCTTGAACAAACTGCCGAGCGCCGCAAACCTGGTCTCCGATTTTCACGCGCAGATCGAACGGGAGAGATTCCAATTGCTGGACATTTCCGCCGAGCATGGAATTCGGGCTGGCCTGTTGCCCGGCCCGCATCGAGACCCGTTTGACCGGATGCTGATCGCGCAGTCCCAGGCGGAAAACATTCCGATTATCAGTAACGAGACGGCATTCGACGCCTACGGTATTAGGCGGCTGTGGTGATCTGAAACTCTTCCGAGCGACGTGGCGGGGCAAATAACGGCGCGCCCGGAGGGGACGATCTTAGAACTCTTCTTGACACTTTCGTCGCAAGTTTGCCGAGGATTGAATTCCTTCCCGGACTGAGCGCCTAGCATGATTCAAGAACGAGAAACGGTGAAAGGGAACGCTACCTCGCGCACCCTTCTGAGAATCGAAGAGTGCGGCACCCCATGAATTTCATTCTCGGCTTGAATCGACGCGGGTATGATCGGCGCATGTGGGGATGGAATTGATGGCGTACCTGGGCCCTAAGGGTGCGCCACCCGCCGTTCGAATGGGCAATACCGAAAATTGCTAAAAACAACCTGCCTAAAAAGTGGCGCGCCCGGAGGGGTTCGAACCCCCGACCTTGTGCTCCGGAGGCACACGCTCTATCCATCTGAGCTACGGG
>Ga0209415_10009308_pt1 | contig 16894 bp, 18 predicted proteins | sample PeaSoiSIISIP2007_FD_187696 | JGI IMG/M metagenome (GOLD analysis project Ga0209415, IMG submission 187696) | Peat soil microbial communities from Weissenstadt, Germany - SII-SIP-2007 (SPAdes) (version 2) | ecosystem: Environmental > Terrestrial > Soil > Wetlands > Peat | place: Germany... | reverse complement strand
CGACGGCGTTGAGATAGGCCGGCGCCCCCGGATCGGGCCAGGCGGCCGAGCGCCACCAGCCCGATCGCTGCACAACGCGCAGGTCCGAGCGCAGAAAAGCTGAGAGGGCCGCTTCCAAAAGCGCTTCGACGCTGGGATAGTCCCCGGCCAAATTGCCGCCTACAGCGAGGATGATGGCCTCATCGAGCGGCGCCGAGCGAACTCCTGGAAGGGTTGCCACCAAATGACCTTCTATCCCACCGAGCGGTTGGCGCTCTTCATCGACGGCGCCAACCTCTATTCCTCGGCCAAGGGGCTGGGTTTCGACATCGACTACAAGCGCCTGCTGGAAGAGTTCCGCAATCGCGGCGTCCTGGTGCGCGCCTACTACTACACCGCCCTGGTGGAGGATCAGGACTACTCGCCGATCCGCCCGCTGGTCGACTGGCTCGACTACAACGGCTTCACCCTGGTGACCAAGACCGCGCGCGAATACGTCGACTCCCAGGGGCGCAAACGCTGGCGCGGCGACATGGACGTCGACCTGGCCGTCGACATGATGGAGATCGCCGACCGCGTGGACCACGTGGTGCTGTTCTCCGGCGACGGCGACTTCCGCCGCCTGGTTGAAGCGATGCAGCGCAAGGGCGTGCGCGTCACCGTGGTCTCCACCGTCAAGTCGCAGCCGCCGATGGCCTCCGACGACCTGCGCCGACAGGCCGACGTGTTCATCGACCTCGCCGACCTCGCCGACATCATCGGCCGCCCTGCCCGACTGCCGCGGGTGATCCAGGAGGCGAAGGCGTCCTACCGGGCCGCGCGCGGCGACCAGGAGGTCGATGCCGAAACTTGATGTCGGCGCGGCAGGAGCGCTGGATCCGGAGCCGCCGCGCGGCTGCCCGCTCTGCCCGCGCCTGGTCCGCTACCGGGCCGAGAACCGCGCCGCCCATCCGGACTGGTGGAATGGCCCGGCGCCGTCGTTCGGCGATCCCGACGCGCGGCTGCTGATCGTGGGCCTTGCCCCCGGGCGCACCGGCGCCAACCGCACCGGCCGTCCGTTCACCGGCGATTTCGCCGGCGTGCTGCTCTACGAGACCCTGATCAAGACCGGCTTCGCTCGCGGAAGCTATGGCGCGCGGCCCGACGACGGCCTGACGCTGGTGGGTTGCATGATCACCAACGCGGTCCGCTGCGCGCCGCCCGGCAACAAGCCGGAAACCAGCGAGGAGACCGCCTGCCGCCCGTTCCTCGCCGCCCGCATCGCCGCCCTGCCCCGGCTGCAGGTGATCGTCACCCTCGGCGACGTCGCGCGGCGCAACGTACTGCGCGCGCTGGGCCTGAAAGCCTCGGCAGGCGCCGGCGGCCACGGCGGGCGCTGCGAGGCGGCCGGCTACAGCCTGATCAACAGCTACCACTGCTCACGGCTGAACACGAACACCGGCCGCCTGACCCCGGCGATGTTCGAGGCGGTGTTCGAGGCGGCGAAGGCGGAGCTGGCGGGCGGCGCCTAGCTTACCCCGCGTCGGTCACGTCCTCCTCGCAGTCCTCGGTGGAATAGACCTCCAGCGAATGCTCGAGCAGGTTCACGCACCAATAGCCTTTGCCCTTCCAGCGCATCAGGGTCGCCGCCTTGAGGTCGAGCGTCTGCTGGTAGGTCGCGCCGGTCGAGGTGGTGACCTTCAGCACGTGCGCGCCAGCGGTGACCGCGACGACGGTCGAGCCGAAGCCCGGCGCCGTGACCGGCTTGCCGCCGTCCAACGACGCCTTCGCGGCCTTGGGCAGGTGCGAGGCGATGTGCAGCAACGTCGGCGCGGCCATGGCTGCGGACGCCGCCAGCACAGCGATCCCAGTGGCGATCGATCCCAGGCGCGGTTTCATCTCGTGTTTCCTTTGGTCGACCGTCTGCGCGGCGGTCCGTGACGCAGCCGGCTAACCTTGGCCGTTCCTGAGCTTCGACACAAACCCTCCGCGGTTTGAGCCCTGGCTTTGCAGTCCCCCTGTCGGCTACTTCGTCTGGGAACGGACACGAGGCCGAGCATGAAACTGCGCATCCTGAGCGGCGTCGACATCAAGGCCTTGCTGCCGATGGCGGCCTGCATCGACCTGATGCGCACGACGATGATCGCCGTCTCCGAAGGTCGCGTCCGCGTGCCGCCGCGCACCGTGCTGCCGGTCTCCAGCGGCGGAATGCTGGGAAACATGCCCGGCTACCTGGCCGAGCCCAAGTGCTTCGGGGTCAAGCTGCTCAGCCTCTTCCCCGGCAACCCGGCGGCCGGGCTGTCCTCGCATCTGGGACTCGTGTTGCTGTTCGAGCCCAAGCACGGCCTGCCGGTGGCGATGCTGGACGCCGCCGAGCTGACCGCGATCCGCACCGCCGCGGTCAGCGGCCTCGCCACCCAGCTGCTGGCGCGGCAAGACGCCGGCGACCTCGCCATCCTCGGCGCCGGCGAGCAGGCGCGCAGCCACCTGGAGGCGATGCTGTCCGTGCGCGCCCTGCGCCGCGTGCGGATCTGGTCGCGTAACGCGGCGCACGCCGAAGCCTTCGCGGCAGAAGCGCGCGAACGTCACGGCCTCAGGATCGAAGTCGCCGCGAGCGCCGAAGCGGCCGTGGACGGCGCGGACCTGATCTGCACCGTCACCGGCTCGTCCGAGCCAATCCTGCGCGGCGACTGGATCGCGCCCGGCGCGCACCTCAACGTCGTCGGCGCCAGCCGCATCGCCGCGGCGGAGATCGACACGGCGGCGGTGGTGAAATCGCGCGTCTTCGTCGACTTCCGCCAGTCCGCGGAACTGGAAGCGGGAGAGTTGCGCCGCGCGTTGGACGCCGGCGCGATCACGCCCGACCACGTGCTGGGCGAGATCGGCGAAGTGGCCAAGGGATCAGTGGCTGGCCGGCGCGCGCCAGAGGACGTCACCCTGTTCAAGTCCCTCGGCATCGCCCCCGAGGATCTCGCCTCGGCGCACTACGTCCTGCAGCGCGCCGAGGCCGAGGGTGTCGGTCAGGTTGTCGAGCTCTAGGAGGCGCGGGTGAATGTCCGACTGCCGACCGCGGCCGAGGTCGACGCCGCGCGGGCCAATATCGCCGGCGTCGCACGGCGCACGCCGCTGTGGCGGCTCGACGCTGAAACGCCGCCGGGCACGACGATCTGGCTCAAGCTGGAAAACCTGCAACCGTTGGGATCGTTCAAGCTGCGCGCCGGCGTCAACGCGCTGAAGTCGAAGGATCCGGCCGAGCTGCGCGGCGGCGTGATCGCCCCCAGCGCCGGCAACTTCGGGCTCGGCCTTACCTACGCCGCCCGCCGGCTCGGCCTTCCCGTCACCATCGTCGCCCCCGACACCGCGGCCATGGCCAAGACCGACGCGCTGCTGGCGCTGGGCGCGACGGTGGTGCGCATCCCGTTCGAGGATTGGTGGCAGGTCCTGACCACGCGACGGTTCGAGGGCGCTGGCGGCGTGTTCTTCCATCCGGTCGCCATGACCGAGGTCGTCGCCGGCAACGCCACCATCGCCGCCGAAATCATCGAGGATCTGGCTCAGTTCGACGCCGTCGTGGTCCCGTTCGGCGGCGGCGGATTGATCAGCGGGATCGGCTCGGTGATGCGGCGGTTGAAGCCCGGCGTGCGGATGATCGCCGCCGAGGCCGAGACGGCCGGACCCGCCGCCGCGGCGTTGGCGGCGGGGGCGCCGGTGCGGGTCAGTCACACGCCGAGCTTCGTCGACGGCATCGGCAGCAGCATCGTGCTGGAGGAGATGTGGCCGCTGGTGCGCGAGACGCTCGATGCGGCGGCCGGCGTCTCCCTGGCCGAGATCGCCGGCGCGATCCGGCTGCTGGCGAGCGAGCACCACGTGATCGCCGAGGGCGCCGGCGCCGCCTCGGTCGCCGCGGCGCTGTCCGGCCGCGCCGGCGCGGGCGACATCGTCTGCATCGTCTCCGGCGGCAACATCGACGCCGCCAAGCTCGGGCCGATCCTGGCGGGTCAGACGCCGTGATCGCCGCCAGCGAACTGACCCGCATCGTGTTCGGCTGCGGCAACTTCGGCGGGCTCGGCTCGTCGCCGGCCCTGCGCGGCAAGGGCGACGACCGCGAGCGGGCGCTGGCGCTGCTCGACCACGCCCGCGACCTCGGCCTCACCCGCTTCGATACCGCCAACACCTACGGCGGCGGCGTCAGCGAAGAGCTGCTGGGCGAATGGCTGGGCCGCCAGGGCGCTGGCTTCCGCGCCCGCATCGAGGTGGCGACCAAGGTCGGCAACCCGGTCGGGTGTTCGCCCGGCGAGCGACCGCTCAGCCGCGCCCAGGTCGCCCATCACCTCGACGTATCGCTGGGACGGCTCGGGCTGGAGCAGATCGGGCTCTGCTATCTGCACGAATTCGACCGCGCGACCGCGCTCGAGGAGACGTTGGAGGCGCTGGACCGGGCGCTCGCGGCCGGCAAGATCGCCCGGTTCGGCGTCTCCAACGCGACCGTGGACGATCTCGCTGCCGTCCTGCGCCTCGCCGATGGCCGCCTCGGCGCGGCCTTCACCCACGTCCAGAACGGCTTCAACCGCCTCGAGACCAGCGACCTCGCCGGCGTGATTCCGCTCGCCCAGCAGCGCGGCCTTCGCTACGTCGCCTTCAGCCCCCTTGCCGGCGGCTTGCTGAGCGGCAAGTACCAGCTGGACCGCCCGCCCGAGGCCGGCACGCGGCTCGACTTGGCGCCGGGCTTCTTCGAACCGCTGCTGACAACCGCCAACTTCGCCGCCATCGCCGACCTTCAGACCCACGCCACCCTGCGCGGCTGGACGTTGCCGGCGGCGGCGTTGCGCTTCATCCTCGACACCGCCGGCGTCGATTCCCTGATCGTCGCCCCCCGCTCGGTGGACCAGTTCGCCGCCTACGGGATCGGCGCCTAACCCTTGTCCCGCATCAGGCGGCCCTGTTCGCGCTTCCAATCGCGACTGGCCTCGGTCTCGCGCTTGTCGTGGGCCTTCTTGCCGGTCGCGAGCGCCACCTCGAGCTTCACCAGGCCCTTGTCGTTGAAATAGAGCCGGGTCGGCACCAGCGTGCGCCCCTCGCGCTGGGCGGCGCCGATCAGCTTGTCGATCTGCTTGCGGTGCAGCAGCAACTTTCGCTGCCGCCGCGGCTCGTGGTTGAAGCGGTTGGCGGGGCCGTATTCGGGGATGTGGGCGTTGATCAGCGCCAGGTCGCGGCCTTCCACCCCGACATAGGACTCGGCGATGTTGGCGCGGCCTTCGCGCAGCGCCTTCACTTCGGTGCCGGTCAGCATGATCCCGGCCTCGAGCTTGTCTTCCAGGAAGTAGTCGAACCGCGCGCGGCGGTTCTCGGCGATCAGCTTGGTCAATTGAGGACGCCGGCTTCGCGCATGGCCTCCAGGATCGCCGGCTTCACCGCCTCGGAGCACGGCGCGATCGGCAGCCGCACCTCGTCGGCGCAGAAGCCCAGGTGCGCCAGCGCGAACTTGGTCGGCGCGGGCGAGGCGTCGAGGAACAACCCTTTGTGCAGGCGCACCAGCCGGTCCTGCCAGCTGAGCGCGGTCTTCCAGTCGCCGCCAAGGGCCGCGTTGAAGAACGCCGCACAGGCCGCCGGCGCCACGTTAGAGGTCACCGAGATGCAGCCGTGACCTCCGTGTGCGACGTAGCCCAGCGCCGAGGGGTCGTCCCCGGACAGCATCACCCAGTCCGGCCCGCACATCAGCCGCTGCAGGCTGGCGCGGGGCAGATCGCCGGTGGCGTCCTTGATCCCGACGATGTTCGGCAGCCTAGCCAGCCGCGCGAGCGTCTCGTTGGTGATGTCGACGCTGGTGCGCGAGGGCACGTTGTAGACCACGATCGGGAAGTCGACCGCCTCGGCCATCGCCGCGTAATGGCGATAGAGGCCCTCCTGGCTCGGGCGGTTGTAGTAGGGCGTGACCGCCAGCACCGCGTTCGCGCCCACCTGCTTGGCGTGTCGGGTCAGTTCGATCGCCTCGGCGGTCGAGTTCGAACCGGCGCCGGCGATCACCGGCACGCGGCCGGCGGCCGTCGCGACACAAAGTTCCACCACCCGCCGGTGCTCCTCGTGGCTGAGCGTCGCGCTCTCGCCGGTGGTGCCGACCGGCACCAGGCCGTGCACGCCGCCGGCGATCTGGCGTTCGACCAGGGCGACGAACGCCGCCTCGTCGAGCTCACCGCGACGAAATGGCGTGACTAGCGCCGTGAAAACGCCGCGGAACGAGGGTGGGGTCATGCGTGCAAGAAGCCGTGAATTCACCCGGCGTTAACCGGACTGTATGGGAGGCTACGGACAATATGTCGGCGAAGCGTGCGCCCGCAAGGCGCGCCCGACAGGTCCGTCAGTCCGTTGGAGGTCACTTGGCAGCGAAAATTCACCTCCGCCGCGCCCTTCTGAGCGCCGGTTGCGCTCTTGCGGCCGCCGGGATCGCCGCTGCCGGCGGCGCGATGGCCCAGAGTGGAATGAGCGGCGCTCAGGTCCAGACCTACCAATATTCGCTCAGACAGCCGCTGAGTGATTCGGATTCGCGGTCGCTTGGCCAGGTGCTGGAGGCCGCGCGGCTGGGCGATGCATCCAGGATCCGCACGCTGCTGAACGATTTTTCCGACCCGCTGGCGCGCAAGATCGCGCTGTGGGCGCTGATCGAGGCCAACCCCGACGGGATGAGCTACGCCGAGCTCGACGGCGCCCGGCGCGATCTCGCCGGCTGGCCGGGCGCCGCCAAGCGCCTTGCCGCGACCGAGAAAGTTATCGAGGGCGGCGGCCTGCGTCCGCAAGGGATCATCGACTGGTTCGCCGGCGCCGATCCCACCACGCCTGAGGGCGCGATGGCGCTGGCGTCGGCCTATCAGGCCACGGGCAACCCGCAGCGCGCCGCCGACGTGATCCGTCACATCTGGCGCAGCAAGCCATTCGACGCGGCGCCGCAACAGACCATGATGACCCGGTTCAGCTCGCTGCTGACCACGGCAGACTACGACGCCCGCGAGGACATGCTGCTCTACGGGAACCAGGGCGACGCCTCGCGCGCCCTGCTGCCGTTTCTGTCGCCCGATCAGCGGGCGCTGGCGCAGGCGCGGATGTCGATACGCGAAGGCGGCGGCGGTGAGTCGGCATCCGCGTCCCTTCCTGGCGCCCTGCGCGACTCCCCCGGCATCGGCTACGAAGAAGCGCTGGCGGCGGAGCGGCGTGGCGACACCTCCGGCGCGCTGGCGCTGCTCCCGCAGCTCCCCACCGCCATTCCCGATCAGGACGGTCAGGCGCGGATGTGGAAGCTGCGCAAGCCGCTGGTGATCGCGGCGCTGAAGGCCGGCGACACCCGCGGCGCCTATCGCGCCGCAGCCGACAGCGGCGTCGACCAGGGCGCGGACGGGGCCGAAGCCGAGTTCTACGCCGGCTGGCTGGCGCTCAGCCGCATGCACGACGCCAGACTCGCCGACGAGCACTTCGCCAAGCTGCAGGGCATCGGCGCCTCACCGATCACGGTCAGCCGGGCGCTCTACTGGCGCGGCCGGGCGGCCGAAGCGATGGGTGATCCGGTCAACGCCCAGCTCTTCTACGCCGACGGCGCGCGCTACTTCACTGCCTTCTACGGCCAGCTGGCGGCGGCCAAGGCCGGCCTGACCACGCTCAGCCTCGGCAGGGATCCCGAGGTCACCGCCGCCGACCGCAGCCGCTTCGAGGATCGCGAGCCGATCCGCGCCGCGCGGATGATGGCCGAGATCGGCGCCAAGGACTCGTTCAAGAGCTTCGTCATGGGCATCGCCGAGACCCTGCCCAGCGCCGAGGAAGCCGCCGAACTGGTCGACTTGACCCGCAACCTCGGCGACCAGGAACTGTCGATGAAGGTGGTGCGCAAGGCCGCCCAGCACGGCATGATCCTGCCCGAGCGCGGCTACCCACTGCGCACCCCGCCCACTGTCGCCGGCGGCGCCGAGACCGCGTTCGTGCTCGGCATCACCCGCCAGGAGAGCGGCTTCGACCCCCACGCCCACTCCGGCGCCGGGGCCATGGGCATGATGCAGCTGATGCCTGGCACCGCGCACACGCTCGCCCGCCGTCTCGGCTACGGGTCCGGCGCGCTGGAGGACGCCGACTACAACATGCAGCTGGGCTCGGCCTATCTCGGCCAGCTGGTCGACCAGTTCAGCGGCTCCTACGTGATGGCCGCCGCAGCCTACAACGCCGGCCCCGGCCGTCCGACCGAGTGGGCCGCCTTCTGCGGCGATCCGCGTTCCTCCTCGACCGATCCGGCCGACTTCATCGAGTGCATCCCGTTCTCGGAGACGCGCGACTACGTGATGCGCGTGCTGGAGGCGACCGAGGTCTACCGCGCCCGCCTGGCCGGCGGCTCAGCCAAATTAATGATCGCCCCCGACCTGAAACGCGGCGGATATGGCACCTTCGCGGCCAGCATGCCGACGACGACGCTGACCGCCGCGCGGTGAGGCTGGTACCTCTTTACGGTTGAATTCAATCACATAGAATTTGTCATCCCGGAGAGCCGCGCAGCGGACTCATCCGGGATCTGCTTCCGACGCCCAAAGAAGTTGAACCGCGGAGATCGCGGAGATGCGCGGAGCTACTGAGCGCCGGTCTCGCGCCGGTCCGCTAGGCGGCGCAGCCCAGCATTCCAATCACCAGCCTCAGTCTCACCCGCGACGCCCCTCCGCGTATCTCCGCGATCTCCGCGGTTATCCCCTTGGATTTAGCGACGAAGGAAATCCCGGGTGAGTCCGCTGCGCGGCTCTCCGGGATGGTCGGGATGCCCGAACGCAGTTTGCCCTACCCCTTCGGCGGCAGCGCCAGACGGATGTGCAGTTCCTTGAGCTGTTTGTCGCCGACCGACGACGGCGCGTTCATCATCAGGTCCTGCGCCTGCTGGTTCAGCGGGAAGGCGATCACCTCGCGGATGTTCTGCGCGCCCGCCAGCAGCATGACGATGCGGTCGATCCCCGGCGCCATGCCGGCGTGCGGCGGCGCGCCGTAGCGGAACGCGTTCAGCATGCCGCCGAACTGCCGCTCGACCTCGCTGGCCGAATAGCCGGCGATCTCGAACGCCTTGACCATGATCTCCGGCCGGTGGTTCCGCACCGCGCCGCTGCAGAGCTCAACCCCGTTGACGACGATGTCGTACTGGTAGGCCAGCACCTCGAGCGGGTCCGTGGCTTCCAGCGCCGCCAGCTCGCCCTGCGGCATCGAGAACGGGTTGTGCGAGAAGTCGACGTGGTTGGCTTCCTCGTTGAACTCGAACATCGGGAAGTCGACGATCCAGCAGAAGTCGAACCGGTCCTCGCGGGTCAGCTTCAGCTCCTGGCCGGTGCGGGTGCGCGCCAGGCCGGCGAACTTGTAGAAGACCTTCGGATCGCCGGCGATGAAGAACGCCGCGTCGCCGACCGCCAACCCCAGCTGCCCGCGGATCGCCTCGGCCCGCTCCGGCCCGATGTTGCGCGCGATCGGGCCGGCGCCGCTCTCCTCGCCCTCCCGCCAGAAGACGTAGCCGAGCCCCGGCTGGCCCTCGCCCTGAGCCCAGGCGTTCATCCGGTCGCAGAAGGCGCGCGAGCCGCCGCCAGGGGCCGGCAGCGCCCACACCGCGTTCTTCCTCTCCTCCAGCATCCGCGCGAACAGGCCAAAGCCGCCGCCGCGGAAGTGCTCGGAGACGTCCTGCATCACAAGCGGGTTGCGCAGGTCGGGCTTGTCGGTGCCGTATTTGGCGATCGCCTCGCGGTAGGCGATGCGCGGGAACGGATAAGGCGTCACCGGCTTGCCCTCGGCGAACTCCTCGAACAGGCCGTGCATGATCGGCTCCATCGTGCCGAACACGTCTTCCTGGGTCGCGAAGCTCATCTCGAGGTCGAGCTGGTAGAACTCGCCCGGCGAGCGGTCGGCCCGGGCGTCCTCGTCGCGGAAGCAGGGCGCGATCTGGAAGTAGCGGTCGAAGCCGGCCACCATCAGCAGCTGCTTGAACTGCTGCGGCGCCTGCGGCAGGGCGTAGAACGTCCCCGGATGCAGGCGCGAGGGCACCAAGTAGTCGCGTGCGCCCTCCGGCGACGAGGCGGTCAGCACCGGGGTCTGGAACTCGGTGAAGCCGGCGCCCACCATCCGCCGGCGGATGGAGTCGATCACCTTCGAGCGCAGCACGATGTTGCGATGCAAGCTGTCGCGGCGCAGGTCGAGGTAGCGGTACTTCAGTCGGATCTCTTCCGGATAGTCCGGCTCGCCGAACACCGGCAGCGGCAGCTCCGCCGCCTCCGACAGCGCCTCGGCGCCGCGCACCCGCACCTCGATTTCTCCGGTGGCGAGGTTCGGGTTGATGGTCTCGGCCGAGCGCGCCACTGCCTCGCCGTCGATCCTGACCACGCTCTCGGCGCGCAGCCGGTCCAGCACCTCGAAGCCGGGCTCGCCCGGGTGGGCGACCAGCTGGGTCAGGCCGTAGTGGTCGCGCAGGTCGACGAACAGCAGGCCACCGTGGTCGCGCTTGCGGTGAATCCACCCCGACAGGCGCACATTGGCGCCCACGTCCGCGTGCCGAAGGGCGCCGCAAGTGTGGGTGCGATAGGCGTGCATTGTTCAGTCTCGGGAGGGCTGATTTTAGGAGGCGCGGAAGGGCGCATGAGCCTCGCCCGATGTCAAGGCGAGCAGGCGGCTAGATCTCGAGCTGCCGGCCCGCAAGGTCGCCCGTGGATATTGAACCACCAAGGACACCAAGCACACTAAGTCAGAGCGCGATCCGGCGTACGCCCTGCTTGAACAGGTCGACGTTGAAATTCATCAGCAAACCAAGTCGTAACCTCGACAGCTTCAGATAGGTCAGGACTTGGGCTTGATGGACGCGCGTCAGCGCGTCGACGGCCTTGATTTCCACAATGACCGCGTCAGCGACCAGGAGGTCGACTCGATAGCCGGCTTCCAGCACCTGGCCCTCATAGGTGATCGGCAACGCCACTTGGCGACGGATAGGCAAGCCCCAAGCGCCAAGCTCGTAGGCAAGACAATGCTCGTAGGCCGACTCCAGCAGCCCTGGCCCCAACGCTTTGTGGACCTTCAATCCGGCATCCACGATCGACCGGGCTACGAGATCGACCTCCGCCGAGACCTCTTGGCGTCCTTGGTGTTCTTGGTGGTTCATTCCATCACTTCACGCTGCTTGAGCGCGCCAGACAACCTATGATTGGCGTGCCAATGGTTCGCACCCGGCTCCGGCCCACAGACAACTCGTCTCCGCCGGCGGCGAAGACGATGAAGGCGCAGAACGACCAGCGCAGCGCCAGGAGCGGCCAGGCGCCGCTCACCGCAGCGGGTCCGGCAGCACGAAAGTCCGCCGCGCCGTCTCGCCGCCCAGCTTGTCCGGCCCATACCAGCGGGCCAGCACGGTCTTGTCGAGCAGGTCGGGATTGGCGGCGGCGAACTCTTCGTAATCGCGAAAGCCGCCTGTCGCGCACCGCTCGCCGATCACGGCGAGGAAGGCCAGGGTGATAGTCTCATGGTAGGCGCCCGGATTTCCCGCGCGGCGCGCCATCGCCTTCAGCGCGCTCGAGACAGCCATCGCCGCATCTAGGAACGAGTGGCGCGCCAGCACCTCGAACGCCATCCGCACGTGGTCGGCGTGGCGGAAGTCCCGCGCGTCGATCTCACCGTGCAGAAAGGCGGCGAGCTCAGTGCTCGGCTGCTGGCTCATCGGGCCCTTGCTCGACCAGCTTGTGCGCATCGGCGGCAGTGAGTTCGAGGCCGTAGACCGACTTCAACTTGTCGATCTGGCCGCGCGTAGCTTCGCCGAACGGCGGCTTTCCCTCGAAGGCATGCAGCACGATCCCCTCGATCAGGTCGCCCAGCGAAACATCAAGATATTCCGCCAACCCCTTGAGGACCTTCAGCATCCGCTTCTCAATGCGCACGCCGGTCTGGATTCGCTCGATTGTCTTCATCAGACGAATTGGTACTTTGGTACGTTGGTAAAGTCAACTAGTCAGGCGTGCGCCCCACAGCGCCGTCGCGCGCCTTGGCGCCCGGCCCTCGTTCGCCGAAGCCGATGAGGTTGCCGTCGGGGTCCTTGATCGAGAAGAACTGCGGCCCGAACGGATCGCGCTGCAGCGGCGCTTCGATCGTGGCGCCCGCCGCCAGGAACTCCAGGTAAAGCGCCTTGATGTCGCCGACGCGGATCGACGCCTGCCAGAGCATCGTCTCACTGGCGCGGGCAGCAGGATCGATCACCGGCGAATGCACCAGGCGAAGGCCGAGCGAGGCCCCGCCGCGCCGCACCTCGGCATAGAACGGCGGCTCGCCGGAGGTCTGCAGCACCTCGAAGCCGAGCTTACCCGCGTAGTAGTCCAGCGATCTGCGCACGTCGGAGACATAGAGGATCGGCACGACGAACAGCAGACCAGGACCATCCGCCACGGGCGGGGAAAGTTCCGGCGGCTTGCTGAGGCAGGCCTTCAGGGCCGCCCAGCTAGGGTGGCCCTGCTGGCGCGCGATGAGCTCCTGGGCGTCGCTTAGCTTGAACTCGCCGGCCAGGATCTCGCGATCTCGAAGGCCCGAGAACTTCGGGAGCGTCTCCCGCGCGACGACGGCCAAGTGATACGACTTCTCGCGGTGCAGGCGCACGAGCGCCTTCGCCTGCTTCTTCAGGTTTTCCAGGTTGGACATGAGTCTGCTGCTTTCCTCGTTGGGTAGGCGGGCATGGCCCATTCGGCCCCTTGGCCGTTGCGTCCTACAGCAGCGACGAAAGCTTCCTCCGGTCGTTTTCGCCTGTCAACGGGCCGCACGGGTGCGCTGAAAATGCGTCATCCGCGGCAGAATCGCCCGGCTACGCACCCGGCCCTTTGCAGCAACGGCCGAACCGATCCATATTACCGGCTCCTGTCCAACAGCTGAAAGGAGGTGGTCCAGTGTCTCATTGTCTCCAACCGCGGTCGCAAACGACCTGGAGCCTCAAGACCGAGGTTCGCGCCTGACAGCGCTTAGACGCTTTAGGTACAAGGTCGCGGCGCAGGGATCACCTCCCTAGACCAACCGCGGTCACGACGATGGAGGGCCGTCCCGCGAGGGGCGGCCCTTTTCGTTGGGAGGCGCCGATGTCCGAGATCGAGATCATCGACTACCAGCCACGGTGGGCGGGCGAGTTCCAGCAGATCGCGTCGGTGCTGAGGCGCACGTTCGGGCCACTGGCGCTGGCGATCCACCACATCGGCTCGACCTCCGTGCCCGGTCTCGCTGCGAAGGACGTGATCGATCTGCAGGTCAGCGTCGCGGCCCTCGACCCAGCCGCAGCCCTCGAAGCCGCGATCGAAGCGGTCGGCTACGCGATGCTGCCCCACCTCGGCGGGGATCACATCCCCGTCGGCGCCGATCCCGACCCTTCGCTCTGGCGCAAACGCTACGCCAGCGAGCTCGCAGGCGGCCGGCGCACGCACATCCACATCCGGGTTCTCGGCTTGCCGAACCAGCGCTATCCCCTGCTCTTTCGCGACTACCTCCGCGCCAACCCCGCCGCTGCCGGAACCTACGCGCTGATCAAGCGCGAACTGGCCGCGCGGCACGCCGACGACGTCGACGCCTACTATGCGGTCAAGGACCCGGTCTGCGACCTGATCTTCGACGCCGCCGAACTCTGGGCCGCGCGCGCCGGCTGGCGGCTGCCGGAATCGGACGCCTAGGCGCCGGCGGCCTAGAAGGTCGCCGTCACGGCGAAGCGGGCGGAGATCGGCTCCAGCGGATGGATTTGGACACCGGTGACGCCGGCGGTCGGCTCGCCGGGCAGGCGCGAGGTGTAGAAGAACGCCGCTGCGTCGGCCTTGGTGTCGAAGAGATTGTAGATGCTGAGCTCGAGCTTGAGCCTGGAACTCACTTTGTACCCGGCCTCGATGTTGACTTCGCTGTAGCCCTTGTCCTGGGGGAACTGGTCGCCGTCGCTGATCGGATAGGGCCCGATGGCGCGCCACTGGAGGCCGCCGAACCACGGGCCGAGATTGTCCACCAGCACGCCGAACGAGCCGATGAAGCTCGGCGCCTCGGTGATGAACGGGCCATCCAAGCCGAAGGTCGCCAGTTGCGCCGGCGAGGCGGTGTAGCGGGCCTTGGTGAAGGACAGGTCGGTGTTGAGCTCGATCCATGGGAATGGTCGGTACTCGGCGGAGACCTCGACGCCGTGGCGACGGCTCGGCGCGGTAGCCTGATCCTGGCCCTGGTCCTCATCGAACCGCAGTTCGGAGCTGAAGTCCTCCTGGAACACCGCGACCTGGACCTGGAGCTTGGGGAAGATGTCGCTGCGCACACCGACCTCCTCGCCGGTGGTCGGGGCGAGCAGCGGCGTCTTGCCGGCGAGCACCGGGATACCCTCGATCGGGACCGTGCCGAACACGCCCCGCACATCGTCGGAGTGAAACCCGCGGCCAGCGCTGAGATAGATCTCGGTCTGGAACCAGGGACCCAGAACCAGGCTGCCTTTCGGCTGCAACAGGGTTTGTGACGTCGAGCCCGCAAACCCGGTCGTCAGGCTATGGTCTTGCGCTGCGAAGTCTTCCTCGCGCAGGCCGACAACGGTGCGCAGCCAGGTCGTCCAGTGGGTGGTGTTCTCCACGTAGACGCCCAGGTCGTTCAGACGCACGCGGTCGGCGTTGCAGGCCCCGCCCACGGCCGGAACAGCGGTGGCGTTGTTGGAGATCGGGGCGTCGGCAGGCGGCGGCGGGGGTGTCACGCCGGGCGGAAACGCACCTTCGACCATGCAGTAGTCAAGCACCTGGTCCCTCACCGTGTGGCGGCGATCGACCGTGACGCCGTCGTCGCGGTCCTGCACGCCGAAGGTGGTGTCGGTGCGAATGCCGCCGAGGTCGAAGCTCGACGTCAGCGCCGCTTCGCCGCCGAGGACCGTGCGGGTCTCGTCCTGCTGCTCCTGGTCGCCGTTCACGGGATCGTCGAGGAAGTGGGTGAAGTTGCTGATCAAGGTCTCATTGCTGTGGATGGCATAGAGGCTGGAGGCGAAACTCCAGTGCTTGCCGTGGGTCCAGAAGCGGCCCGACAGGCTGTAGCGCTCCGTTCGGCCGCGATCGGTGGGATCGAGCACGCCGAAGCGGTCGATCAGGCCCTCCTGGATCGCCCGCAGAGGCTGGTCGGTCTCGCCGAGGCCAGCGCTGTGGTCGTACAGGCCGGTGAGGCTGAAGCCGCTGGCGTCGTCGCCGTGGCTGAACCGCACGGCCGCATTCTCTTTGTTGTAGTTGCTGGCCGGGCGCCACGGACCGTCCAGGTGATAAAGTTCGCCCGCCGCCCACACGCGGTTGCCATCATCGATGACGTACGTCCCGCCCGCGAACACGTCGTCGTCGCCCAACGTGCCGGCGCTGGCGGATATCTGATCGGGAAGCACGTCGACGAACTGCACGCGCGCTGATCCGACCGCGCTGAAATCGCCGTTGGCCGCGAAGTAGGGTCCCTTGGTGTAGTCGAGGCCGGCGACGATCTGCGGCATCAGGAAGGTCTGATCCGAATAGCCCTGGCCGTGCATGTTGGTGCCCTGGTTCACCGGCATGCCGTCGACGAAGCTGGCAAAATCGGTGCCGTGGTCGACGTCGAACCCACGCAGCTCATACTGGTTGGCCTTGCTCTCGCCGGAGTGCACGGTGACCACGAGACCGGGCACAGTCTCGTAAAGCTGGCCGATGCGGTAGATCGGGCGGAGGTCGACCTCCGCCTTGGTCACCGTGCCTTGACTCGCGGTCGCGGCTTGGCCCAGCAGGTCAACCCGCGACGCCGTGACCACTACTTGCGACACCGCCGTGGCGGCGTCGCTGTCGGCGGTTGCCTCGTCGGCCCTGGCCTGGCTGGCCAGCGCGGCGGCGAGAGCCAGGAGACCCGCGCCGAAGATCGTCTTCGCATGCATGTTGCACCCCAGCGGGCGCCGTCCACACGGGATCGGCCCCAGGCGTTGAAGGTCGCGCGGCAACATTCGCCGCCGCGCGAACGGACGCTTCAGAGGATGAGCTGTGGGGGGCCTTGAGACGGCGGCGGTGGCGCGGCGAGGCCGCGGCCGGGCGCGAGATCCGACGGTTCGAGGACGAGAACCGGGGCTGACCGGCCGACCGGGCTCGCGATCAGGGCGGCGAGCGGCGGCGCGGCGGCCACGCCATGGCCGGCGAAGGCGCATGGCGCGTCGGGTCTGGACCGAGGCTGCTTAGCCGGATGGCCGGCGAGATCGGCCAACGAAAAGGCCGCGCCGTGGCCGGTGCAGATGGCGATCGTCGCTCGGCCGTCCTCGCGCGCCAGCATGAAGCCGGCGGGTGCGGCGCCCTGCAGGAAGAGCGCCAGCAGGGCCAGGCCAACCGCCCAACGCCTGGCGGCCTCGTCCCATTGGCGAGTTCCCAGCATGTCGCTCATCTAGCAGTATTAGACGGCCGGCCAAGCGCGAATATTCCCGGGCAGCCGCCCGGCGTCAGAACGCGACGCAGGCCTGCTGCTCGACCAGCAGCACCGAGTCCTGGTGGAAGCGCTGCTTGTAGGCGTCGCGCACCAGGTCGATGCGCTGGTGCTCGGCCGGCGTGCCGGTCAGCACCAGGAACAGCGCCTTCGACTGCTCGCGCACGAACGCGCCCTTGGGATTGCGCCATTGGCCGTAGACGTCGTTGACCGACAGACCGTCAGGGAAGCGCGGGGTTATCTCGTCGTCGACGAACTGGCTCCAGTCGGCGTCGGTGACCTCGGCGGCGCCCGCGACGCTGCGGCCGAAGTAGAGCTCGGCGGTCATCGCCCGGTGCAGCCCGCCCGGACAGGCGACCGGCGAGGCGATCGCGGCCGTGGACGCTAGGGCGATCGACAGGGTGAGCAGAGGCAGAAGACGGCGCATCGGCGGCTCCCGATTCAGTTTCGTGAGTCGCAGCCTAGCAAGCCTCGCGCCCAACGCGAGCTTTTACCCCTCTCCCACGAGTTCGCG
>Ga0209415_10009307_pt1 | contig 16895 bp, 15 predicted proteins | sample PeaSoiSIISIP2007_FD_187696 | JGI IMG/M metagenome (GOLD analysis project Ga0209415, IMG submission 187696) | Peat soil microbial communities from Weissenstadt, Germany - SII-SIP-2007 (SPAdes) (version 2) | ecosystem: Environmental > Terrestrial > Soil > Wetlands > Peat | place: Germany... | reverse complement strand
ATCCTGAAGATCGTCAACTTCGCCCATGGCGAGGTCTACATGATGGGCGGCTACTTCGGCTATTTCGCCATCGCACTGGCCGGCATCCCGCCGCTGCCGGCCGTGCTGGTGGCGATGGCGATGAGCTTCCTGCTGTCGGTGGCGGTGGAGCGCACACTGCTGACGCCGCTGTACAGCCCGACGATCGAGCGCAAGGGCGACTACGGCATCTTGATCACGTTCGGCATCTCGATCTTCCTGCGCAACATCGCCCTGATCATCTACGGCCCGTACCCGCTGCGCCCGCCGTCGTTCTGGCCCGGCGTGCTGGTGGTGAGTGGGCTGATCATGACCTGGGACCGCGTGTTTGCCGCCGGTGCCGGCGTGGCCATGCTGGTCGGGCTGCTGTGGTTCATGAACCGCACCATCTGGGGCGAGGCGCTGAACGCGGTGAGCCAGTCACGCGAATCCGCGGCGATCGTCGGCATCAACGACCAGCGCTTCTACATGCTGGCCTTCGGGCTGGGCGGCGCGCTGGCCGGCGGGGCCGGGGCACTGGTCGGTCCGATCTACTCGCTGTCGCCGTCGATGGGGTTGCTGCCCGACACCCAGGCCTTCGCGATCGTCATCCTGGGCGGCATGGGCTCGGTCGGCGGCAGCATCATCGCCGGACTGCTGATCGGGCTCAGCGAGAGCATGTTCGTCGCGGTGTTCCCCGACCCCAGCCGCAGCCTGACCTATGCCCAGGCGTTCAGCCTGCTGATCCTGATGGTCGTGCTGCTGGTCCGCCCCACCGGCCTGTTCGGCCGGGTGCACACGGCGATGGAATAATCCGTGCGCGCATCGTGGATCGGCGTGGGGTGGATCGGCGTGGGGCGGATCGGCGTGGGCGTCGCGCTCGGCGTGCTGGTGCTGGCGTTCCCGTCGCTGGTGAACGCCTACTGGCTGACGGTGGCGATCCTGGCACTGTTCTACGCCATCGTCACCGCGAGCTGGGCGCTGCTGGCGGGCTATGCCGGACAGTTCTCGTTCGGCCACATGGCGTTCGTTTCGCTTGGCGCCTATACCTCGGGACTGCTGGTGATGTCGTTCGGCGTGCCGATCCCGCTCGGCATCGCGGCCGGCGTGGTGCTGTGCGCGGTGGTCGGCGCCGGCATCGGCTATATCTGCCTGCGCATGCGCGGGCCGTACCTGGCGCTGTTCACCGTGGCGTTCTCCGAGGTGCTGCGCATCGTCATCGTCTCCGAGAACGAGGTGACCGGCGGCTCGGGCGGGCTGGAGGTGACGCCGCTGTTCCACACAAGGTCCGATGCGCCGTACTACTATCTCGGCCTGGTGCTGCTGGCGGCCTCGCTCGGCCTGATGGTGTGGCTGGTGCGCTCGCGCTGGGGCCTGTTCTTCCGCGCCATCCGCGAGAACCAGGAAGCGGCGGCGGCGGCCGGGGTGAAGGTGCTGCGGTTCCGCGTGCTGGCCTTCGCGATCACCACGAGTTTTGCCGGGTTGGCCGGCGGATTCTTCGGCCACTACATCGGCATCCTGACGCCGGATATCGGCTCGGTGGACCAGATGGGGCTGGTGGTGGCGATGGCGGTGATCGGCGGCGCGGAGAACCTGTTCGCCGCGACGGTCGGGGCGTTGCTCTGCGAGGCGCTGGTGGAGGCGCTGCGCAGCTACGAGCAGTGGCGCCTGGTGCTGTTCGGCGCGCTGCTGCTGCTGACCATTCGTTTCGCCCGCAACGGGCTGCTGGCGCTGGCGTATCAGGCGCTGAAGCAGCGCGGTCTGCGCGGGCTGGTCGCGCGCAGGGCAGCGTCGTGATGGCCGACGCGCCCAGGCCGATCGAGGCCCCCATGCTGATCGAAGCACGTGGCCTCAGCAAGAATTTCGGTGGCATCATCGCGGTGAAGGGCCTGGACCTTGCCGTGCGGCAGGGCGAGCTGGTCGGGCTGATCGGGCCGAACGGGTCCGGCAAGACAACGACGATCAACCTGCTCACCGGCCATCTGGCGCCGGCCGCGGGCCATATCCTGGTGCACGACGCGCCGGCCGACGGGCTGTCGGCGAGCGCCTTCGCGGCGCGCAAGGTGGGGCGCACCTTCCAGATCACCCAGTTGTTCAGCCGCATGACGGTGCTGGAGAACATGCTGGTACCGGGCCTGGCGCGGGCGCACTCGACCTGGGCGGAGGCGACGCGCACGGCGCGGCGGCACCTGGAGTTCCTCGGGCTGTCGCACCTGGAGACGTTGCAGGCGAAGAACCTGTCCGGCGGACAGCAGAAGCTGCTGGAGCTCGGCCGGGCGCTGATGCTGGACCCGGAGGTGCTGTTCCTCGACGAGCCGTTCGCCGGGGTCAACCCGTTCCTGCGCGACGAGATCATCGTGCTGATCCAGGCGCTGCACGCGGAGGGCCGCAGCTTCGTCGTGGTCGATCACGACATCGAGGCGATCCAGCGGCTTGTGCAACGGCTGGTGGTGATGGCGCGCGGGCAAAAAATCGCCGATGGCACGGTGGACGAGGTGCGGGCCAACCAGGAGGTACTGCGTGCCTATGCGGGGGTCTGATCCATCCGGGTCTGCGCGCGCGCCGGCACTGACGGTCCGCCGCGTCGTGGCGGGCTATCTGCCGGGGATCAACATCCTGAACGGCATGTCGCTCGACGTGGTGAGCGGGCAGGTTCGTTGCGTGCTGGGGCCGAATGGGACGGGCAAGTCGACGCTGCTGAAGGTGGTGTTCGGCTTCCTGCCGGCGACGGACGGGGAAATCCGGCTGGGCGAGACTTCGCTGCGCGGGGTGGGGTCGCATCAGATGGCGCGCCATGGCGTCACCTATCTGCCGCAGCGGCCGAGCGTGTTTCCGTTCCTGTCGGTGGATGCGAATTTGCGGCTGGGCACCTGGTCGTTCCGGGCCGATCGGAAGCTGGCGGCGGAACGGATCGAGCAGGCGTTTGCGAGGTTTCCGATCCTGCGCGAGCGGCGCGGGCAGTTTGCCGGTACGCTGTCGGGCGGGCAGCAGCGGCAGTTGGAGATCGCGCGCGCGCTGCTGACCGATCCGACGGTGATGCTGATCGACGAGCCGACCGCCAGCGTGGAGCCGCGGGTGTCGGCGCAGATTTATGAGCTGATTGCCGGGTTGGCGGCGCAGGGCAAGGCAATATTGTTAGTGGATCAAAACATCAAGGGCGCGATCGGGATTTCCGACCACGTGTATGTCATGCGGACGGGCACGCTGCTGGAGGAGGGGCCGCGCAGCCGGTTCACCGATACGCTGGAAACGCTGGTGAGCCGCTGGCTGTATACGCGGTAACACGCGTTCAGCATGTCGGACGCTGCGTATACCCACCTCTCCCGCTCTTCGCGGGGTTGGGCCGCGAAGCGGACCGACGCGGCGAACAAAGCGGTTGAGCCGCGAAGCGGATCAACGGTGAGGGCGGTGCCGCGTGCACCACCCTCACCCGCGTCGCAAGGGCTCCGTGACCTCTCCCGCGAGTGCGGGCGAGGTGTACGGTTCGCCGACCGTCGTCATCACACGTGCAGATAGTCGCGGATGCGGCCGTACAGCACGCGGGCGACGACGGCGGATTTCCACAGGCCATGAAAGGGGATTTCCTTCAGGCCGGTGATCGGCATGTCGATCTCCGCCGCGGCGCCGCCGAGCGTGCGTTTGGCGAGCAGCGGCCCCATCGCGGTGGACATCGCGACGCCGCGGCCGTTGTAGCCGACGCAGACCAGCACGCCGGGGGCCGGCTCATGGATATGCGGATAATGGTCCGCCGTGATGGCGAGCTGGCCGCTCCAGCCGTGCGTCCACTTGATCTCGGCGATCCGCGGCCACAGGCGCCTGGCGTATCTGATGAAAAATTGTAGCTGGCCCACGCCGGCAATCTCGGTCTGCGGGCAGCGGCCGCCCATCAGCACGCGGTTCGCCTGGTCGATCCGGTAGTAGGTGGTGATGCTGCCGAGCTCGTAGATCGCGGCGCGGTGCGGCATGATCGCCTGGGCGATCGCGTCGGGGATCGGCGCGCTGGCGGCGATGCCGCTGAACACCGGCACCACGCTGCGGCGCAGCTTCGGCCACAGATCGTCGGTGTAGCCGTTGGTGCCGATGACGAGACGATCGGCCGTCACCGTGCCGCTCGGCGTTGCCACGTGCCACGCCGCGCCGTCGCGCCAGACGTTTGTCGCCGGCGTGCCGCCATGCACCGTGGCGCCGGCCTGGATCGCCGCCTGCGCCATGCCGCGCGCGTAGCCGAGCGGATTGACGTGGCCGCCGCGGTTGTCGAGCAGCGCGCAGAGATAGCGATCGGTGCCGGTCCTGGCGCGCATCGCGGCGCGGCCGAGCAGCTCCACCGGCATGCCGCGCCGCGCGCCCTGCGCGTAGGCCGCGCCTATGTCGGCGACGTTGTTGCGCTGGAACGCCGCGCGCATGGTGCCCGACTGCGACGCCTCGCATTGGATCTGATGGCGGGCGATGAGATCGAACACCAGGTTCGGGGCGTTCCACGACATCTCGATCATGCGCCGGCCAAGGTCGGGGCCGAAATCCGCCTCCACCGTGTCCGGGTCGTGCTTCAGCCCGGGATTGACCTGTCCCCCGTTGCGGCCCGAGGCACCCCAGCCGGGCTCGTTCTGCTCGAGCACGACGACCTCGGTGCCCTGCTCCGCCAGGTGCAGCGCCGCGGACAGGCCGGTGAACCCCGCCCCGATGACGCAAACCGACGCGCGGCGATCACCTTGGAGCGGCGGCGTGTCCGGCGCCGGGCGGGCGGTATCGGCATAGAGGCTCGGCGGCAGACTGGCGCGGACATGGGTGGGCACTCGAGCCTCCGGGCGGAACGGCGCATGTTGGCGAAGCGTAGCGTGCGGCGCGCACCGGCGGCAATTTCCCCGGTTGGCGCCCCCGGTTGGCGCGCCGGCCAATCCAAGTCAATGAGGGGCCGCGGGTGAGCCCGTTGTATTTCATGCTAAAGTTATTTGGCTTTAGATTTAGAAAGTCTCCAAAATTTATCAGTGTACTGGCTCGACCCGTCGAAATCAGCACTGTGTACGAATAAGTCGGCGGCTGGCAGGCTTCCGTGACGGGATTAGTGAGATATACCTGTGTACCGTTTCTATTGACCACTCTGGGAGATAAAAGAATGCCTGCGTTCTGCGATGCAAAACCGAATGACTGCGGCGGGTCGCCATCCCCCGCGGGTCAACAGAGTACCACATATGCCCAAACTCGGAGGTCAGAACCTGACCTGCGCTATCTACCCCTCTGGAGTTCCCGGCGGGACTATATATACGGTCAGGGTCGACATCACTTGTCTCCCAATGTGTTGATTTGGGTGGGCCACACAAACTTGAGGTTCGCGTAGTAATCAATAGTGATACTGGCCGGCCCGTCGGCGAATTCCGGGTGATCAGATAACGTATTTGCCACTACGCGATAGAGTCCCGGATGCAGGTTGATTGTTGCGATTTCTCGTCCAAACTCTCCGGACTTGTGTGCGTAAACCGCTTTGGTCTCCATGACGTGATCGAATATCAGTTCATCAGGTCGCCCATCGTTGCTCAGCTCGGATATCTTGAGATGGACAGGCACCATGACTCCTGGCATTGCGTTAGTGCCCTTGCCCAATAGATTGAGTACTCGGTGTTCGTCTTCGCCGTTCCCATATCGGAACCATAATGCAACGACATACGAGCGATATTCAGTAATCCTAAATTGTCCATCAACACTGCTTTGATGACTTATATCGAATGGGAAGGATGCGATCGGGTTCTGTAGCGGCTCTGCTACCGCAGCTCGCAACAGCAGACCGGCCACTACAATTACCCAGGCAATCAGGGTGGCCGCCGATGTTGCTCTAGCGAATATGGTCTCGGTTGTCCGCCAGCGACACCGCACGTTGGTGCTCAGAGGAACCGCCTCCTGATTATCACCCACGGCACTCATCTCTCCCGCGCCCCCTCATGCGCATATCGTTGCAGCGGTGACGGCAGATAGCTGATCACGCTCCGCCGGCCCGTCTTGATCTCCGCGGTCACCGCCATGCCAGCCTCCAACTTCGCCAGCGAATGCTACCCGGGCCGAGTGACCCGACCCGTGTCATGGCACGGCCTGCGCTTGCCATACATGCGGCCTTGTGCCGCTACCGATGGCCGGGTCAAGCCCGGCCATGACGATTGAACAAGTCCGGCCATGACGGTTGAATAACGACTACGTCGCGCCTACCGCGTGGCCCGCCGCTTGGCCGGGGCCTTCGCCGCGGCTTTCTTCCGACGCGCCGGCGCCTTCTTCTTGGCGACCGTCTTGCCGGCGGCGGCAGCCTTTTTCGCCGGCGGCTTCGGGGCGGCGCGCTTGGCCGGCGCCGCACGCCGCTTCACGGCAGCCGGTGCGGCCGCACGCCGTTCGGCGGCGGCGGGCGGTGCCGCCGCTGCGGCGATCTTGCGCGCCGGTGCCCCACGGCCCCGCCGCGCCCCGCCGCGCGGCTTCAACTGCTTGCCCTTCTCGGCCAGCAGTGCCAGCGCCTCGTCCAGCGTGATCTCCTCCATCGCGACGCCGCGCGGCAGGTTCGCCACCATCTGGCCATGCTGCGCATACGGGCCAAAACGGCCCTTGCGCACGATCACCGGAAGCTGGTCCTTCGGATGCAGCCCGATCGTGCGCACGCTGGCCAGCTTCTTGGCTAGCAGGTCGACCGCGCGGTTGATGCCGATCGCCAGCACGTCGTCGTCGCGATCCAATGAGCCGAATACCGAGCCCATGCGCACATACGGCCCGAAGCGGCCAATGCCCGCCTCGATCTTGTCCTTGGTCTCCGGATGGATGCCGATCAGGCGCGGCAGCGACAGCAGCGCGACCGCCTGCTCCAGCGTGACCTTTTCGCCATCCATGCCGCGCGGCAGCGAGGTGCGGCGCGGCTTCACCTTCTTGTCCTCGCCGTTCTCGCCGCGCTGCACATACAGGCCATAGGGGCCACGCCGCACGGTGACCGCCTCGCCGGTCGCCGGATCGGCCCCGAGCTCGCGCATGCCGTCCTTCAGCACCTCGCCGTCGGCCTCGCCGATCTCCACCGCGAGGCGGCGGGTGTACTGGCAGGCGGGATAGTTCGAGCAGCCGATGAAGCTGCCGTAGCGCCCGAGCTTGAGGCCGATCCGCCCGTTGCCGCAGGCCGGGCACGAGCGTGGATCGGTGCCATCCTCGCGTGCCGGGAAGAAGTGCGGGCCGAGATCCGCGTCCAGCGCGGCGATGACGTCGCTGACCTTAAGGTCCTTGGTCTGCTCGACGGCGCGGGAGAACCCATCCCAGAAGGCGTGCATCACCGCGCGCCAGTCGAGCTGGCCGGCCGAGACGTCGTCGAGCTTTTCTTCCATCGCGGCGGTGAAGCCGGTGTCGACCCAGTGCTCGAAGAAGCTCACCAGGAAGGCGGTGACCAGGCGGCCGCGGTCCTCCGGGATGAAGCGCCGCTTGTCCAACCGGACGTAGCTGCGGTCCTGCAGCACCGACAGGATCGAGGCGTAGGTGGAGGGGCGGCCGATGCCGAGCTCCTCCATCTTTTTCACCAGGCTGGCCTCGGAGTAACGCGGCGGCGGCTGGGTGAAATGCTGGCTGGCATCCACCTGACCGCGGCGCAGCGGGTCGCGCTCGCGCATCGGCGGCAGCATGCGGCTTTCGTCTTCCTCGGTCGGGTCGTCCTGATCCTCATGGTACAGCTTGAGGAAGCCGTCGAACGCGACGATCGAGCCGGTGGCGCGCAAGGTCTGTCCCTTGCCGTCGGTGACGTCGACGCTGACCTGGTCGAGCTCCGCCGAGGCCATCTGCGAGGCGACGGCGCGCTTCCACACCAGCTCGTACAGCCGGCGCTGATCGGGCGAGAGATAGCGGGCGACCTCGGCGGGCGTGCGCGCGACGTCGGTCGGGCGAATTGCCTCGTGCGCCTCCTGCGCGTTCTTGATCTTGCTCTGGTACTCGCGTGGCGCGGCCGGCAGGTAGTCGGCGCCATGTGCGGCCTTCACGTGGTCGCGGATCGCCGCCACCGCCTCGCGCGCCATCTGCACACCGTCGGTGCGCATATAGGTGATCAGCCCGGTGACCTCGCCGTGCAGCTCGACGCCCTCGTAGAGCTGTTGCGCCATGCGCATCGTCTGCTGCGCGCCAAAACCCAGCTTGCGGCTGGCCTCCTGCTGCAGGGTCGAGGTGGTGAACGGCGCCGGCGGGTGGCGGCGGACGCGCTTCTTCTCGACCGTGCCGACGTGGAAGGTGCCGGCCTCGACCGCCTGCTTGGCGGCCAGTGCGGTGGCCTCGTTCGGCAGGTCGAACTGGTCGAGCTTCTTGCCGTGCAGGTGGGTCAGGCGCGCGGTGAAGGGGGCGCCGGCGGGGGTGGTGAAGGCGGCCTCGATGGTCCAGTACTCGCGGGCGCGGAACGCCTCGATCTCCGCCTCGCGCTCGCAGATCAGCCGCAGTGCGACCGACTGCACGCGCCCGGCCGAGCGGCTGCCGGGCAGTTTTCTCCATAGCACCGGCGAGAGGGTGAAGCCGACCAGGTAGTCGAGCGCGCGGCGGGCCAGGTAGGCCTCGATCAGCGGCTGGTCGAGCGCGCGCGGGGCGGCCATGGCGGCGCGCACCGCGGTGCGGGTGATCTCGTTGAAGGTGACGCGCTGGACGTCGATGCCCTTCAGCGCCTTGCGGTCCGCCAGCATGGCCTGCACGTGCCAGGAGATCGCCTCGCCCTCGCGGTCCGGGTCGGTGGCGAGATACAGCGTGCGGGCGCCCTTCAGCGCCTTGGCGATGGCGCCGACCTGCTTTTCGCCGCGCGCGTCGGACTGCCAGTCCATCGCAAAATCTTCGTCGGGGCGGACGCTGCCGTCCTTCGGGGGAAGGTCGCGGACATGGCCGAGGCTGGCCAGCACGGTGAACTTGTCACCGAGATAGCGGTTGATTGTTTTGGCCTTGGCGGGTGATTCGACGACGATGACGTCCGGCATTTTGTCCTGTCATTCGTTAGGCAGGCGGGCGTTAGGCAGGCGGGCGTTGGGCGGGCGGGCGTTAGGCGGGCGGGTCCGACAGCGCCGCAACCCGACCACCCGGCAGTGTCTCGACACGGCCGGCCAGCTCGAGTTCCAGCAACGCCGCCATGACGGCGGGGGCAGAGAACTGGCAGCGCCGCAGTACCGCGTCAACCTGCGTGGGAGAAGGTCCCAATAAATCAAGCACTTGCGCGTGAACGGCGGCGCGTTCAAGCGCGGAGTCCCGAAAATCGGGGTCTGGCCGGGGCGGTTCGGCGAAGCCAGGCGCCGCATCTGGTGCGGTTTGCGGGTCGGACAAGGGGGGCGGGGCGAACAAGGGGGCAGGGGTCGCGGCCGGGTGATCCGGCAGGTTGGCCAGCACGTCGGCGGCGGTCTCGACCAGCGCGGCGCCCTGGCGGATCAGATCGTTGGCACCGCGCGAGCGGGGGTCGAGCGGCGAGCCGGGCACCGCGAACACCTCGCGCCCTGCCTCGGTGGCGAGCCGCGCGGTGATCAGGCTGCCGGAGCGTAGCGCGGCCTCGACCACCACGACGCCGAGCGACAGCCCGGCGATGATGCGGTTGCGGCGGGGGAAGTGGCGGGACTGGGGGACGGTGCCGGGCGGCGCTTCGGTGACCACGGTGCCGGCGGCGGCGATGCGGCGCTGCAGCTCGGCGTGCTCGGACGGGTAGGGGCAGTCGAGGCCGCCGGCCACGACGGCGATGGTGCGGCCGAGGGGATGCCCAACGGACAACGCGCCCGCATGCGCCGCGGCGTCGATGCCGCGGGCCATGCCGGAGACGACCACCAAGCCGGCGCGCGCCAGTTCAGCGGCAAGGTCCTCGGCGATGCGGCTGCCGTTGACGGAGGCGTTGCGGCCGCCGACCAACGCGACGGCGCGGACGGCGAGCAGGGTGGGGTCGCCCAGCACGGCGAGCACCGGCGGGGCGTCGTCGAGTAGCGCGAGCAGCGGGGGGTAGTCGGCGTCGCCCAGCAGGATGAGCCGGGCGCCGAGCGCTGCGGTGCGTTCCAGCTCGGCCGCGGCGTCGGCCTCGGTCGGCACGTTGGGTGGGCTGGCCTTGCCGCCAGCCTGGGCCAGCCGGGGCAGTGCCCTGAGCGCCGCGGCGGCGGTGGCGAAGCGTGCCAGCAGGCGGCGGTAGGTGACGGGGCCGACGCCCTCGGCGCGGGCCAGGCGCAGACGGTCGATGGTGGCTTGCTCGTGGGTGGCTTGCTTGGGCACGGGCGGCGGCTCCTGCTGCCCCCGGCCCTGGTGCCGCGGGGGCCGGTCCTACGCTTTTCCCCCGATGCGCGGCTCGGTGCCGGCGAGCAGGCGGCGGATGTTGGCGTGGTGGCGGATGAACACCAGCACGGCGATCGCCAACGCAAGCTTAACGACACCCGAATCGGCGAGCAGGGCGGCAAGAATTGGGGCGGCGGCGAAGGAGGCGAGGGTGGCGAGGGAGGAGATGCGCGCCAGCTTGGCGACAATGAGCCAGATCGCGCCGGCGGCGAGGCCGACCGGCCAGGCGGCGGCGATCAGCACGCCGTAGCCGGTGGCGGCGCCTTTGCCGCCCTTGAAGCGCAGCCAGACCGGGAACAGGTGGCCAAGGACGGCGCCCAGGCCGGCCCACAGGGCGGCGTCGTGGCCGGCCAGCCGGAGGGCGAGCAGCACGGCGGCGGCGCCCTTCAGGCCGTCCAACAGCAGCGTCGCCGCGGCGAGGCCCTTGCGACCGGTGCGCAGGACGTTCGTGGCGCCGATGTTGCCGGAGCCGATCGCGCGGATGTCGCCCAGCCCGGCGGCGCGGGTCAGCAGCAGGCCGAACGGGATCGCGCCGAACAGGTAGCCGAGGAGGAGGTAGGATTCGGGGGGCATCGGGCGGGGAGGATAGCTGGCTTCGGCGCTGGTTCCGAGAGGGGGGAGCGTGGGCCTATTGCAATGACGATGCGCATTTGCTATCTGACTAGTCTGGTCAGTTAACTGAATTGAAACCCGCCATGCCCTCAATGCGATCCGACCCGTCGCCAACCCCTGGCTCACCTGTCTGGAAGCTGGAGGATGCCAAGGCGCGGTTCAGCGAAGTTGTACGGCTCGCGCGGGAGCGGGGGCCACAGAAGGTAACGGTACGTGGTCAGGAGGCGGTGGTGATCCTCGCGATGGAAGATTATGCGCGGCTGGCCCCGGCGGCGGTCAGTCCGAGCCTGGCCGCGCTGTTTGCCGACTCGCCCTTCGCGCGGCTGGAGGGCTTCGAGGAAACCCTGGTGCGCGAACGCGCCCCGATGCGCGCGCCGCCGGACTTCGAGGCGTGAGGCCAGCCGGCGGCTGGCTGGTCGACACCAACGTCGTCTCGGAGTTGCGCAAGGGATCGCGCGCCGACCTGGCGGTGCGGGCCTGGGCCGCAACGGTGCCGCCGATTGCCTGCTACCTCAGCCGCGTCAGCGTCGCGGAGATCCGCTTCGGCATCCAGCGCGTGCCGGATCCCGGGTTCCGCGCGGAGCTGGAGGCCTGGCTGCGCGACGGGTTGCTGCCGTGGTTCGCCGATCGCATCCTGGCGGTGGATGAGCGCGTGTTGCTGCGCTGGCGGCAGTTGGTGTGGGACGGGCAGGTGGAAAAATACACCTACACCCAGCCGGACGCATTGTTGGCCGCCACGGCGTGGGAGTTCGAACTCGGCGTGGTGACGCGCAACACGGAGGATTTCGAGCGGGCAGGCTTGCGGTTGCTGAACCCGTGGCGGCACGTCGCGTAGCCGCCGGAACCCCGGGCGACGCTGGTATCGCGTACCGTCCGGGGCGGCAGCTGTGCTACACTGCCCGCCCAGGAGACAGGCGATGAGCGACCTCTACGACGACGACGTCCTGCTATGGAGCGAACGCCAGGCAGCTCTGTTGCGGCGAATTGCGGCCGGCGAACCCGTCAACGAGCGCCCCGACTGGGCGAATATCATCGAGGAGGTCGAGAGCGTGGGACGCAGCGATCTGCGCGCGGTCGAGTCTCTGCTGTTGCAGGCGCTGGTTCATAGGCTGAAGGCCGAGGCTTGGCCGACCTCGCCCGCCGTCCCGGGCTGGCAGGCCGAGGCAAGGCTGTTTCGCGCGCAGGCACGACGGGCGTTTGCGCCCTCGATGCGACAGCGCCTCGACGTGCCCGGCCTCTACGCGGACGCGCTACGCGCAATGCCGGAGACAATGGACGGGCAGACCCCGCTGCCGCTGGCCGCGGTCTGCCCGGTGACGCTGGACGAACTGCTCGCCGAAGGCTGACCGCACGAGAACACAGGCATCCCAGAGCGGCATCAACCGAACACCCGCCGCCCCGCCTTCCAGGTCCCCAGCACCACCCCCTCCAGCGCCCGCCCGTCGAACGGGGTGTTCTGCGCCTTGCCGGGCAGCTTCCCCGCCTCCACCTGCCAGGCGCGCTCCGGATGGAACAGGCACAGATCGGCCGGCGCTCCCTTGGCCAGCCGCCCGGCGTCGCTGCGCAGCACCGCCGCCGGCCGCGCCGTCAGCAGCGCGATCGCCTGCGCCAGCGACAGCGCGCCGCCGTGCACCTGGACCAGCGTGACCGACAGCAGCGTCGCCAGCCCCGAGCCGCCCGCCGCCGCCTGGGCAAACGGCTGGCGCTTGTCGTCGGCGTCGCGCGGCTGGTGGTCCGAGGCAATCGCATCGATCGTGCCGTCGGCCAGCGCCGCCACCACCGCCTGGCGGTCGGCCTCGCAGCGCAAGGGCGGCGACAGCTTGGCGTAGGTGCGGAACTCGCCGATCGCCGTCTCGTTCAGGTCGAAATAGGGCGGCGCGGTGTCGCAGGTGACCGCGATGCCCTCGGCCTTGGCGGCGCGGATCAGCGCCAGCGCCTCCCCGGTCGAGACATGCGCGAAATGCAGCCGCCCGCCGGTCAGCCGCGCCAGGCGAAGGTCGCGCGCCACCTGGATCGCCTCGGCCGCGGCGGGGATGGCGGGCAGGCCGAGGCGGGTCGCCAGCGCGCCCTCGGTCGCGGCGCCACCGGCGGCCAGACTTGGGTCCTCGGGGTGCTGCACGATCATGCCGCCGAAGCCGCCGGCGTAGGACAGCGCCAGGCGCATCATCCGCGCCGCGCCGATCGCCCGTGCGCCGTCGGTGAAGGCGACCGCGCCGGCCTCGTGCAGCAGGCCCAGCTCGGCCAGGTCCTCGCCGCGGCAGCCGCGGGTCACCGCGCCATAGGGCAGGATGGTCAGGCTGCCGGTTTCCTCGCCACGTGCGCGCATCGCCCGCACCAGCGCCGGGTCATCGATCGCCGGGGCGCTGTTGGGCAGTACCGCCACCGTGGTGACCCCGCCGGCCGCCGCCGCCGCGGCGGCCGAGGCGATCGTCTCGCGATACTCGAAGCCCGGTTCGCCCAGCTCTGCGCGCATGTCGACCAGGCCCGGACAGAGCACCGCGCCGTCCCCGGCGATCACGCCAACGCCGTCGGGCCGGCCCAACGCCGGACCGACATCGGCGATCACGCCGTCGCGCACCAGCAGCTCGCCGATGACATCGAGCCCGCTCGCCGGATCGAGCAGGCGGACGCCGGTAAACAACGTGCCCAGGGACGTGCCGGTGGACGTGCCGGTGGACGTGCCGGCGGACCTGTCATGGAACGTATCAGGCGACATTGCGCCGGTACGTCCGCGACAGCGTGTCGAGCACCGCCATGCGCACGGCGACGCCCATCTCCACCTGCTCCTTGATCACGCTGCGCACCGGATCGTCGGCCACCGCGCTGTCGATTTCTACCCCGCGGTTCATCGGACCGGGGTGCATCACCAGCGCGTCCGGCTTCGCCGCCGCCAGCTTCGCCGCATCCAGGCCGTAGAAGCGGAAATACTCCCGCGCGCTGGGCACCAGGCCCTTCTCCATCCGCTCCTTTTGCAGGCGCAGCATCATCACGGCGTCGGCGCCGGCCAGCCCCGCCGCCATGTCGTGGAACACTTCTACCCCGAGCTGCGCCGCCTCGGCCGGGATCAGCGTCGGGGGCCCGACCACGCGCACCCGGCTGCCCATCGCGCTGAGCAGGTGGATGTTCGAGCGTGCCACGCGCGAGTGCAGGATGTCGCCGCACAGCGCCACCACCAGGCCCTCCAGCCGTCCCTTGCGGCGGCGAATCGTCAGCGCGTCCAGCAGCGCCTGGGTGGGGTGCTCGTGCGTGCCGTCGCCGGCGTTGATCACCGCCGCATCGACTTTTTGCGCCAGCAGGTTCGGCGCGCCGGACTGGTCGTGGCGCACCACCAGCAGGTCGCAGTTCATCGCGTTCAGCGTCGCCGCGGTGTCCAGCAGCGTCTCGCCCTTGTTCACCGAGGAGGTGGAGACCGACATGTTGACCACGTCGGCGCCCAGCCGCTTGCCGGCGATCTCGAAGCTGGTGCGGGTGCGGGTGCTGTCCTCGAAGAACAGGTTGATCAGGGTGCGCCCGCGCAGCAGGTCGCGCTGGGTCTTGCCGGAGCGGTTCAGCAGCACGTAGTTCTCGGCGAGGTCGAGCAAATACCCGATCTCGGGCGGTGTCAGCCCCTCGATCGCCAGGAGGTGTTTCTGCCAGTAGGCCACGCGCGCTGGTTGCCGGAACTGGCGCCGATCGTCAACGGCGCAGCGTCACGCAGGGTCGGGTCGGTGATTGGGCCAAGGAACTATTGGCCGCCCTTCGGCGTATGCCGCAGCAGGTACACCGGCAGCACCTGTTTCTGCGGTCCGATGCCGACGCCGCCGGTGGCGACCAACAGCGTCGCCATGACGGTGTCCGACGCGACGATATCCGCGGCAGCGCCGCAATCGCCGGCGTCCAGGCTGCTGTGCACCCCGGCCCAGTGCAGCCGGTACGAATGCGGCGCCTCGCTGGTTGCCGCGTCGACGATCAGGCTGCCATGAACCCGCTGCATCACGTCAAGGTCGAGCTGGCATTGCGTGCCGTCTGCCCGCTGCACGCTCAGCCGGGTCGGCAGATCGGCCGGCACGCCGAGGTTGGCATCGAAGGCCACGACATCACCCACCGCCGGGCCGCTGACCCGCACCAGATCGGCGAGGCCCAGCACGCCGGTGAGCACGGCCATGCCGAACAGCCCAGCGCCGACCGCGAGCAGCACCAGCTTGTTCGAGCGACCTCCTGGTGTCGGCATTCCGTTGCTCCGCCGCGTTGCGCGGGATTGATAACGCGGATCATTTTTGCGGCGCCTTGATGCAGGTCAATGGCTTGCAGCGGATGGCTTCCATGCGGTGACGTCGCCGGCGCCGATGGCCGGCGTGGTCGAGGTCGGGCCGACCGCGGCGGCGAGCGAGGCGCTGGATCTGTTCGTCGGCTACCAGGGGTAGTATTCCGCCAGCCAGATCGAGAACGCGTTCAAGGCGGGGATGCGGTACCGGTTCTTGGGCGCGTTTATCGGGACGGGAAGCGGCACGTCAGCCGTGCACCACTCGCGCTCTTCGCGGGGTCGGAGCGCGGAACAAGACGGGTGAGGGCGGTGCTGCGGCACGACCCTCACCCGCGTCGCAAGTGCTCCGCGACCTCTCCCGCGAAGCCGGGAGAGGTGTACGGGGTTCTCGGGGTGACGCCGCTCAGGCGGCGGCGGCGGCGATGCGGGCGAGGGCCTCGTCGCGGCCGAGGGCAGCGAGTGTGGCGTCGATGCCGGGGCTGGTGGTGCTGCCGGTCAGCGCGGCGCGCAGAGGTTGCGCGACCTGACCGAGTTTGCGGTTTGATTTTTCGGCAAATGCGCGCAGTGCGGCGTCGAGCGACGCCGGCGAAAAATCCGTGGATGCAAGGGCTTGCGCGACCTCGCGCAGCATCAGCTTCGCCTCCGGGGTCAGCAGCGCCGCGGCCTTGGGCTCATAGGGCAGGGGAGGTGTGCGCGCCAGGAATGCTGCATTATCCGCCAGTTCCACCAGCGTTTTGGCACGCTCCTTCAGGCCAGGCATCAACGCGCGGATGCGCTGTGCGGCGATGGCACCAAGCGAGAGATCGTGCCGATGGGCCAGACGTTGCAGCACTTCGTGCGTCAGGCGGTCGTCGTCGGCTTGGCGCAGATAGACGCCGTTGAGGTGGGTCAGCTTGGCATAGTCCATGCGACTCGCGGCGCGGCCGACTCCGTCCAGGTCGAACAGGCGGATTGCTTCGTCGTGGCTGATGATTTCCGAGTCGCCATGGCCCCAGCCGAGTCGCAGCAGGTAGTTGCAGAGCGCCTCGGGCAGAAAACCCTGCTCGCGGAACTCCAGGACGCTGACGGCGCCGTGCCGCTTGGAGAGCTTTGCCCCGTCGGCGCCGTGGATCAGCGGGATATGGGCGAAGCGGGGCTGGTCCCAGCCCATCGCCTGGTAGACCTGCACCTGGCGGAAGGTGTTGGTCAGGTGGTCGTCGCCGCGGATGACGTGGGTGATGCCCATGTCGTGGTCGTCGACCACCACCGAGTGGTTGTAGGTGGGGGTGCCGTCGCTGCGCAGGATGATCATGTCGTCCAGCTCGGCGTTGGCGACGCGGACGGTGCCTTGCACCAGGTCCTCGACCACGGTGTCGCCGTCGCGCGGGGCCTTCAGGCGGATCGCGGGTTTGACGCCTGGGGGTGCCTCGGCCGGGTCACGGTCGCGCCAGCGTCCGTCGTAGCGGGGCGGGCGGCCCTCGGCGAGCGCATGCTCGCGCATCAGCTTCAGCTCGTCCGGTGTGCAGTAGCAGAGATAGGCGTGGCCGGTGGCGAGCATCTGGCGGGCCACCTCGGCATGGCGCGCGACGCGGGTGGACTGGAAGACGGTCTCGCCGTCGCGGGTGATGCCGAGCCAGTCGAGGCCGTCGAGGATCACCTGGGTGGCGGCGTCGGTGCTGCGGGCGCGGTCGGTGTCCTCGATGCGCAGCAGGAATTCTCCCCCGTGGTGGCGGCTGAACAGGTAGTTGAACAGCGCGGTGTGGGCGCTGCCGATGTGCAGCAGGCCGGTCGGGCT
>Ga0209415_10009306_pt1 | contig 16896 bp, 16 predicted proteins | sample PeaSoiSIISIP2007_FD_187696 | JGI IMG/M metagenome (GOLD analysis project Ga0209415, IMG submission 187696) | Peat soil microbial communities from Weissenstadt, Germany - SII-SIP-2007 (SPAdes) (version 2) | ecosystem: Environmental > Terrestrial > Soil > Wetlands > Peat | place: Germany... | reverse complement strand
GACCTCCACTGGATCGACGAACAGACGCAGGAGCTGCTGAACCTGCTCGCCGATTCGATTGGAACCGCGAAAATCCTGCTGCTGGTGAACTATCGTCCCGAATACTCACACGGATGGGGTAGCAAGACTTACTATACGCAGTTGCGGCTCGACCCGCTGGGCCAGGAGAGTGCCAACGAGATGCTCTCGGCGCTGCTCGGCGACGGTATCGAAGCGGCGCCGCTCAAGCGCCTGATCATCGAACGCACGGAAGGTAACCCGTTCTTCATGGAAGAGACGGTGCAGGTGCTCCTTGATGAGGGTGCGCTGGTGCGCGAGGGCACGGCGGTCAGACTCACCCGGCCGCTGGGCGAGTTGAAGATTCCGCCGACGGTACAGGGGATTCTGGCGGCGCGCATCGATCGCCTGCCGGCCGATGCGAAGGACCTGCTGCAAACGCTGGCCGTCATCGGCCGCGAATTTCCGCTGTCGTTGATCCGTGCCGTCGTGGCGAAATCCGACGACGAACTCAACCGCTTGCTCAACGACTTGCAACTGGGCGAGTTCATCTACGAGCAGCCGGCGGTGGGCGACAGCGAATACGTCTTCAAGCACGCATTGACGCAGGAGGTCGCCTACAACTCGGTGCTGATGGAGCGGCGCCAGCAATTGCACGAGCGCACTGCCGGGGCGCTCGAGACGCTTTACACCAGCTCGATCGAGGAGCATCTGGCCGCGCTCGCGCATCACTACGGCCGCAGCGCTAATCCCGACAAGGCGGTGCAGTATCTGACGCGCGCCGGCCAACAGGCGCTGAGTCGTTCCGCGTTCGCCGAGGCTCAAGCGCAATTGCAACAGGGTCTCGAATGGATCAGTAAACTGCCGGAATCGCCCGAGCGCGACGCGCGCGAGCTCGAGCTGGCGATCCCACTCGCTCAGGTGTTCCTCGTCACGAGAGGATTCACCGCGTCCGAGACGCGCGCGGCCGCCGAGCGCGCTCGCGGCCTGGCCGAGAAGAGCGGCAACCTCGCCCAACTCGTTGCGCAGATATTCGGGATTTGGCGTAGCATTTTTTTCAGCGACGATTACGCTACCGGCGGCCTGCTCGCCGACCGGATAATCTACCTCGCCGAGCGCGAGGGCAGTCCAGCGAGCCTTGCATTCGCCTGCCGTGCTCAGGTGGACGTGAACTTCTATCGGGGAGACCTGATCAGCGCCGAGGAGCACTTCGCACGTTGGGGCGGCTTCCTTAATGCGGATGGTTTCAGGCAAGTCTTCGGCGCAGCAGTAGGCGCAGCCGCTGTCGCGGGGCATTGCGCGGCGGCCTTGGGTCACGCCGATTCAGCCCGGGAGCGCGTTGCACATGCGCTCGCTCTCGCACGGGAAAACAACAACCCTTACGATCTGGGGGCCGCGCGGGTTTTGGAAGGCTGGCTGTGTTGCTTGCTGCGAGACCCGCAGCGCGCCGAGGTTGCGGCCGCCTTAGGCTTAGCCATCGCTGAAGAGCACAGCATACCGTTCGTCCGGAATCATGCCCGCGCGATGATTGGCTGGGCGCGGGCGCAGCTCGGCAACGCGAGTGAAGGCGTCGCGCTCATCTGCCAGGGTTTGGCCGGCTTTGCAGAGACTGGGAGCAGGATAGGTATCACCGATCGTATCACCCGTCTGGCCGAGGCTCAGGCCCTCGACGGCAAGATCGACGACGCTCTCATCACAATCGAGGAGGCGCTTCAGGCGAACCCCGAGGAACTTGTCTTCAGGCCCAATGCACTGACCTGTCGCGGAGACCTGCGGCTCAAACTTGGCCAGACTGCACCGGCAGAAGCTGACGGACTCGGTCCAAGCGCACTGGCGGAGACCGACTTCCGCGAGGCGATCGCGCTCGCGCAAAAGATGCAGGCGAAGGCTTGGGAACTGCGCGCAACGCTAAGCCTCGCGCGGCTGCTCGAACGCCAGGGTCATCGCGACGAGGCGCGCTCGATGCTCGCCGACATCTACAACTGGTTCACCGAGGGCTCCGATACCCCCGACCTCATCGACGCCAAGGCCCTGCTTGACCAGCTAAGACCCTGACTGAGTGCGCGGCGCGCAATTTAAGGCTCCGCATAGCCGCCGACGGGTCTCAATATCGTCGAAATGCCCATAATTGCATCAATTTCGCGGCGAACAGACGGCGGTAATTCCCTAATTTGCGATTTCCCTTAGATGTCGCTCCGTGATATATCGTGTCGCGTCTCGGGTGGGGCATCAGCGGAAATGCGGGGGTGCTTAATGGAAAGCAACATCGAGAAACCGCGAAATACAAAAATCAGCCGGCGTCGCATGTTGCAGGTCAGCGCTGCCGCGACCGCCACCATCGCCGTCCCGGGTCTCGCGCTCGCCGACGACTGGATTCGCGTCAACTCGATTCCGCTGACCTCAACGGTGCCGGGCCGTTCCTCGATCATGAAAGCGCGGCTGAACGCGCCTCAGGCCCCGGCCGGCTATCAGCCCGCAGGCGGTTATGAACCGGTCCGCTACACCCCGCGATCATATACCGGCGCAACCCGGTCGCTCGCGATGTACAATCCGCACACCGGCGAGAATCTCAATCTCGTGTATTGCGAGAACGACCAATACGTGCCGGGCGCACTCCACGAAATAAATTTCTTCTTTCGCGACTTCCGTGCTAATATTGTAAAGGAGATTGACCCGCGGCTACTCGACCTCCTTCACACCATTCATCAGGAAAGCGACGACTCCAAACCCTTCAATCTGGTTTCCGGCTATCGGTCTCCGCAGACCAACGCGATGCTCGCGGCGCAACGCGAGGGCGTCGCGCGCCACAGTATGCATATCGAGGGCAAGGCCGCCGATATCAATCTTCCCGGCCGTCAACTCTCGATTCTCCAGCGTCTCGCGCTGGCGTTGCGCTACGGCGGCGTCGGTTACTACCCGCAGTCGGGTTTCGTCCACGTCGATACCGGCCGCATCCGCCGCTGGGGCTAACCCAACAGAACCGCCAAAAACTGCCAAAAAACTGCGGACGACGCACGCCGCCTTCCGATATTCGCAGCGCTACTTGCCGCAGCCTACTGAGAATCTGAATTTGCGCCTAGGAGGGCCTCCGCGATGGCCGGACCGCTCGACGGCATCCGCATAATCGATCTCACCCAGATGATCTCGGGTCCGATGGCGACGATGATCCTCGCCGACCAGGGCGCCGACGTCATCAAGGTCGAACCGCTCGGCATCGGCGACCTCACCCGCGCGATGGGCGGACGCAAGCGCGGCATGTCCCCCACCTTCGCCGTCGCCAATCGCAACAAGCGCTCCATCGTCCTCAATCTGAAAGAACCGCGCGGCGTCGAAGTGCTCAAGCGGATGGTCGCGACGGCCGACGTCGTCGTCCAGAACTTCCGTCCCGGCGCGGTCGAGAGAATGGGCATCGGCTACGACGACCTGGTACAAAACAAACCCAATCTTATCTACGTCTCGATCAGCGGCTTCGGCGAAACCGGCCCCTACGTCCACAAACGCACCTACGACCCCGTCATCCAGGCCCTGTCCGGCCTGATGTCCATCCAGGCCGACGAGACCGGCCGCCCGCGCATGATCCGCGTCATCGTCCCCGACAAGGTCACCGCGCTGACCGCCGCACAGGCGATCACCGCGGCCATCGTCGCGCGCCTGCGCACCAACAAGGGGCAGCACGTGCGCCTCGCGATGCTCGACGCGGTGGTCGCTTTTATCTGGCCCGAGTCGATGCCCGCCTACACCTTCGTTGGTAACGAGCCCGCCACCGTGCGACCGCCGGGGACTCGGGATCTGGTGTTCGAGACCACTGACGGTTACATCACCGCCGCGGCGAACTCAGACTCCGAATGGGCCGGGCTCGCACGCACCCTCGGCCATCCCGAATGGATCGAGGATCCGCGCTTCAAGCATCCGGCGGACCGTATCCGCAACGCCGACGTGCGTCTCGACCTCATCGCCGACATCATTCGCACGCGCTCTTCCGCCGAATGGCTCACCGCCTTCGACGCCGCGCAAGTCCCATGCGCGCCGATTCAAACGCGCGCCGATCTGTTGACCGATCCGCAGGTCGCCGCCAATCACCTGATCGTCGAATCGGTACATCCGCATGCCGGCCCGATGCGCCAGCCGCGCCCCGCCGCGCGCTTCGCGGCCACGCCCGCCGCTCTCCGCCTCTTCGCGCCGGCGCTCGGCGAGCATACCGACGCGGTCCTCGAAGAGGCCGGCATCGCCGCCGCCGATCGCGCCGCCCTGCGCGACTCCGGCATCATCAGCTAGCCGTCTTCTTCGTCACCGTCCCGACTAGATCAGGAACCGGGCCGAGAGTAGCTATCGCATTCGAATTTGATCGACGGTAGCTGTCGCATTCGAATTGATCGAAGGGTGGCCGATCATCGTGTAAGTGGATTCGCCCGAACTAGAACTAAGTAATACGATTCTGCCAGACCGATGCCGCGGCGAGGTGATCGATTATCCGTACAGATTGGTTCACTTCTCGTCACTCACCGTCGCTGTCGCCGTCGTCGCCCAAGTCTCCGCCACTCTCGATTTCGCTGACGGCCTCGTCGAACTCCGGCCCGGCGAATTCATCGCCCATCTCGCGGCCCATTTTACGCATCGCGCGCGCGAGGCTCTTCGGATCGTTCTCATCCAGATCGCCCAAGTTCGACGGATCCGCAAGTGCGTCCATCCGCGCCTCTTCGCTGCGCGGCATCGCGAATCGCGACATCAGCCGCCGCAGTTTCGTCGCGCCGCAATGCTGGCATTTGGCGTCAACCTTTTCGCTCACCCGCAAGGTCAAGATGCTACTGCGCCGATGGCATTTGTCACATTCGTACTCGTAAATCGGCATAGCCACCCTCGTTCTGGATTCGTGTATTAGGTGTCGCTATCAATGATTCTGCGCACGACCGCGCGATTGGGCAATACGTTCGATGCAGCGCGCACGCCCGTTCAGGTTGCGCCCCCGCTTGATTACTTGATTGGCCTCGTCATATTGGTCACCGTCGTTACTCGTATGGCAATCGAAGATCGGGCAAACGCGACTCTCCATTCGCGACCGCTTCACATCCATGCAGCGATCCTACGTCCCGGCCGTCAGCCGCGACGATTCAAATTGATGGTAGTGGCGGAACGTTCGGATGCATGAGCTGCGCCTGATGTGGCGCAACACGCGGATGGTCGTGCTCTGCGCGATCTCGGCCGCGCTCTATGCGGCGGTGCTGGTACCGTTCAAAGTGGTGCCGCTGATTCCGGGAGTTACCGAGCTAAGGCCCGCCAACGCGATTCCGGTGGTCTGTTCGTTTCTGTTTGGGCCGGCGGCCGCATGGGGTTCCGCGATCGGTAACATGATCGGCGACTTCTTCGGCGGGGTCGGCCCGGGCGATATCTTCGGCTTTTTCGCCAATCTGTTTTACGGCTACATCCCGTACAAGGCCTGGAGCATCATAGCGAAGGGGGAGAGTCCCATCAGCCGCTCTCCGATTAATCTTGCGAAGTACGTCGCCGTCTGTCTCGCCGCGAGCGTGCTCTGCGCCGACCTCGTCGGATGGGGCGACAATCTGCTTGGCTTTCGCCCGTTCAGCATCCTCGGCAACGTCATCATCTTTAACAACATGCTGTCCGCCTTGTTTCTGTCGCCGCTGATTCTGCTCGGTGTCTATCCGCGGGTCCGCGCAGGTCACCTGCTCTATGGCGATGTGATGCCGGAGCTTCAGCCGCGATCGCGGTCGCGGAGCGTAGCGGGTCTCGCGCTGCTGGTCATCGGGGAAAGCGGCGCGTGGGCGGTCGGCAATCTGGTCTCGACTGGCTATTGGATTCCCACATTTCTGCCGGCGAGTTTCGCCCAGCCGCCATACGACAAATCGATCGCCGTGATGGTAAGTCCGCTGATCGCCTGCGCACTCACCGGGACGCTGATGATGTGAAGCCGCTCGACTCCGAACAGAGGACGAGCACCGCGGCAGCCGCGCTCGAAGAGGTTAGCTTTACCTACGCCGGCGGCGATCGCGAGGCATTGCGCGAGGTGCGTTTCGAGGTGCGGCCGGGCGAGATGGTCGGCATCATGGGCGCGTCGGGCGCCGGCAAATCGACCTTGGCGAAATGCCTCAACCGAATCGTGCCCCGCTTCGAGGACGGGAGTTTTCGCGGCATTGTGCGCATCGGTGGACGCGCCCTCGACGACGAGCGCGTATGCGACGTGGCGTCGATGGTCGGGATGGTCTTTCAGGACTTCGAGGCGCAACTGTTCTCAACCAGCGTTGCGCATGAGGTTGCCTTCGCGATGGAACAAATCGGGATGCCGCGCGATGAGATCGCAGCGCGTATCGGGCCTGCGCTGGCCGCGGTCGGGCTCGCGGGCTTCGACGATCGCGATCCGACGTCGCTCTCCGGCGGTGAAAAGCAGCGCCTCGCGATTGCCTCAGTGCTAGCGCTGAGGCCAGGTGTCGTGGTGCTCGACGAACCCACCAGCGACCTCGATCCCGAGGGCAAGGCGGAGGTCTTCGCGCTGATTCATCGGATGCGCGGACAGGGTGCCAGCCTGGTCGTGATCGAGCACGAGGCCGAAGAGCTGCGCCATTGCGATCGCATCGTGCTGCTGCGGGAAGGTGAGATCATCGCGCACGGACCGCCCGCCGAAATAATGGTCCAGCTCGAACGGCTCGAGGATTGCGGCGTGCATCCGCCCGACATCAACCGCGTGATCGATGCGCTGGGGATGCATGCGCACGCGGCGTCGGTGGAGGAAGCGGAGAAGATTATACGAGCGCATTTCGCGCGCACGGCAACGATGATTGGGACGACGCCGGCGTCGGCGGAGCGCGTGTCGCCGGAGCCTCGCACCGATGACGAACGCGCGCAGCCGTTTCTGCGCGTCAAGAATTTGAGCTTTGCTTATCCGTACGGCCCGCGCGTGCTGGACGACGTGACGCTCGAGATTGCGGCCGGCGAATTTGTCGCGATCATAGGCCAGAACGGCTCCGGCAAAACGACCCTTGCAAAACACCTGGTCGGCCTGCTCGCGCCCAGTGCCGGCAGAATTGTGATTGGCGGACGCGATCGCGCGACACTGCAGCCCGCGGAGACCGCGCATGCGGTCGGTTACGTTTTCCAGAATCCCGACCATCAGATATTCGCCGCGACCGTGGCTGATGAAGTCGCGTTCGGGCCGCGCAACTTCGGCCTTGATGACGCGGAGATCGCGCGTCGATCTGAGGAAGTTCTGCGCGCCGTGAATCTGACCGGCGAAAGCGACCGCGATCCGTTCCTGTTGAGCAAAGGCGAGCGTCAACGACTGGCGGTGGCGAGCGTGCTCGCGCTGCGTCCGCGCATGCTGATTCTCGACGAACCGACCACCGGCCTCGACTACCGCGAGCAGCGGCGCATGATGGCGCTGGTCGGCGACTTGAATCGCGGCGGCATCGCGATCGTCATGATCACGCATACACCCTGGCTGGTCGCCGAATATGCGCGCCGCGTGGTGCTGATGCGCAAGGGTCGTGTGATGTTCGATGGCGGCGTGCGCGAGTTCTTCGAGCGCGATGAATTGCTCGCGAACTCCTCGTTCCGGCCGCCCGAAGCGACGCTGCTAGGACGCCGTTTCGGCTTCACAGCGCTGCGTCCTGAAGAACTGGCGGATTGGATCAAGGGGCGCGGCTGATGCCGATTTACCTTTACATCGATCGCGGCAGCATCGTTCATCGGCTCAATCCGACGGTGAAGGTCTTCGCACTCTTCATCATGTTCTGGTCGGTTTACTGGGTGGACCATCCACTGGCGCTGCTGCCACTCGGACTCGTGATGGTCGCGCTGGTGCAATTGACCGGCTCGTGGCCGAACTTTTACCGCTTGCGCTGGCTCTTCATCCTGCTGATTTTCTTCACGACGCTCGCGTGGATGGTTTTCTATCGTAAGGGCCCGGCGTTGATAAACACGCGGATCATCCATCTGAGCCGCGCGTCGCTGGTGTTCGGATTCGGCCGCGGATTGAAGCTCGCCGAACTACTCGCGACCTCAGTGCTGTTCCTCTCGACCACCAAGGTCGAAGAATTCACGGCCGGGCTACAGCGCCTCGGCGTGCCGTATCGCGTGGGCTTCGCGATTACACTTTCGTTCCGGCTGGTGCCCCTGTTCATCGACTCGGCCTTGACGGTGGTGCAGGCGCAGAGCCTGCGCGGCTACGATTTCAATCGCGGTGGTCCGCTGGAGCGCGTGAAGCGTTACGTGCCGGTGGTGATTCCGGTTTTCATGGGTGCGTTGCGCAAGGCCAACAACATGGCGATGGCGCTCGAAGCGCGCGGCTTCGGTATAAGCGCGACGCCGACGAGTTATATCGATTATCCGATTCGCGCGCGCGACCGCGTTGCGTTCGCAGCGCTGATTGGTCTCGGCATCGTCTATTTTCTCATCTATTATTCCGGCTGGGGCGCCATCTCAGTGAAATAGCTGTTATCGCCGGAGCGCAGTTGATCAGATTTGTGCTCGCGATCGCGCAGGGAATGCGGCTGGAGCATCATTGCGAAGGCGTGCTAGCGTGGGCGAGAATTTAGCGCGAGGTCTTCAGCGTCGATGCTCTTCGTAATTATCGGATACGACGGTCCTAACGGTGCGAAGTTGCGACCGTCGGTGCGGCCGGCTCATCTCGAGAATCTCCAGCCACTGGTTGAGGCCGGCAGAGTGATTGTCGGCGGTCCGTTCACCGACGGCAGCGGCAGCCTGATGGTGGTTGACTTCGAGAACGACGCCCAGGCAAAGGCGTTCGCGAATAGCGATCCTTACGTGCAGCAAGGCGTCTTCGAACGCGTCGAAATTAGACCATTTCGCAAGGTCGTCCCCTGACGGCGACGAGCCTGCGGCGGAGCACTGATGGCCGGAGCATTATCGAGCCTGAAGATCGTTGAAATCGGCGAGATGGCGTCGGCGCCCTACGCGTCCAAGCTGATGGCGGATATGGGCGCCGAAGTGATCAAGGTCGAACGGCCGGGTGTCGGCGACCATGCGCGCGTGCGCGGTCCGTTCCCCGGCGGTCAACCGCATCCGGAAAAGAGCGGGCTCTTTCTCTACCTCAACACCAACAAGCTAGGCGTCACGCTCGATATCGCGCGGCCGGAAGGTTTCGAGATCCTCGAAAAGCTCGTCGCGCAGGCCGACGTCCTGATTCACAACGTTCCGCCACTCGAGATGGACCGCGTCGGATTGAATTTCGAACGCCTGAACAAGCTTAATCCGCGCCTCGTGATGACCTCGATCACACCCTACGGGTTGACCGGACCTTGGCGCAATTTGCGCGCGGAGGATCTCACTGTGTGGTCGGCGGGCGGCGTCTGCGTGCTCAACGGCGCGGGTCCGGATCATCCGGAACTGCCGCCACTCAAGACCTTTGGCAGCCAGTCCGGTTACCAGGGCGGCGTTCACGGCGCGGTCGCGACGATGGGCGCGGTGATGGCGCAATTGCGCGACGGCGAGGGCCAGCACGTTGACGTCTCATGCCAGGAGGCGATCGCCTCGCAGCTCGAACTGACCTTCGAGTACTGGCCGTACATGAAGATGATCGCGACGCGGTTGGGCAAGAAGCCGATTCAGCCGCTCGAAGCGATGCAATGCAAGGATGGCGGCTGGATTTATCTATGCTGCGTCGAAGAGCATCAGTGGAAGGGGTTCGTTGAGGTGATGGGTAATCCCGAATGGGCCGGCGAGGAGATTTTTTCCGATCGGCTCAAGCGCGGCGAAAATTGGGAAGCGCTGGTCATCTTTCTCGAAGAGTACGTTAAGGAACAGACTGTACTGGACCTCTACAAAAAGGCTCAGGCCAAGAGAGTTCCGTTCGCGCCGGTGTCGACGATGGGCGACCTGCTCAATTCCGAGCATCTGAAAGCGCGCGGCTTCTTCGTCGAGATCGCGCAGCCGGTCGCCGGCACGCATAAGTATCCGGGCGCGCCACTCAAGTACGGCGCGACGCCCTGGGAAATCCGTTTGCCCGCGCCGACGCTCGGACAACATAACGGCGAAATCTTCGTCCAGCGCCTGGGTCTCACGAGCGCGCGGCTCGACGAACTCAAACGCACGGGTGTGATTTAGATGGCACGGCCACCGCTCGACGGCATTCGGATCGCGGACTTCACCTGGGTCTGGGCGGGTCCCTACTGCACGCTGCAACTCGCGCATCTGGGCGCCGACGTCATTCGCATGGAGACCAAAACCCGGCCATGCATCACGCGGATGTTGCCGCCGTGGCCGGACGCGAAACCGGGCGGCCTCAACCGATCCGGCTACTTCAATCAATATAGCCAGGGGAAGCGCTCGATCACGCTCAACTTCAAGGATCCTGCGGCGCATGAAGTGGCGCGTCGCCTGATTGCGAAGAGTGATGTCGTCATCAATAACTTTGCGCACGGCATAATCGAGAAGATGGGTTTTGGTTACGAGGCCGTGCGCAAACTCAAATCCGACATCATCATGATCTCGCTTACCGGCTATGGTGACACCGGGCCGTATCGCGATTATGTCGCGTATGGGCCGGCGCAGGTGCCGCTCTCGGGCCTCTCGGCGCTGACCGGCTATCGCGGATCGCCGCCGATGCACGCCGGCTTCAGCTATGCGGATCCCAACGCGGGCGTTCACGGCGCGTTCGCGATCATCGCGGCGCTGTTTCATCGCGCCAAGACCGGGCAAGGCCAGTACATCGATATGAGCCAGTGGGAATGCGCGATGGGGCTGTTGGCCGAAGGCATTCTCGAGTACACCATGAACGGGACCGAGCCGGAGCGCATCGGCAACGAAGATCCGCAGATGGCGCCCCACGGCATTTACCGCTGCCTCGATCGTCCGGACAAGGTGATGGGCATCGTGGTCGATCAGTTCGTCGCAATCGCGGTCGCCGACGATGCAGAGTTCGTGCGCTTCGCCAACGCGATCGGCCAAGCGGCGCTCGCGAGCGATGCGAAGTTCGCCACGCTCAAGGCGCGCAAGGCCAACGAGGAGGAACTCAATCGCATCGTCGAGGAATGGACCTCGGCGCGCGCAGCGGTCGAAGTCGCTCGCGTGTTGCAGGAGGCACAGGTTGCAGCGGCGGTGGTAGCCGACAACAAATTTCTGTCCGAGGAAGATCCGCACCTCAGGGAGCGAAATTACTTCGTGTACAAGGAACATCCCGAGGTCGGCACGCTGCAACATTGCGGCATGCCGTGGAAGTTGAGCCGCACCGAAACTTCCGTGCGATCAGCGGCGCCGTGCATCGGCCAACATACCGACGAGGTGTTGACGCAAGAACTCGGCTACAGCGCCGACGAGGTCGCGAAACTTCGCGCGCAGGGTGCACTGGAGTAGCAGCAAGCACGTTCGCATTTTCGAGATGCGCGAAAATCAAAGTTGAAGTATCGCATTCACTAAGATCGAGGACGAAAAGGCGATGGCTGAATTTAAAGTATTACTTGATGGCTTGATGTTTACCGAGGGGCCGCGCTGGCACGACGGCAAACTGTTCTTCTCCGACATGCACGCGCATAAGGTCATGTCGGTTGATTTGGAAGGGAAGGCGCAGACCGTCGTCGAGGTGCCGACGTGGCCGTCGGGGCTCGGATGGCTCCCGGACGGCCGGATGTTGATCGTCTCGATGACCGACCGCAAGCTGCTCCGCCTCGATCCGGACGGTCTCAAGACCCACGCCGATCTCGACACGCTGGCGTCGTTTTACTGTAACGACATGGTGGTGGACGGCAAAGGCCGCGCCTACGTCGGGAATTTCGGCTACGACCTTTTGAGCGGTGAGCCACAAAAGCCGGCCGAATTGATCCTGGTGAACCCGGACGGCTCTACGCGCGTCGCCGCCGACGGTTTCGACTTTCCCAACGGCACCGTGATTTCGCCTGAAGGCAATACCCTGGTCGTCGGCGAATCGATGGGCCACCGGCTGACCGCCTTCAATATCCAGAGCGATGGCTCGTTGACCAATCGCCGGCCTTTCGCGGACCTCGGCGAGGCGGTTCCCGACGGAATCGCGCTCGACGCGGAGGGCGCCATCTGGGGGGCGTCGCCGATGTCGAAAGAATTATTGCGCGTGCGCGATGGTGGTGCGGTGGCCGAACGCCTGACATTCGACACCATGCCAATTGCCTGCGCGCTCGGCGGACCGGAACGTCGCACGCTCTTCATGCTCACGTCGGACAGCATCAATCCCGATGAATGCCGCGCGAAAAAAGCCTCGAAGATCTGGATCAAGGAAGTGGCAGTAGCCGGTGCCGGATGGCCATAATGGAAGAGGCGGATGCGGGCGTCGCCACCATCGAAATGAACGGATTTGAATCAGCGTGACGGCAATCATCAACGCGGACATCTTCGCCGATCGTCGTCGGCGCTTCCTCAATGCGATCGGCTCCGGCGCGGTCGCGATCATGCCCAGTGCACCAGTGTCCGTGCGTTCGGGCGATGTCGAATTCATCTATCGCCAGGACAATGATTTCTATTACCTGACGGGGTTTGCGGAGCCCGAATCGGTGGCGCTGTTCGCGCCCGATGAGAAAGAGCGGTTCATTCTCTTCGTGCGGCCGCGCGACAAGGAACGCGAGACCTGGACCGGACGCCGCGCCGGCCTCGACGGTGCAGTCGCGGATTATGGCGCAGACAAGGCGTTTGCGCTCGACGAACTCGACGGCGTGCTGCGTCGGCATCTCGATAAGGTCGATCGAATTTATTATCCGCTCGGCGCCAACGAGCGCATGAACGGGCGTATCCTGGAATTATTGCGGGCGGCGCATGCGATGCGTCCGCGGCTCGGCACTGGACCGCACACGTTGCTCGATCCGCGCGAGCTAATCCACGAGGAGCGGCTGCGCAAGCGTCCCGAAGAGCTCGCCGCGATGCGCGACGCGATCGCTATTTCGGCCGAGGCCCACAAGGCCGCGATGCGCACGGCGCGCGGCGGGATGATGGAATGGCAGGTCGAGGCGACCGTAGATTATACCTTCCGCTCACGCGGTGCGGCCGGCCCGAGCTATCCGTCGATCATCGCATCGGGACCCAATGCCGCCACGCTCCACTACATCAACAATGATCGCGAGATGCGCACCGGAGAACTGCTGCTGATCGATGCCGGTTGCGAGTACGGTTTCTATGCTTCCGATGTCACGCGCACCTTTCCGATCGGCGCGCGCTTCACTCCGCTTCAGCGCGACCTCTACGAAATCGTGCTCGCCGCGCAGGCAAAGGGGATCGAGGCGATCAAGCCCGGCATCAAATTCGATGATCCGCACGAGGCCGCCGTGCGGGTGCTGGTCGAAGGAATGTGCCGCGTCGGGTTGATCAAGGGGCCGGTGGAGGACGCGATGCGCGACGGCACCTGGCGTCGCTTCTATATGCATCGCACCAGCCATTGGCTGGGAATGGACGTGCACGACGTTGGGCTTTATCGCGTTGGCGGCGAGTCGCGCACGCTGGAGCCCGGGATGGTGCTGACAGTCGAGCCGGGGATTTATATCGCGTCTGACGATGCTGTGGCGCCGGAGGAATTTCGGGGCATCGGAATCAGAATCGAGGACGACGTGCTCGTGATTCCCGACGGCCACGAAGTGATGACGGCGGCGGTGCCGAAAGCGGTCGCGGACGTCGAAGCGCTGACCACTTCCGCGTAACCTGCGCTACATTTCGATTGCACTCGCGGTGCCGACGATGGTCTTGGTGCCGTCCGCCTTCTCGCACCATACTTCGACCACAGCGCGCGAGCGCCGACCCTCGGGACGCCGCTCGATAATCCGTCCATGCGGTCCGGAGGTCTCGTCAACCCACAACACGTTGACCAGCCGCAGATCTAATTTTCCGCCGACGATGAAGCCGAGCCCGAAGCGCTGCGTCATCATTTCAGCGATCAGGCAGACCGACCACATGCCCTGCACGACGATATCCGGGAAGCCGAGCTTGCGCGCCGCCTCTGCGTCGGTGTGATAGTTAACGCCGGGGCCCGAGAAGGCCATGCACATCGCCTGCGAGATCGTACGCATCGGCGCCGCGATCGCCTCGCCTCCTCGATCGCCGACCTTGAAAACCCGCGCCGAGGATTTCTCGCGATCGCGATCGACCGCGAAGCCATTGCCACCTGCCGGAGCGTTCTCAATGAGGAAGCTTTGATGGGTGCGGCTGCGCTGCACCACGCGCCCATCGGCACCCATCAGCAGAACTTCATTAACGACATATTCGCGATCGCGCTTGGTGTAGCGCTCGACGATCACCGACCGTGAATGCAGCGTTTCGCCGACGCGAATCGGCGAGAATCCTTCCCATTCCTGGCGCGCGTGCAGATTGCCGTACACATTGGGCAGATACCATTCGAAGGTGCGAAAGACCGCCGAATGAACTGTCAACGCTGGCGCTATCGAATAGCCGGTCGGCGACTTGGCGTGATACCACGGACGGTCGTCGCCGGTAGCTGCAATATAGTTCTCGATTGCGTCCGGCGTGATTTCGTATTCGGTGCCGCCGAAATCGCGTCCGACATAAACTTCCTTCGCTTCGAACAGTTCCGTCGCCATCGATAATCACCCGCGCTGATCGGTAACGAGATTGATTAGTTGCTATGATCGCGACTTCACTTTGGCCGCGAAGCGCTCGTCGAATTTGGCGCGATCGACCACCGCCCGCAAATGCGTTCCGGTGCCGATTGCTTCCTTTTCGTCGAAGGCGCTGACGTTGAATTCGATCCGCCGGCCGTCGCATTTCGTGACTTCGGCTTCGGCGCGCACCTTCCATCCTTCGGGCGTCGCCGCCGTATGAATGACGTTGACGACCGCGCCCACGGTCATCTCACCCGCCTCGAGGAAGGGCTTGAGCACGTCGATCGCCGCCCTCTCCATCGCGAGGCTCATCCGCGCCGTTGCGAGCACCGGCGGCAAGGACGGCTCGATGGTGCCTGCAAGATCGTTGCGCTCGACGACAAACTCGTAGCTTCCTTTGGTTCCGACCGGTACTGGACGCATGAAATGATTCCTGTTGGTTAGTGGGACGCGCGGTCCGCGCTATCGCGCCGCAGGCCCATCGCATCGAGCTTTTTGATTACCCAGTCGATGCGGTCATTGCCCCAGAAGGGTTCGCCCGCAACTATAATCGTCGGTACGCCAAAGACTCCGTCGCGATCGGCTTCGGCGCGTGCGAGTTCAAGATCCCTAGGGCCGTCGCTGGAGGCGTAGCGCGCGAAGTCATCGGAGTCGAGATTACACTCGCGCAGCACCGCGGCGATCGCGCCGGGATCTTCGATATCGAGTTCGCGCTTGAAGAAGCGCTCGAACACCCTCGGCGCATACTCGCGAAACCGCTCGTGGCGGTCGGCATAGATGCCGCTCATCATCGCGAGCCGCGAGTCGAACAGTTTCTGCGGTCCGCGGATTATCATGCCTCGTTCGTTGGCGAAACGGCGGACATCCGCGTAGAGGTAGCGCACCTTGTTCCAGTCGTGCGGCTGACGCTGTTCGAGTTCGCCGCCATAGGCAGCTCGTGGTTCGAAGTCGCGCGGAATGAAGCGCAGGCTCACACGATGCGATCGTTCGAGTCCGAGGGCCGGCTCCAGCGCCAGAAACGTAAAGGGGCTCTTGAAATCGTAATAGAACTTTATCGTTTCGTTGGCGGGGTCCATCGAGGGTTCCGGCTTGTGTGATAGCTCAAATCGGGGCGGGGCAAAAGCGCCGCTGGGCAAACGGTGGAATTGAAGATTTACTGAAACCTCAGTGAGGTTTCAGACTTCCCATTGGGCAAGAGATTTTGCTTGCATCGCAAAACCATTGATAACCCATGAGCGCGCGGCTGAGCAGGCGCTTGAAGAGCCTCGGCGGGGCGCGGGGGAATCGACTGAATCAGTCGACTCCCCCGCATCGACTCCCGATCTCGCCTCGCCGAGCGGTTCGGCTACATCGGCGGCATCTTGGGGAACTTCGGCAGCGCGGGATCCATGTGAGCCCACGGCTGCGCGCTGGAAGTGTAAATGTCCATGCCCGGCTTATACCATCCGCCGTCGTCCAGACTACCGGCCGCAATCCCCATAATCGCCGGTGCGGCCTCCAGCCTGGAGAACAGGCGCGAACCGCAATTCGGGCAGAACCCACGGCTGATGGTTTTTCCACTGTCGCCCTTGAGGTCGAAGTATTTGACCTCGCCGGTGATCTTGAGCGCATCTTTTGGCACGCCCAGCACCGACGCGAAGCCCGCGCCGCCCGCCCGTTGGCAATCGCGGCAGTGACAATTGGCAGTGAAGACGGGATCGGCGGTGCATTCGTAGCGCACGGCACCGCAACTGCAGCTACCTTTGAAGGACTTGGCCATAGGAGGACTCCTCTGGTGTGATTGATCGCAAGTATCCGGACGCGGCAGGGCTGTCAACATGGGGCAACACAGGCAGCGGGCAATCAGAAGAGCGAACCGATGCCGGCCGTGAGGACCATTGCCAAGGCGCCCCATAAGAGAACCCGTATAGCGCCTACCGCCACGCGCGCGCCACCGACTCGTGCAGCTAACCCACCAAGCAGTGCCAGAAGAATCAATGAAACTCCCGCTATACCCGGGGCTATGAGAGTGGTGTTGGTAACGAGGACAGCGGTCAGCAAGGGAATAGCCGCCCCCGCGGTAAAACTAGCTCCGGACGCGAGCGCCGCTTGCAACGGACGCGCCTTAAGAGTTTCGCTGATCCCAAGCTCGTCGCGAGCGTGCGCGCCTAAAGCGTCGTGCTCCATGAGCTGCCTGGCGACTTCCTTAGCGAGCCCAGGTTCCAGCCCGCGCTGAACATAGATCGTCGCCAATTCTTCGCGCTCTGACCTTTCATCAGTTTCGAGTCCTTCACTCTCAATCGCGAGGTCGGCTCGTTCCGTATCCGCTTGCGAGCTCACCGAGACATACTCGCCGGCGGCCATCGCCATAGCCCCCGCGACG
>Ga0209415_10009305_pt1 | contig 16896 bp, 16 predicted proteins | sample PeaSoiSIISIP2007_FD_187696 | JGI IMG/M metagenome (GOLD analysis project Ga0209415, IMG submission 187696) | Peat soil microbial communities from Weissenstadt, Germany - SII-SIP-2007 (SPAdes) (version 2) | ecosystem: Environmental > Terrestrial > Soil > Wetlands > Peat | place: Germany... | reverse complement strand
GCGGCCGCCGGTGCGGTGGTGGCCGGCGCGGCCGCCGGTGCAGTGGCCGGCGCGGCCGCCGGTGGGCGACCCGAGCCGGAGTTCGACCCGCCACCTCGACCGGCGCTGTGGCGTCAGCCGGGCACCGACCTCGTCGATCGCTGGAGCCGGCGCCTGCCCGCCCTCATCGGGCCGTCCTCCCCACTGCTCGCCCGCGTGGCGATCGACGGGCAGTACCTTCGGGCGATGTTCGGGTCGGGCTCCCTGGTGCTGCTGCTCGCCGCCGTGGCCAGCGCCGCGGCCGCGGTGGCCGGCGTGCACGGACAGGCGCTGGCGCCGCCGGTGTGGATCATGGCCCTCATGCTCGTCATCGGCGTCCTCGACTCCGCGGCGGGGTTCGTCGAGAGCGTGGTCTTCGGGCTCGGCGTCCTGCTGCGGGGCGGGCTCGACTCGACGGGGGCGCTGCGCACCGTGCTCGGCCTCGCCATCATCTGGTTCGCCATCCCGTTGGCCGCCCGGGCGGCACGCCCCTTCCACCGCACGAGGCCCACCTCCGACACCGAGCGCTGGGACGTGGCCGGTGACTTCGTCATCGCGTCGCTCATCGGCGCGTGGGCCACGGCCAAGATGATCGAGGCGCTGCCGGGGCTGGCGGGCTTCCAGATCTCGTTGACGGCGGACGCCAACGCCTTCGGGCTGCTCGTCTTCGCGACCGTCGTCCTGCGCCTCCTGCTCGAGACGGCCAGCAACAACTGGTACCCCGGCCGCCAGCGGGCCGTGCGCAGCGACCCCGTCCCCGCCCCCGACTACACCCAGCAGATCGTGTCGGCCCTCGTGCAGACCGTCCTGTTCGCGTTCGCGGCGTACGCCTTCATCGGGAACCGCTGGGAGCTCTACATCGGAACCGAGCTGTTCTTCGTGCCGCTGCTGCTGCGCGTCTACCGGGACCGGCTGCCCAACTCCACGACGCTCTTCCGCATCGCGCAGTCCGGCGTCCTGCGCGTCTTCATCCTGCTCGTCGCCGGGACGCTGTGGGTGGGCCTCGTCCTCGGCCACATGAGCGATCCCCTCGACCTCGTCGCCTGGACGTTCGTGCTCTTGGCCCTGACGCTGGCGGTGAGCTCGGTCATCCAGCTCTTCGGTCGCCACGGGCCGCCGGTGGCCAAGAACTGGGCCATGCGCTACGCCGGCGCCGGCGTCGTGTTCTTCGCCATCCTGATCACCACGGGGGCGATCGCCTTCAACTGAGCCTCGCTGGCGCGCCCTGGGCATTTACGCTGGCGTGCCGTGCGGGCGGCACACTCCGGTGAGGTCACCACCGACCATAGGGGCATGGCAAGCCGCTTCCCCCAAGGACCGTTCGCCTCGGTCGAGCCGGAGCTCACCAGCTTCGACCTCCCGAGGTCCCGGCCCAGCGCAACGGGCGGTACCTGCGCGACGGCCCCAACCCCATGGCCCTCGACGATCCCAACCACCACAGGTTCCTCGGGGCCGTAGTAGACGGCGTGCGCCTCCGGGACGGACGTGCCGAGTGGTACCGGAACCGCTGGGTGCGCCCTCAGTCGGTGGCCACTTCCCTAGGCGAGCCCGTCGCCTGCATCGAGCTCCCGAGCCGGATCCCGCTCGGCTTCCACGGCAATTGGATCGCGGATCCATGAGCACGGTATACGGCCTGCATCCCGCCGACCACTGTCGTAGGCATCCCCCATTGCCGGCTCCATCATGCGCGCCGACTCGATCGACCGGTGGCCGCGTGCACGGTAGCGCGCGGGGACCGCTGATCCAGACTGGTGAGGACCAACCAGCCCCGCGGAGCTGCCACGACTACGGTCGATAAGGCGGAGCTTCTCCCCAACCCCACCGGGGCACCGGTGCATGTTTGCTCACCGCGGCGTCGAGCTGTGCGTTCCCGAGTGCTAACCGAGTGCCCCATTCGAGATAGGCGACGAGCGCGGAACGAAATTCAGGATCTTTCGGCATCCCGGCGTCGTCCGCAGCAAGGCTCATGAGCGACGCGAAACGAAAACGCTGCTCGTCCGTGATTCCAAGTTGTTGGTGCTTCTGGAGCATCCGCTCGTACCCTCCAAGCTGTTCGGTGTAGGCGGCCGGTCCTCCGAAGACCTCGCTCCACCATGTGGCCACATTGCGGCGATGCTCCTCGTGCACGCCACCAGGGAAGAAGGGCGATAGCAATTCGTCCTGCTCGACCCGGTCGTAGAACGCGTTGATCAACCGGCCGAACGCATCGGCTCCACCAGCCCATTCGTAAAGCGTGGGATACTCGGACACGAAGTCAATGTACCTGCCGAGCGCTGGCGAGTTCAGGGCACCGCCTGGAGGCTCAAATTGAGGCGGGTCCGTCAGAACATGGCGATTCAGTCGATCCGCCGCGTCGAAGAAGGCGCTACGTTCGGACTTCGGACGGTCGTCGGCCCGGCGGGAACCCGCCTCGACCAATCCCCGATAACGGCGCCGTCGCTACGCAGAGTACCGCCGATAGACCACCCTGCCGGCTATGCGAACCCCGCACCCCGTGACAGCACGACGTGACCGCACGGTATCGCGCCCACCGGATCGTTCAACCGCACGATGTTCGACCTGGCAATGTCCGAGATGGTACGGGTCGCACGGCGTCGGACGGGAACGCCCAGGGCCCCCTGCCACGCTGTTGCGAACGGCTACATCGACGCAAGACCTGGGAATCGTGGCACTGAGGTCCGTCCCTTGAGCATCCCGCGGCACATCATCGGCTATTGGATCCCGAGCCGCTTCATTGCCAGTTCTAGAACATCGGCACGGCGGCGCGGGCTGTGATCGGCTGCGATGAAGTGGTTGCCGATTGCCAGAGAGAAGGTGAGCATGCAGCGGGCTTCGACGTCGGCCTCGTCGGTGCAGAAGGTGCCGAACAGTGATCGCAGGTAGTCCATTCGCCGATTGTCCACGCGTCGGAGGCGCTTTGCGACCGTTGGGTCGCGACGGGCCCAGTCACGAACCGCAAGGTCGATCGGCATCAGGTCCCGGGAGAAGGTAATCGCACCTGCCAGACGGATCTTGCGTCTGGCGTCGCCGCCCTCAGCCTCGACGCGTTCGAGCACCTCATCCGTGCTGGCCCGTTCCCACGTGTCGAGCATCTCCTCGATCAGGGCATTGCGGTCCTCGAAATGCCAATAGAAGCCGCCCCGGGTGACGCCGAGCGCCTTTGCCAACAAGTCGATTCGAACGGCGTCGGGGCCGCCAGCGGCGAGCGCCCTCAGTCCCTCTTCGATCCACTTGCTGCGAGGCGTGCGGGTGGGGGCAGCCATGGTCCCTTCTCCTATCGAGTGCCGAGCGGCATTGACAGCACTGCATGTAAAGCATAGGGTCATCCATACAGGTCTGTATGGATGACCCTAGCGACCGGGTTGGCTTGACGCACACATGATCGACTACCGAACCATTCGCTACCAGCGCCAGGGCGACATTGGCACCCTGACCCTGGCCCGCCCCGGAAAGCGGAACGCCCAGAACCCACTGATGTGGGAGGAGCTGGCCCGGCTCGGCGTCGAGTTGCTGCCGGACGAGAGCCTTCGATGTCTGGTGGTGACCGGGGAGGGGTCAACCTTCTCCGCAGGCATCGACCTGGTCGAGGGCATGTCCGTGATGCTGGCCGCCAAAGCCGAGCGGCCACCCGGCAATGACGATCTCGCTGCAGGCCTCTCCATGGCGGGGACGTTCAGCTGGATTCCCCGCCTCGCCTGCGCCAGCATCGCCGCCGTGCGCGGCCACGCCTACGGCGCCGGCCTGCAGCTGGCCTTGGCGTGCGATTTCCGCATCTTCGCGGAAGATACGAAAGTCGGCTTGCTGGAGACCCGCTTCGGGCTGCTGCCCGACATGGGCGCCACCGTCTGGCTGCCCCGAATCATCGGTGAGAGCCGGGCCCGAGAGCTGATCTTGCTCGGTGACATCATTGACGCCACCGAGGCACTGCGGATCGGGCTCGCCAACCGTGTGGTCACCGACACAGACCTCGACGCCGCCACGGCCGAACTCGCCGAGCGCTTGGTGGCCCAGCCGCCGATAGCGGTGAGGGGGGCCAGGCGAGCGATCGACGCGGCGTGGTACAGCGGCCCAGAGGAGAGTCTCAAGCTGGCAGTCGAGGAGCAGATCCGCTGCCTCGAGTCCGAAGATTTCAAGGAAGCACGCCAGGCGATGGCCGAAGGCCGGAGCCCGCAGTGGCGGGGGCGATAGACGAGGACGAACTCGGCCCTCTACGCCGCTGCCACCGAATGGAGAGAAATGCAAGGTTTGTCCACGAGGCTGCCGAGCACAGCGCATACGTCCCGACCGTGGCGGATCCACGAGCTCACCCGCGATTTCCGCCTTGAGGACGTGTGGGCGCTGCCGACGCCCGGCGGCCCGGAAGACTTCCCCCGGCTGGTGGCAGGCGTCGCTTCGGGCGACCTGTCGCGAGGATCGTCCCGGGCCGTGAACATCCTCTGGGCGATCCGATGGAACGTCGGGGCGCTGCTTGGTTGGGACAGCCCCGATTCCGGCGTCGGGGTCAGAGTGCCAACGCTCCGCGACCGGTTGCCGGCGGACCTGAGAGACGCCGAATCCGGCCCCGACTTCGGCGCGCTCCCCTTCACCGCGGTGTACCTGCTCGAGAACGAGTTTGCCGCGGAGATCGCCAACCGGACCATGCACGGGGTCCTGCATCTCGGGTGGGTTCCGGAGCAGATGGGCGGTTACCGCGGCCAGATGGCCGTCTTGGTGAAACCAAACGGACTGCTCGGGACAGGCTACATGGCAGCGATCACGCCCTTCCGGCACTTGATCGTTTACCCGCAGATGATGCACAGGATCGAGGCGGGTTGGCGGGCAAGCGTGCACGATCAGGACCGGCACCCCGGGTAGCTGAGATGGGTCATTCCAAGTCCTGGATCGCCACCTCGTCTCCAGCGGACGCACGAGGGCGCCGGTGCCGACCTTGAACCGCAACGCTGCAATCGGCTGTCTCCGCGCCCCACCTATGCCCGACGGGGTGCGGCAGGTGGCGATGCCGCCGGCCGCGCGCAGGATCAGCACGCTCTCCCACGTCGACTACGAGGACACCTTCCTCGTTGAAACCGGTCCCGCTGAGCCCCGGACGCCCGAGCAATGGGCCCGAGCGATCCTGGAAGACGCTCACATCGTCACGCGACGCGCACTCCTGCTGGGGTGGTCTTCGCTTGGCCTGCGGCTCAGTTCAGAGAGGTCTGACCGATTCGTGCTCGGCTGGGATGTGCGGCGCAGCACCTCGAGCTTCGCGCTCCTTGCCGCTGGCTCCCGCCTTGGGCTGCAGGCCGAACTGCTCTTCACACTCCGACCGAATGCGGTGCTCTTCTGCACGTTCGTGCAACAGGAGAACTCAATCGCACGCGCGGTCTGGGCCGGCGTCGAACACGTGCATCTTCGGGTCGTGCCGTACATCCTCGAGCAGGCCCGTCTCCGGGAATGCGTTTAGCGATGACCCATATGGTGGGTCTGTGCGCCGACGGCTCCGTTTGCCGTGATCGAGCTTGGCCTTCCTGCCACCCTCGTTGGCGGGGTAGTTGGACTCGCCGCCGGCCTGATCGTGGAAGTGGCGCGCCGAATCAAGCCGAGACGCCCCTGACACCGACGCGGTGGCCGGAAGCGGTGCGGGCACACGCTCGGCGTCACGTCACGGCCCTCCGCGGAACAACGAGGGGGACAGATACGAGGAGGACACTTTCCTTGCCCGCCAACCTCAGATACGTCGACCCGACCCATCCCGGTCGTTGGGTGTGAGACTGACCTCCCCATCCGAGAAGAGGCCGTTCAGCAGAAGACTCCCACCGCAGCCCTGCGAGGAGCCCTGTGGACCGCTCGTCGGGGCCCGGTGCTCTCCTCTCCTGCGTGCAGCCGGCCCAGGCGCCGAGAAGCGCCCTCGGACCGTCCTGGAGTTGCTTGAAGGCGCCCTTCGGCAAGCATGGCGCGAGCGTTCGGTCTTGAGCGCACCGGGTCATTCGATCTGGGCGAATGCGTCGGCTGGTTGGAGTTTGGTTGCTCGCCAGGCGCCGATCGACCCTGCGATGAGGGCACCGAGGACGGCAAGCAGCATGGCTGTGATGACGGCGGGTGGGCTGACGTGGGCGGTGAGCTGAACGGCGGCGGTGGTCGTTCCGCCTGATCCGCCGCCTTGGGGGATGGTGGCGGACAGCTTGGGTGCTGCGGCGTCGACAGAGCTGGCTCCTGCGAAGCCGAGTGCGATGCCTATGGCGGCGGCCGATGACGCCGACGACTGCAGATTCGCTCATGACCTGGGTGACGATGCGTTTGGTCGACCATCCGAGGGCTTTGAGGGTGCCGAGCTCTCGAACCCGGCGGGTGACGGCGGCCGTGGTGGGCAGGCTCGCAACAGCGAAGGCAGCCACGAGGGCAGCGGCGGCCATCCACCTACCAAGATCGTTGGTCAGGCTGGCGGCGCTGGGGAGTGATCCGCCCACTTGGTTGGCGAGGTCGCCGGTGCTCGTGAGGGTGGCGGTGGGCAGCAGGCGGGTGATCTCCGTTTGCACGCCGGAGATCTCAGTGGTGTTGGCAGCGGCGACAGAGATCACGTTTACCTGCCTGTTGAGGTTCTTGCCGTTGGAGGATCGGGCGAGTGCTTTGGGGGGCCGAGGGGAATGTAGATGTCGATGGTGCCCGCACCTTGGGGTTGGCTGACGATGCCGATGACGTGGAAGTTGGTGCCGCTCAGCGTGATCGTGGAGCCTGCGGAGAGCTTGTTGGCCGCCGCGTCGTCGGCGTCGAGGACGGCCACATTGGAGAATCTGTCGCTCGACGGGAAGTTGTTCCCGGAGAGGTCAGTGATGGCTCTGGTACCGGCGCACGCCCCCGTGAGCGTCCGCGCCACGCGCCGGTGGCGTGAGAGCGCGCCGCGCCGCGCCGAGCGCCAGGGCCAGGAACCCCGGCCGACGCCCGGGGCGGGGGCGCCTGCCCCGGCGCCTGACCCGATTCCGCCGGGCTCAGGCCCCGTACTCGAGCACCCACTCGATGGCCTCGAGCAGGCGCTCGGGCCCGGGCAGCGCCAGGCGCTCGAGGTTGCGGGCATAGGGCAGGGGGGCGCCCACGGCCCCCACGCGCAGCACGGGCGCGTCGAGGCGCCCGAACAGGGCCTCGGAGATCCCCGCGGCCAGCTCCGCCCCGAAGCCCCCGGTGACCACGGCCTCGTGCAGCACCACGGCGCGCCGAGTGCGGCCCACCGACTCGAGCACCGCCGCCTCGTCGAGGGGCACCAGGGAGCGCAGGTCGAGCACCTCCACCTCGACGTCGCGCCGGGACAACGCCTCGGCCACGGTGATGGCCTCGTGGACCTGGCGCCCGTAGGTCACGACCGTGAGGTCCGACCCCGATCGCTTCACCTCCGCCCGCCCGAGGGGCACGGGGTCGTCGTGCACCGGGCCGCGCCGGCCGAGCAGCGGGACCTGCTCGATGAACACGCACGGGTCCTCGTCGGCGATGCACGACGCCAGCAGCCCCCGGGCGTCCGACGGCGTGCTCGGGACGACGACCTTCATCCCCGGGACGTGGGTGAGCCACGCCTCGAGCATCTGCGAGTGCTGAGCTCCGACCTGCAGGCCGCCGCCCACCGCCGTCCGCACGACCATGGGCACGGCGGTGCGGCCCCCCGACATGTAGCGGAGCTTGGCGGCGTGGTTGGCCAGCTGGTCCAGACACAGCCCGAGGAAGTCCATGAACATGATCTCGGCCACCGGGCGCAGTCCACCGAGCGCCGCGCCCACCGCCGCGCCCACGATGGCCTGCTCCGAGATCGGCGTGTCGCGCACCCGGTCGGCCCCGTACTTGGCGGACAGGCCCTTCGTGACGCCGAACACGCCCGCGCCCGAGATGTCCTCGCCGAGCAGCACCACCGACTCGTCGGCGCCGAGGGCCTCGTCGAGCGCCAGCGTGATGGCGCTGCGCACGCTCAGCTCCTCGGACCCCCCGCCGGCGCCACGCCGGGGCACCGCCGGGCGGGGCGCGCCCACCACGTCGGTGAGCAGCTCGTCGGGGGAGGGCTCGGGCAGGGCGAGCACCTCGGCCAGCGTCGCCTGCACCAGGGTGGCCGACTCGGCCTCGAGGTCGGCGGCGGCCCCCTCGCTGTACACGCGGGCCTCGACCAGGCGCCGGCGGAAGCGGCCGACGGGCTCGTGCTCCCAGGCCTCGGCCAGCTCGGCGGGGTCGACATAGCCCATGCGGTCGCCGAAGACGTGGCCGTAGAGGCGGTAGGTCACGGCCTCGACGAGCGTCGGGCCCTCGCCCGCCCGGGCGCGGGCGGCGGCCGCCGACACCGCCTGGTAGACGGCGTCGGGGTCGTTGCCGTCGACGGTGACCCCCGGCATGGCGTACGCCGCCGCCCGGTCGGCCACGTGCGCCGTGCGCTGGTGGTCGGCGACGGCGGTGTGCTCGCCGTAGCCGTTGTTCTGGCACAAGAAGATGACGGGCAGGTTCCACACGGCGGCGAGATTGGCCGCCTCGTGGAACGCGCCGATGTTGGTGGCGCCGTCACCGAAGCACGCCACGACGACCCTGCGCCGGGCATCGGGGTCGCGCTGCGCCTCGCGCTGGGCCGCCCAGGCCAGGCCGGCGGCGATGGGCAGGCCCGACCCCACCACCCCCGTGGTCACCATGAGCCCGGCGTCGGGCCACACCACGTGCATGGGCCCGCCCTTCCCCTTGCCCGTGCCCTCGGCCCTCCCGAGCATCTCGGCCAACAGCGGGCGCAGGGGGACGCCCTTGGCGATCTGGTCGTGCAGGCCCCGGTAGGTGGTCACCAGATAGTCGTCGCGCCGCACGGCGGCGGCAAAGCCCGCCGCCACCGCCTCCTGGCCCCGCGGCGAGTAGTAGGCCAGCGTGGCGGCGCCCCCCGAGATGGCGCTGCGCAGGGCGTCGTCGCACGCGGCGACGACCGCCATCGTGCGGAACATCCGCCGCAGGACGTCGTCGGGCGCGCCAAAGGCGTCGGTCATGGCGCCACTATCTCACCGGCACCCTGTCCGCGACAGCCCCGCTCCCCGCGCCCGCGCCCCGCGGTCCCCGGCCTCCCCGGGCCAGTGGCGCCCGAGGACGCGCCCGGGTGCGAGCGCCCGTTGCCCGCCCGAGCGCCACGGCGGGACCTTCGGCCCTACCGACGTGCTCGTCGGGAGCCGAAACAACGGGTGATGGATCACGCGTCGTACCAGACGGCCGCCCGGGGCCTGCGCGAGACCGGTGCGAGCGTCCAAGAGCGCGAGCTCGTGGAGCTGCTGTCGCGCCACGGGCGCGAAGAGGGGGCGCTGCTCGAGCGCTACCAACGCTTCGCCCAGGAGGCGGCGTCGCCCGCCACGCGCTATCTGGTGAACCTGATCGTCGAGGACGAGCAGCGCCACCACCGTCTGCTCGGTGAGATCGCCAATGCCATCGCCTGGGGCATGCTCACGAGCGCCGCCCCGGCGGTGCCGACGGTGACGGTCGACGAGCACGACGCCACCCTCCTGGCCGAGACCAAGGCGCTGCTGTCGGCCGAGAAGCAGGACCGCGACGAGCTGCGCCGGATGCAGCGCAGGTTCCGGGGCTACGCGCAGACCACGCTGTGGCCGCTGCTGCTCGACCTCATGCTGGCCGACACCGAGAAGCACGCCCAGATCCTGAGCTTCGTGGCCAAGCACAACGCCGGGTGACCGTGCGGCGCCGGGCGCCGTCCGCCTGGCCTCAGCGCGACGTCGGGATCGACTGGGCGAAGTGGAACACGTCGTCGGGATCGACCGCCCCCTTGACCGAGACCAGGCGCGCCCAGTTCGCCCCGTAGTACGCCTGCGCCCAGTCCGCCAGGGTCGGGTCGATGTAGTTCTGGTAGGCCTGGCCGTCGGTGTGGGGCGCCAGCGCCGCCATGGTCTGCGCCAGCCACGCCTGGCCCGACGCCACCGCGCCGGCGCCCGTCCCGGTGGAGACGCTCGCCTGGACGGCACACAGGGCGTGGCGGTGGACGAAGGCGGTGGCATCGGCGGCGACGGCGTTGATGGCCCCGCCGTAGGCGTCGAACACGAGCCCTCCCCCGAGGCTGGGAAGCGTCTGGGCGAGCGTCTCGACGGCCCGCACGACGGCGTCCAGGCCGGCCGACGAGGGGGTCGTCGAGACGTAGGCCGACGTGGCGACGAAGGCCTGGCGCGACAGCGTGCCCGCCGGGTTCTGCGAGGGCAGGTGGCACTGGGCGACCGTGGAGCTCTCGCAGCCGGCCTCGACCAGCATGGCGTGGAGGTAGGGCTCGGGCCCGACGAAGCTGGAGCCGGGCGCGCTGCCCACCGACGACTGCAGGGCGCGCACGAGAGATCCGAGCGTGCCGGCACTCCCCACGAACACCCCGTTCACGCGCACGGCGAGGCCTCCGGCGCCCCCCGAGGCGAGCTGGCAGTTGGACCACAGCTCGTCGGGGGCCTGCCCCTGCCAGGAGAACCACGACCCCAAGACGTCGGCGGCGGCGGCCCACGGCCAGTCCACGGTGAAGACGGCGAGCGGCGCCACGGGCGCGGCGCGGAAGGTGAACGACGTGACGATCCCGAAGTTGCCCCCACCCCCGCCGCGACACGCCCAGTACAGGTCGTCGTGGTCCGAGGCGTCGCAGCGCAGGAGCCGGCCGTCGGCGATGACGACGTCGAGGGACTCCGTGACGTCACAGGTGAGCCCGTACTTGCGCCCCAGGACCCCCACGCCGCCGCCCAGGGCCAGGCCCGAGATCCCCACCGTGGGACACGACCCGCCGGGCACCATCACACCCAAGGCGCTCAGTTGGTCGTAGAGGTCCACGAGCAACGTGCCTGCGCCCACCGTCACGGTGCCGGGCGTGCCCGACGCCCCCGTCGCCCCGGGGGCCACGCCGTTCATCTGCGTGACGTCCACCACCAGGCCCGAGCCGCTCGAGTACCCGGCGTAGCTGTGGCCGCCGCAGCGGGCAATCGGCGTGATGCCGTGGGTGCGAGCGAAGGCGATCGAGCGCTGCACGTCGGTGGGCGTGGCGCAGTAGGCGACCGCCGCGGGCGCCTCGGCGTCGAAGCGGGGGTCGTACAACAGGCGCGCCGTGGCGTAGGCCGGATCGGCGGGGAGCACCAGGCGCCCGGTGAGCGCTGCGGCGAACGCCTGCCAGGCGGCCGGGTCGAGCTCCTCGGGCTTGGGCCCGGTGCTCGGCGTGGGGCCCGTCGAGCGCTCGGGCGAGCAGCCGAAGAGCATCGTCGCCCCCGCTGCCGCGGCGAGCGACCCGCCGCGGCGCAGGAACTGCCTGCGGTCCACGATCAGATCCGACCGAGGCAGATCCGACCGAGGGGAACGGCGCCGGGGACCGACGCGTGCACCAGCTCGGGGGCCGCCACGCCCAGACGGTAGCCCAGCACCCACGCGGCACCGATGCGCCGCGCCCTTCCCACGCCCCCGCCTACGCTGGGCCCGACGAGCGGGCTCACCCTGGGGCGGGAGGCGGTGTGTCGCAGGACGGCGCGGGGCACGACGACGGCGCGGGGCACGACGACGGCGCGGGGCACGACGACGGCGCGGCCGAGGAGCTCCTCGGCCATCTCAACCTGATCGAGTACTGCCGGGAGAGCACCCGCTGGGGCATCGGCGGGTCGATCGACGAGGCCGACGGCCTGCTGCTGTTCGCGGCGGGAACCTGGCTCCCGGTCGAGTGCAACGGGGCCTTCCGGATCGACGACGGCGTGCCCGGCGAGGTCCTGGTGCGCCGGGCCGACGCCTTCTTCGCCGAACGCGGCCGCGGGTACACCATCAAGGTGCGCGAGGACGACGAGGCCGACGCCGACTTGCGCCGCGCCTGCCTCGAGGCCGGGCTCGTCGCCTTCGGCGAGCCCGCGCCCGAGATGGTGTGCCGCCGGCGCGTGCGGGCGCCCGGGCCGCCGAGCGGGGTCGAGATCAGGCGCATCACCACCGAAGCAGGCGTCGCCGACTTCGCCGCCGTCGACGCCGATGCCTACAGCACCTACGGGATGCCCCTCGAGACGCTGCCCGAGCTCTTGAGCCGGCCCGACCGCTTCCTGTCGGCCCCGCATGTCACCGCCTTCGTGGCCTACGGGGAGGACGGGCCCCTGGCCGCGGCGCTGACCCTGCTCAGCCACGGCATCGCCGGCGTCTACTGGGTGGGCACCGTCGAGCGTGCCCGCGGCCGGGGCCTGGCCGAGGCGGTGACGGCCACGGCCACCAACCTGGCGTTCGACCGGGGGGCGCCCCTGTGCACGTTGCAGGCGTCGCCCATGGGTGCGCCTATCTACACCCGCATGGGCTACGTGGCGGTGTACCGCTACGAGAACCTCGTGCGCTTCACGAGCCCGAAGCGCTGAGCGCCGGCCCCCGGTCGATGAGCTCCACGAGCACGCCGTCGGGGTCGCGCACCGTGGCCATGGCCACCGTGGCGCCCGGCCCCGGCTGGTCGATGCGGCCCACCGCCCGGTGGCCGAGGCCGGCGAGGCGCCGCAGCGTCTCTTCGACGTCGACGAAGAACGACAGCAAGAAGAAGCCGCTCGGCGGCGGGGCGTGCGCGGTCCCCCCACCGGCGGCGGCGGGGACGGGCACCCCGAGGAAGGTGACGAGCTCGACCACCCCGGCGTCGGGGACGGCGGGATCTCCGAGGAACACCGAGCGCAGCTCGCGGGACTCGGCGCCGAACAGGGACGGCCAGTCCCCCTCGAAGCGGTGGTCCATCAGGACCTGCAGCCCGAGGCCCTCCTGGTAGAAGCGGAGGCTGTGGTCGAGGTCGCGCACGCAGATGGCGCAGTGGTGCACCCGCTGCGCCATCACCGCCCCAGACTCTCGGCGGGGTCGATCGGGCTCCACAGCGACACGCCGCCGTCGGCGGCGAGCACCTGGCCCGTGACCCAGTCGAGGCCCAGGAGCGCCAGGGCCGCCTGGGCCACGCCGTGGGGCGTGCCGAGGGCCCCGAGCGCGGCCCGCTCGGTCACCCGGGCCCGGTAGCCCGCCAGTCGGGTGGTGGAGGCGAACATGGGCGTGTCGGTGGTGCCGGGCGCCACGGCGTTGACCCGGATGCCGAAGGGCCCGAGCTCGCGCGCGGCGACGCGCACGAGCTGCGCCACGCCGGCCTTCGACACGCTGTAGTGCCCCATCATCCGGTCCACCAGGAACCCCGAGATCGACCCCACGGCCACGATGGCGCCGCCCCGGCCGGAGCCCACCATGGCCCGGCCGACCTGGCGCAGGCTGAGGAACGTGCCTCGCAGGTTGATCCCGAGCACCCGGTCCCACTCGGCGGCCTCGAGCTCGAGGATGGAGCCGAAGCCGCCGACGCCGGCGCTCAGCACGGCGACGGTGATGCCGCCGAGAGCGTCGTGTGCCTGGGCGACCGCCGCGGTCACCTGGTCCTCGTCGGCGATGTCGCACACGATGTCGAGCTCGGCGTGCCCGTGCCCCTCGTGGATGTCGAGGGACGCCACCCGGGCGCCGCTGTCGCGCAGCAGGTCCACGGTGGCGGCCCCGATGCCACTGGCCCCCCCGGTCACCAGTGCCGCCGCCCCGTCGAGATCCACCGTGTCACCTCCTCGGGTCTGCCCCGGACCCCGCAGGGCGCCGCGTTCAGCCCCGCCCGGTGCCAAAGACTTGCACCTCGGCAGCGAGCTCGGGTGATTCGAGGGGCACGCAGTGCCCCGCGCCCCCGACCTCTGTGAGGCGCGCCCCGGGGATGCCCGCGGCCCACGCCCGCGCCGTGGCCGCGGGGACGAGCCTGTCCAGCCCCCCGCGCACCACGAGCGTGGGGACCCGGATGCGACCCAGGCGCTGGGCGAGCTTGCGGCTCTGGAAGTGCGGCGCCTTCCAGCCCAGGCGGGCCGCCCCGGCCAGGCCGCCGAACCACAGCAGCTGCTGGTGGCGGACCATGGTGTCGGGCAGGGCGGCCACCGCGCAGGGCCCCTCGGGATCGGCGAACAGCAGGGCGCGCGCCTCGCCCAGGCCACCGATGCCGCGCGGGGCGACCGCACCGAAGAAGGGCGGGACCTCCACGCCAGGGACGTGCAGGCCGAGCGGGTCGACCAGCGCCAGGGCGGCGACGCGCTCGGGCCGTCGCAGCGCCACCTCGGCGGCGAACCAGCCGCCGAGGCTGTGGCCGACGACCACGGGACGCTCGACGTCGAGGGCGTCGAAGAGGTCCACCAGGTGCCAGACGTAGTCCTCGACGTCGTCGAATTGCTCGAGGCCGCTCGAACCGTTGTACCCGGGCAGGGCGGGGGCGGCGACGTCGAAGTGGGCGGCCAGCCCGGCCAGGAACGGCGTCCAGCGCTCCCCGGCGTCGATGGCGTGGAGGTCGCACAGCCCGTGCAGGTAGACGAGGTGCCCCCCGACGCCGCCGCGCAGCACGGTGACGGCGCGCCCCGCCACGTCGATGACCACGCGTCGGGGCGCCGCACCGTCGACGGAGCCGCTCATGGGCCTATCTGTCGGGCGCGGAAGTGCTTCTGCGCCTCGGCGCGCACGTAGGGCACGACCTCGGTGGCATACAGCCGGGTCGAGCGGGCCGTGAGGTCGTGGGGCAGCGAGCCGAACTGCAACAGCGCCAGGACGGTGCCGATCCCGAGCTCGCGCACGAAGGCGAGCAGGCGGGTGCGCACCGTCTCGGGGCTGCCCACGAGCGGGGACCGGCGCCACACCGCCTGGCGGGGGTCGTCGGGGCGCGACCGTTCGACCATCCCGCGCAGCTCGGCGAGGAATTGCACGAGCGCCGGAGGGTCGATGTAGCCGGGGGGCATCCACACCTTGCCGGGGCCGACGAAGCCGGCGGCCAGCGTGCCCTGGAAGTACGCCAGATGCGGCGCCGCCTCCGCCACGGCCTGCTCGTCGGTGTCGGCGACGTAGACCGTCGTGAGCCAGCCGAGCAGCTCGGGGTCGAAGCGCCTGCCGGCGCGCGCCACGGCCTCGTGGTAGGCGGTGGCCTGGCGCCCGAACGACTCGGGGGGCGCGTAGTACGCCACGCCCATGTAGCCGAAGCCCCTCTCGGCGCAGTAGGCAATGGTGCTCGGCGACCCGAGGCCGGGGATCCACACCGGCGGGTGTGGCTGCTGGAGGGGGCGGGGCCAGGGATTCACGTAGGGCAGCTGGTAGTACTCGCCGTCGAAGGAGAACGGCCCGGGCCGCGTCCACGCCTGGAGCACCAGCTCGAGGGCCTCTCTGAACCTCGGGCGGGCGTCGGTCGGGTTGACGTTCGTGGAGTAGTACTCGGGCCCGCCCCCCACCACCAGACCGGCGATCAGGCGGCCGCCGCTCATCACGTCGAGCATGGCCATCTCCTCGGCCACCCGCGTGGGCGGGTTGTACAGGGGCAGCGCGTTTCCCAGCACGCAGATGCGCACCCGAGAGGTCTCCCGGGTGAGGGCGGCGGCCATGAGGTTCGGCGACGGCATGAGGCCGTAGGCGTTCTGGTGGTGCTCGTTGACCACCACGCCGTCGAGGCCGAGACGCTCGGCGTCGACCAGCTCCTCCAGGTACCGCTCGTAGAGCGCCTGGCCCTTCATGGGGTCGTAGAAGGCGTTGGGCAGCGTGACCCAGGCGGCTTCGTGCTCGGCCAGGAACTCCCTGGGCGGGCCCAGATAGGGCCAGGGCATGAGATGGAACGAGAAGAAGTTCACGGGGCCCTCATGATGACAGGACCCGGCGCCACCCACCCCGCCCGCCGGCGCGGGCGCCGCCGACGCGCCGACTCGCCCGTGGTGCGGCGACCCGGGGCTCGCCGCCCTCAGTGCGGGGGGGCGGCACCCGAGGGCGCGAAGTCCTCCCTAAGCGGCGCGCCCACGGCCTGGGCGGGGGCCGCCGGGGTGCCCGAGGCGGGACCCGCCTTGTCGCGCAGGGGCACCTCCTTGAGCACCACGGCGAAGACGAACGCCACCGCCGCCATGGGAATGCCGACCATGAACACCACGTGCAGCGAGCGGACGAAGGCGTCGATCACCCCGCTGCGCACGGCGGGCGGGAGCTTCTTCAACGCCGCCGGGGTGATGGTGAACGACGAGTTCAGGTTCAGCCCGGTGTGCCCGTGGACCAGGCGCGGCAGCCAGTAGCCGACGCGCGACGCCAACACGGTCCCGAGCAACGCCGTCCCGCACGCCGCCCCCAGGTTGCGGAAGAAGCTGATCGTCGACGTGGCCGTGCCCAGGTCGCGCCGGTCGACCGCGTTCTGGACGGCGACCACCATGAGCTGCAGCGTCATGCCCATGCCCACGCCGAAGACGACCATGTACGCCGCGGCCACGGACAGGGAGGTGTGGACGCCGAGGCGCGAGAACAGCACCATCCCGACGGTCATGAGGGCCGAGCCGGCGACGGGGAACGCCTTGTAGCGACCGAGACGCGTGACGAGCTTCCCCGACAGGATCGACGTCGTGAGCATGCCCACCATGAGGGGCACGAGCAGCACCCCCGATCGCGTGGGGGACACCCCGTCGACCAGCTGGAGATAGACCGGAAGGTAGATCGTCGCCGCGAACATGGCCGCCGTGACGAAGAACGTCATGCCGAGGGCGGCGACCACGACCGGGTTGGCGAAGACGCGCGGCGGGAAGATGGGCTCGCCGACGCGGCGCTCCCACCGGACGAAGATCACGAGGAGGATGGCGGTCACCGCCAGCAGGGACAGGATCGCCGGGGAATCCCACCGAAACGTCTGGCCTCCCCACAGCATCACCAGCAGGAACGGGGTGACGGCGCCCACGAGCAAGACGGCCCCGGCGACGTCGATGGAACGCTGTCCCTGCGGCCTCGGGAGCCGCAGCACCGCACTGGTCACGACGAGCGCCAGGATGCCCACCGGGACGTTGATGTAGAAGATCCACCGCCAGGTGAGGTGGTCGACGAAGAACCCGCCCGCCAGCGGGCCGCTGATGCTGGCGAAGGCGAACACCG
>Ga0209415_10009303_pt1 | contig 16897 bp, 14 predicted proteins | sample PeaSoiSIISIP2007_FD_187696 | JGI IMG/M metagenome (GOLD analysis project Ga0209415, IMG submission 187696) | Peat soil microbial communities from Weissenstadt, Germany - SII-SIP-2007 (SPAdes) (version 2) | ecosystem: Environmental > Terrestrial > Soil > Wetlands > Peat | place: Germany... | reverse complement strand
AAGTCGCAAGAACATCTGCTCTTCGAGGCTGAGGAGATCCTCGGCTAAACAAGTTAACGCTTATGCTGCAGGCCCTTGGCTTTGAGTTGCTCGGCAAGCTTCGCATTCTCCTCCGGCTGCCCCACGTTCAGGAAGGTCTCCAGGTAATCGTAACCGGTATCGCGGAGCGCGGAGATCACTTCCTCCACGTCGAGCTGCTTTTTGTCCCGCTGGGCGTATTGGCCCCAGCCGTAGATGTTCGAGCCGACCAGGGTCTGCTGCGCCGCGGCGTGCGGGCTCTCCGCCGCGTGGCTCTCGGCAAAAGGGGGCATCACCGCACCGAGCGCCAACGCCGAGCCGACGTGACGGATAAACTCACGCCGCGATTGGCGTGCGACCGAACCGGGACTGCCTTGAGCGTATTGAAACATAGCCCCATTGAAGGCCCGCTCCCGGTTCTGCGCCAGAGAAAAGTTCTTCCCGGATTTCGGGTTTCGGATTTCGGGTTTCAATCCCAACCTGCGCCCGCCGCCGTACGTGGCGAGCCTCCCGGCTTGCCATACCGTAGCCATGCAGGTTAGGTTGCCCCCATCATGAAACTATCCAGCAAGCTCGAAAAGGTCCTCAACGACCAAATCAATCTCGAATTCTGCTCCGCCTACGCCTACCTCGGCATGGCGGCGTACTTCGAGCACACCGCCTTCACCGGCTTTGGCAGATGGATGCAGGTCCAAAATGGGGAAGAGCTGGGCCATGCCAACCGCTTCTTCAAGTATATCGTTGAACGGGGCGGCCGAGTGACGCTGCAGCCCATCCCCGCACCCAAGTGCGACTACAAGTCGCCCCTCGACGCCTTCAAGGCCAGCCTCGGCCACGAGCAGAAGGTCTCGGCCGCCATCTGCGCCATTTACGAACTGGCCGCAGCGGAGAAGGACTTCGCCACGCTCTCCTTCCTCAAGTGGTTCCTCGACGAGCAGGTTGAAGAGGAGCGGAACGTCGGTGACGTCCTGGCCAAGCTTGAGCTGGTGGGGGACAACCGCAGCGGCCTCTATCAAATCGACCAGCAAGCCGGGCGGCGGGCCGAGGAGAAGAAGGGCTAGGTTGCGCTTCACACCGCGCCTGCGGGCTCCGCCGCCAGCAGCGTTGCGGCCCGCGGCGTATGCCTTACCGGACGTTCGGGATCGACGAGGTGGCGCGTTACCTCCATCTGAGCCGCGCCGACCTCGACCGCCTGGTTAAAGACCAGGACATCCCGTTCGAGCGACACGGGGAGCGGTTGGTATTCCGCAAGGTTGCGATCGATGCCTGGGCCTCCCAACGCATCCTTGGCCTGGAGGGCCGGCACCTGGCAGAGTATCATCAGAAATCCTCCCGCGGCGCGCAGCAACTCGTCCCGCACGAGGCCATCATGCCGGACATGATCCGGCCCGAGTTCATCGCGCCGGCCCTGACCGCCAAGACCAAAGCCTCGGTGCTGCGCCAGATGACGGCGCTGGCGGAGAAGACGGGGCGCGTCTCCGACCGGCAAGCGCTGTTGGAGGGCCTGGAGGCAAGGGAAGAATTATGCTCGACCGGCATCCCGGGCGGTCTGGCCCTGCTGCATTCGCGCGATCCGGAGTCGTATCTCTTTGAAACGGCCTTCCTCGCGCTGGGCCGGACGATCCAGCAAATCCCTTTTGGCGCCCCGGATGGCCAGCCGACCAACCTCTTCTTTCTAATCGGCTGTCCCGACGACCGCATGCACCTGCATACCCTCGCCCGCCTGTGTTTGATGGCGCAGAAAACCGACCTGTTGGTTGACCTGCACCAGGCCACTGATGCTGACTCCATGTGCGAATCCATCCTCGCCGCGGAGCGAGCCGTCCTGGCAAGCCGGCGGCCTTTTGAAGACTCATCGGGCTGAGTTTTAACTGGCTTGTCCGTTTCCCCCGCTTAGAGTTCCTGCATGGCCCATGACAGCAATGCACGACTTCGCTTCTGCTCCTCCCGCGTGATACGCCCGGCCCTCTGGCGGGCCGTGGCAGCCTCCTTGGTGGTTTGGTTTGCATTCTCTGGCCTGGCCGCGCCTTTGCGGGTCGCCACCTTCCGCTGCGACGTGACTCCGTGGCCCGGCGAAACGCTGGTCTGGACCGCCAAGCTGGTCAAAGTCGAAGAACCCTTGTTGGCCAAGGGAATCGTGCTCGAGGACGGCACCCACCGGTATGTGCTGTGCGCCCTCGACTGGTGCCTGCTGGGAAACGAGTCAGAACTTTCCTTCCGCAAAGCGCTCGCCAACGCCGCAGGCACCGATCCGGGGCACGTCGCCATCCAGTGCCTCCATCAACACGCCGCGCCTTACGCTGACGAAGGCGCCCACCGGCTGCTGGATGCCGCGCCAAGTCCGCCTCCGCACCTCAGCGCGAAGTTCCTCGATTCAGTCCGGGGGCGACTAGCAGGCGCGGTGCAGCAGGCCGTCGCTCACCTCGAACCCTTCGACCGGGTCGGGACGGGCCAAGCCAAAGCCGAGCGCATCGCCTCCGCTCGGCGCATCCGCGACGAGAAGGGCCAAATGCTGACCCGCTGGAGCGCAAGCGCCAAGGACCCGAAGATGGCCCAGGCGCCCGAAGGGCCCATTGACCCCTGGCTCAAAACCATCACGCTGGCCCGCGGCGACCAACCGCTGGTGCGGCTGCACTACTACGCCACTCACCCGCAAACCTTCTGCTGTGACGGCCGCGCATCATCCGATTTCGTCGGTCTGGCCCGTGAAGCCGTGGAGCGCCAGGACAAGGTATTCCAGATTTACTTCACCGGTTGCGCTGGCGACGTGACGGCGGGCAAATACAGCGACGGCTCGCCTAAGGCCCAGGCCGAACTGGCCCAGCACCTCCAGGCGGCCATGTTGTCCGCCATTGCGGCAACGCGATTTGAGCCGGCCCAGAGCGCTGTCTGGCGCACCGGCTCGTTTACCCTGCCGCTGCGGGGCGCCAGGGACCAGGTGATCGCGCAAAGCCGCGCCTGGCTCGATACTACAAACCAAGCCGACAGCATGCGGGTCTATCAAGGCGCGATGCGGCTGGCGTACGTCGAGCGACTTGACCGCCCTATCCAAGTCAGCTCGCTTCAACTGGGCAAGGCTTACATCCTGCACTTGCCCGGCGAACCGATGGTCGAGTTCCAGCGTTTTGCCCAGCAGGCCGAGCCTGGTGACTTCGTTGCCGTGGCAGGCTACGGCGACTGCGGTCCCGCCTATATATGCACTGACAAGGCGATTGCGGAGGGAGGCTACGAGCCCACGGCCAGCAACGATGGCCAGGGCTCCGAGGCGGTGATGAAGCAGGCCATCCAGAAGCTGCTGGGCGTGAACGGCTCTCCCAAGCCCTGACGGGTGTAGCCGCGCCTTCCGCCCGATGAAACGCCGCCATTGCGCCCTAAACCGTGTCTATTCAGTCGGGGCGTGGGGAAAGGAACCGCAGAGACGCGAAGAGCGCAGAGAAGAGTGGGAGGGAGAGGCTGCGCCAGCCAATCACCTTGGAGTGACAGATTCTCAGGTGACTGCGATTAGTCTGGCTCTGCGTCCTTCGCGTCTCTGCGGTTTAACGGGGCTTCCGTCAACTGCACGGCTATGGCTAAGCCGGGGTTGAGTCCATCACCGCGGCGAAACGCAGGCCGCGCGTGCTGACGCGCAAGTCGCGGAAGCCGAGTTCTTCCATCACGGCCTGATAGATGGCCACGCCGGGGAGGATCACATCCGCGCGGTTGGCGGGCAGGCCGATGATCTTTTGCCTCTGCTCCAGTGGCAGACTCCAGAGCCGCTCCAGGTGCCAGGCCACGCGTGCAGCGCTCAAGCGCGTCGCCTCGATCCGTGCGCGGTCGAAGGTCAGGAGCGCCGCCTCCATGCACGCGAGAATCGTCGCCGTCCCGCCGACCCCGACCAGTTGCACGCTTGTCAACTCCGGCAGCAGCTTCGGGCAGACCTCAGTCTGGAAAAACGCCTTCAGCCAGTCGCGGCAGGCCGCCAGTTCAGCCGGTGTGGGTGGATCGCTACAAGGCAGCTTCTCCATCAGGCGCACGCTGCCGAGCGGGAAGCTATGACGGAAGAGCTTGCCTCCGGGTTGCCCGACCGTGAATTCGGCGCTGCCGCCGCCGACGTCCAGCAGCAGCAGGGGCAGGTGCGCCAGTTCCGGGTCGGTGGTCACGCCCTGAAACCCCCAATCTGCTTCCTGCTCGCCCGAGATCACTTCGACCTTCAGCCGGGCGGCCTGCGCGATGGCGGCAGTCAGTTCCCCGCCGTTGACGGCCTCGCGCGCGGCGCTGGTAGCAATCACCCGGACCGAGACCGCCCGGGCCTCGCGGGCCACGGCTGCAAAGTCGGCTACCGCCTTGGCGGTTGCGGCAATCGCTCCGGGCTGCAAGTGGCGGGTCTCGTAGAAGCCGTGCCCGAGGCGAGTCTGTTTGCTTCGCTCGCAGACCGGCTGAACCTGCTGGCCGGCGACATCGGCCACCAGCACTTTCACGGAATTGGTGCCGACATCGATGACGGCGCGGCGGATGGGGCCCATGGGATTGTTAAGCTGCCGCCCCGCTAGCTGGACCGCAGACTACGCCGGTCTGCGACGAGACGCCGGCCAGCATCGGTGATACCCATTTGATCGTGCCCAGGCAACGAGGAGTTGTTCCGCACAGGGCTTACGAAAGCAGGCCTCCGGCGCTTTGCAAAGCTTTTTGTCGAAACACCCATCGGCGCGCAGCTTCGCCAGAGCAGCGGAGTGGGCTGCAGGGAAGACGCCGTCTGCCCCGTCCGGCAGAGCTTGCCTAACGCAATTCGATCGTGGCCTCACCCTGCCGAATACCGCGAAGAAGCGCAGTCTTTAGCATAACTGGCTCAGAACACGTCACTTGCGCACATGCAGCCCATTATTCCAGGGCTGCTTCAAGCACAACGGCCTAGCAACACGTGACTTACACAGGACCGCCCCCATAGGTCCTTCGATGGTCCTTCGATGGTCCTTCGATGGTCCTTCGATGGTCATTCGGAGCGGCGCCAGGCAGATGCCGTGGTTACGATGGAGCTGCGGGCTGCTCGCAGCGGCATCCTCGGCTCAGAACGAATGCGCTGTCAGCCCGCGGTGGGTGCCAAGGCCAAATCAGGCTCCGGGCCCGACCGCAAGCCGTCCTGACTTGCGGTTGGATGCGCTTGCGGCAGGCCGGTTTCTGCGGGAGGGGCTGCCCAAATAGGAGTGGACAACCCCGGGGCAGCCGTTATAAAAGCCGTTCACCATCATGTTCTGGGATCAAGAAACTGAAACACTGGCCCGTCCGACCCTCGCACAACTGCAGCTCAATCGCCTGCAAGACACGCTCCAGCGGGTGGCCGAGCACGTCCCGTTTTACCGGCAGAAGTTTACCGAGCTGGGCATCACGCCCGGGGAGATCAAATCGCTGGCCGACGTGCGGCGGCTGCCGTTCACCACCGGCGCCGACTTGCGGGACATCTATCCCGACGGCATGCTGGCGGTGGATCGCGACGTGCCGGTGCGCCTGCACACTTCGAGCGGGACCACGGGCAAGCCCAAGGCCATTTTCTTCTCGCGCAACGATGTCAACAACGCCGCGGAACTCATCGCGCGCTCGCTCGTCATGACGGGTATCACCAGGAAGGACGTGTTCCAGAACATGATGAGCTACGGCCTGTTCACGGGCGGGCTGGTGATGCACTACGGGGCGGAGAAGGTCGGCTGCCTGGTCATTCCGGCCGGCCCCGGCACGTCCGAGCGGCAGTTGATGCTGATGCAGGACTTCCACACGACGGCGGTTCATATCCTGCCCAGCTACGCCCTCTACTTTGCCAGCTTCCTGGAGCAGAAAGGCATCAACCCGCGCAAGGACATCACGCTGCGCAAGGCGTTCGTGGGCGCGGAGCCCCATACCGAGGAGACCCGCCGCCGGATCGAGGAAGCCTTCGGCTGCGACGTCTATAACTCCTACGGCCTGACCGAGATGAACGGCCCCGGCGTGGCCTTCGAGTGCGAGCACAAAGCCGGGCTGCATCTCTGGGAGGACAACTACATCCTGGAGATCATCGATCCCGCCACCGGCGAGCCGCTGCCCGACGGCCAGACCGGGGAGTTGGTCCTGACCACCCTCAAGCGCGAAGCGATGCCGATCATCCGCTACCGCACCCGGGACATCACCTACGTCATTCCCGAGCCGTGCAAGTGCGGGCGCACCCATCGCCGCCTCAACCGCTTCACCGGCCGCTCCGACGACATGCTGATCATCCGCGGCGTGAACATCTTCCCGCAGCAGATCGAGCGCGTGCTGATGTCCTTCCCGCAGGTGGGCCGCAACTACGTGATTCTCATCGAGGGCCTGGACGATATGACCATCAAAGTCGAGTTGGCCGCCGCTGGCTTTGACGGGCAGGTCGAGCACCTGGCGGCCCTCCAAAAGCAAATGGTCGAGAAACTCAAGGCCGAGACTTGGGTCACACCCAAGCTGGACCTGCTGCCGGCCGGGACTTTGCCGGTGGTCGAAGGCAAGGCCAAACGCGTCATCGACAAACGCTCCCTTTAACAGCCATGGCTCACTACTCCAATCCTGCAACTCTCCAAGACGCCGTCACGCCATCAATCCTATTCCTCCCATTATGAGCGCCGTGAACCTGCTAGCCGTATTCGTCGAGAACAAGCCCGGCCAGACCGCCCGGGTCACACAGTTACTGGCTGCCGCCGGGGTCAATATTCGCTGGGTGACCATTGCCAACAGCGGCAGCTTCGGGGTGATGAAGTTCCTGGTGGACCAGCGCGATCCCGCCGTCCGCGCGCTTAAAGAGCACGGCCTGATGGTCTCACTGCTGGAGGTGCTGGCCGTGGAAGTGCCCGACAAGCCTGGTTCTTTGCAGGGGGTGGCGGATCTGCTGGGCCGGAACAACATCAACCTGGACAACTGTTCGGGCTTCGTGGCCAATAACCGCGCCATCCTGGTCGTCGAAGTTCACGAACTGGCCCCGGCCCGCGCCATCCTCGAAAAGCAGGGCCTCCACCTCCTCACCCAGGAGGAAATGCTGCGACTCTAAGCTGAAGCCGGCACCAGATACGGAATGGTGAGGGGGCCTTGCGGCAGGGCGGCGATGCGGGCGCCGTTGGGATGGGCCTGGAGCAGTTCTTCCACGGCGCCGGTGATGTCGTGACAAGGCGTCAGGTGGGCGGCGCGGGCCACCGGGTCGGGCAGCGAGCTGTAGAGCAGCACGCGGGCGTGGCGTTGGATGAGGGCCTGGATCTGCGCTTGCCACTGCTCGGGGCGGCGGAAGCCCGGGGTCGCCAACAGGGTAAGCAGTTCTTCCGGACCAGCGACACTGCGTAGCAGTTGATCGAAGCTGCAGTTGGCAGGAACGCCTTCGCGACATTCACAGGCGAGGATAAGGGTGCCACCCGGCTTGAGCACTCGCGCGCCGGCGCTCATGCCTTTGACGGCCTGATACAGGTTCTGATCCAGCGGATAGCCGCTGTTGGTGGTCACGACGATATCGAAGGGCGCGTCGAACCGCTGCATCGCGGATTGCCGGACGAAGTCGCAGCCGGTCTGGTGGGCTGCCACGAGGTCGCCGGCGAACACGCCAGTAATCTGCCGTTGCTCGTTCAGGGACACATTCAGCAGGAAGCTTGGGCCGGGGCGCAGCGCAATATCGCGCATTTCCTCCCAGATCGGGTTGCCGCGGGTGATGCCGAAGGTGGCATTGGGGTCGCCGAGGTTCTTTGCGCCGTGATTGCTCATCACGGTGGGGAGGCCGGCGACGCCCGGCATAATGCCTTTGGGCCCGCCGCTGAAGCCGGCGAAGAAATGCGGCTCGATAAAGCCGGTGACTATACGCACGTCCGCCTCGACGAAGTGACAGTTGAGGAGGGCAGGGGAGCCGTCGCGGGTCGTCCCGAGCGGTGTGAGCGCGCTGGGGTTCTCGGCTTCGTGATTCAGCACGCGGTAGTCCCGCACCACGGCCGGGCTCAGCATCTGTTCGAGTTCAGCCCGGGTGTTGGGGCGATGCGTGCCCAGGGCGTTGAGCAAGGTGATGTTCTCGCGCGGGACATCGGCCAGGCAGCCCAGCAGCCAGGGAATGAGGCGCTCGTTGGGCGTGGCGCGGGTGATGTCGGTGAAGACAATGCAGACCCGGCTGCCCGGCTTCAGCCAACTCCGTAAACGCGGGGCGGCGATGGGTTTTTCCAGCGCCGCCAAAACCGCGCCGCGCTCGTCGGCCAGGCCGGGCGTATGCGACGGCTCGATAATGGTCGTAAGCGCATCGGGCAATTCGACGGGCAGATGGCCCTGGCCATAGGCGAGGCTGACTTTCATTACGGCAAAGCTTAATGCGGCGGCTAGAGCGAATCCAGGAAGCTTCGGGTGGGGAATTTCGCGCCGGGGCAGCGGGTGCCCACGATGTTGATCTGCTGGTGCGTCTTGACGGCGTGGACCGTGACGTGGAAAGCCTTGCTCAGCCCATTGCGCTCCGCGAGCACCGCGGGGGGAATCCCGTAAGTCCGTGCAATGCTGTAAATGGTGTCGCTGCGCTTGACAGTGTAAGCCTCGTCCGCCGCCAGGGCGGTGACGGGCACAACCATCGCCCACGCCACCCGCCCGAACGCCGTATAGAGCGCTGCCAATTTCAGTATCTGAATGTGCGGCCTACGCCGGTCCACGCGCTTGCAGACTATCAGGCCGCGGCCCCTCACGCGAGCGTTTTCCCCACCCCCGCTTCTCTGCCGACTTTGGACTTTGGACTTTGGACTCCAGACTCCAGACCTTAGACTTTAGACTGTTTCCGAGTCAGCTTGAGGCGTCCGACGCGCATCCCCGCCATTTCCTCGACGCGCAGCTCGCATGGGCCGATGGCCAGCACGTCGCCCGGCTTGGGAAAGCCGCCGAGCCGCTGTGTCACCCAGCCGCTGACGGTGCTGATACCCTCCTCCCGCAGCGGTTCGCCTACTATCTCCTCCAATTCGTGCAGCGGCAGCGTGCCGGCGGCTTCCCAGGTGTTCTCGCCCGTCCGCGCCAGCAGGGGCTTTTCCTGGTCGAACTCGTCCTGTATCTGACCGACCAGCTCTTCCAGGATATTCTCCAAGGTCACCATGCCCATCGTGCCGCCGTATTCATCGACGACAATGGCCAGGTGCAGCTTGCGTTCGAGGAAGAACTGCAACAGCTTTTCCAATCGCGCGCTCTCCGGGATGTAAACCAGCTTGCGCACCGCGGGCAGCAGGTCCGCGCCGTTCCGCGCTTTGATGCGCAAGGCGTAAAGGTCCTTGATGTGAACGACGCCCAGCGTCCGGTCGAGGTTCCCGCCCTCGCACAGGGGAAAGCGGGAGTAGCGGGTCTTCTCCGCCACGTCGAGGCACTCGGCGATGCTCGCCTCGGTGTCGAGCGCGACGATCTCCTGCCGCGGGCGCATGACCTCGCGCGCGACGCGCCGCCGCAGGTCCAGCGCGTTGAGGACGATGTCCCGGCCCAGGGCCGTGCCACCGGCCTGCTTTTGGGAGGTGGCCACCAGCAGGCGCAGCTCCTCTTCGGAATGCGCGCGGCCGGCCTCGCCCGCCAGTTCGATGCCGGCCTGCCGCAGCAGCCACCGGGCGGCTTGGTTGAGCAGCCAATTGAAGGGATAGGACGCCAGGTAGAACCACTTGAGCGGCTGGGCCACCCAGAGGGAAATCGGTAGCGGGCTTTGAATCGCGGCCCACTTGGGCGCCAGCTCGCCTGCGCTGATATGCAGAAAGGTCAGTGCCGAGAAACCGACGGCAAAGGCAATCGAATGCCGCACGGTCTCGGAATGGATGTGCAGCGAGACCAGCACCGGCGAGAGCAGCGCCACGAAGACCGGCTGGCCCACCCAGCCCAGCCCCAGGCTGGCCATGGTGATGCCCAATTGGGTGGCGCTCAGGAAGGAGTTGAGGTTCGCGATGATCGAGCGCGCCACCTTGGCCCGGCGATGCCCGTGGGCCACGAGCGTGTCCAGTTGGGTGGCGCGGATTTTCACCAGGGCGAACTCCGCCGCCACGAAGAAGCCGTTGACGGCAATCAGCCCCAGCACGAGCAGGATCTTCAGGACGAGGGGAATAATGTCCGCGGCGCTATGCATTGTCTTTAGAGGCTAACCTCCCCGAAGATGACCTTCAGCACGTCCTGCAGGCTGAGGATGCCGATCTCCTGGCGTTCGCGGCCGAGCACAATCGCCAGCCGCTGGCCGCTCCGCTGCAAGCGCCGCAAGGCGACTTCGAGCCGCTGGTCTTCATCCAGGAACAGCGCGGGCTTCACGTAATCGCCTACCGGTTTGTTTGTGTCCAGGGCCGGGTGGTAGAGCAGCGTGTTCAAGGCAAGCAAACCAATGATGCGCGGCCGGCCATCGCGATTCTCCCACACCGGCAGGCGGGTGATCTTGCGTTCCCGGCACAATGCCAGCGCGGCGCTGACCGGTGTCTGCGCGGTCATGGCCACGGCTTGCTCCAGCGGCCGCATGGCTTGGCGCACTGTGAGCGTCTGCAGGTCGAGCACGCGATTGATCATCGTCCGCTCCTCCGAGGTGAAGGCCTGCGCGGACTCTTGCATCACCAGGCGCAGCTCCTCGCGGTTGCCGAAGAGGTGCCCGGTGAAGACCTTCCCGCCCCGCCAACGCAGCAGCGCGCTCGAGAAGGTCTCCACCAGCGCCACCAGCGGGCGCAGAGCCAGATGGATGAACCGGAACGGGCGGGCCAGCGCCACGCAGAGCCGGTTGGGATACATCCGGAACAACATCTTCGGCAGCAAGTCGAAGAAGGCGTAAAAGAGGAAGACGGCGACCCAGAACACCACGACGAACCAGACCCGGTAATCGCCCAGCGCCGCGTGCAGCTTCGCCACGAGCCAGCCCAGGATAAGGAAGTTTGCCACCGTGTTGCCGACCAGGATGGTCCACAGGAAGTTCTCCGGGTTCTCCAGATAGTCGTGCAGCACCCTGGCTGAGGGCTGGCCGGCGCGCATTTGCTGCCGGATGCGCAAGCGGCTCAGCGCAAACACCCCCGCCTCCATGCCGGATAACACAAACGATACTCCCAGGCAAAAGGCGAAGATAACCCAGGCTATGGAGTCTCGGCCCATTTCAGCGCCTGCCTTTCCGGCAGCGAGGCGCGCCGACCAAACTTGAAGTCCGAAACGCATTCACAGAGGCCGATAATCTGGCACTGGGCTCCTGGCATTCGGCATTCCTTCCGCCCCCGGAGCCCCTGTAACTATGTAACCATGCAACCATGTACCCTTGTAACTCAGTTAACTCATTTAACCCGTTGACGCCTTGGCTGATCACTTGACCACCTCCACCAGCAGCTCCCTTACGCGGCGCTCGTCGGTCACTTGCGCGGTCAGCTTAAGCCCGCAGAACGTCGCCGCCTCGCCCTTGGCGGGCACCACGTCCAGCAGGCTCATCAAGAGGCCGCCCATCGTTTCGACCTCGGCCACGTCACCCAGCGCGGGATACTCGCGGCGGAAATCGTCCAGCCGCAGTGTGCCCGCGACGCGCCAGCGGCCCGGGCCGAGCTTCTCCATCACAAGCCCTTCGGGCTCCGCTTCGCCGTGAATCTTCCCGATCAGCTCCTCCAGGATGTCCTCCACGGTCACGACCCCCGCCGTGCCGCCGAACTCATCGAGCACAATCGCCAGGCCGCGCTGCTGCCGTTGCAGACTCTTGAGCAGTTGCAGCAGGTTCATCGTCTCCGGCACGAAGGAGGGGAACTCGATCGCATCCGCCAGGTCAATCTGCGGATCGAGCAGCAGCGCCCGGGTGTTGAGGATGCCGACGATGGTATCGGGCGTCTCGTCGTAGATCGGCAGGCGGCGATGCCGGTGCTTGCGCGCGGCGGCGATCATGTCCTCGATGGACAGGTCATCCGAGATGGCTGCCATCTGCGAGCGCGGCTTCATCACTTCCCGGGCCGTGCGGCGGTCCAGGCTGATGATCTGCAGGATGATCTCCTTCTCCGACTGCGCCAGCGTGCCTTGCTGGAACGCCATCTCCAGCAGCTCCTGGTAATCCCCGTCCGTCAGCGTGAAGCGCGGCTGGACTGCGCGCGAGGTGACGGCCCGGAGAATCGCCGCGTTCATCCGCTGCGCCACGCGGCACAGCGGCAGGCTGAACCGCAGCACGAACGCCAGCGGCTGCGCCACCCGCAACGACCACTGCTCCGGCCGGCGCACCGCCAGCGTCTTGGGCAGCACCTCACCACCAATCAGGATCAGCGCCAGCAAGCCCACTATGGTCGCGGTCAGCGGCCAGTGCCCGTGGATGGCCATCCACAGCGCCACCGCCAGCATGGCCGCGCTGGCAAAGGTGTTGCCCAGCACCATGGTTGCCAGCAAATCCTGCGGCTCGGCCAGCAGGCGCGCCACGGTGCCGCCCGCGCCCGGCGCCCGTTCCGCCAACTGCCGCACCTGCCATTTGCTCAGGGAAAAGAGCGCCGTCTCTGCGAGCGCGAAGAAGAAGCTTGCCCCCGCAAAGATCAACACCACTACCACGGCTGCTAGCGGCCCAGACGCCATGCCCTGAGCATGAACCCCAAACCGCCTCAAGGCAAAACCCAAATTCGCCCGCCGGCGCCTCATCCAGCCACCGCAGCGGCCAACGTCAGTCGGCGCGCCACTCCTGCGCAGCCCAAGGTGCCCGAGTGACCCGCCGGAATCGCAAACTTCAGGACGCAAGGCCCCCGTGCTGCCTTCTGCCTGCTTCCTTTGACTGCATTTCCGGCTTGCTGCCATCGCCGGCGGCTCTCATCCTGCCCCCGACTATGGGGAAACATAACTGCGCCTCGCAACCAAGTCTGTCCCGCCCGCGCCAGCGGCTGAACGGGAATCTCCACTCTGCTCGGGAACCCGCAAGCCTGCGTTACTATGAAAACAGCCTTCACATTTGACTGCGCCGGGCATCCTGTTGCCATCACCAAGCTCGCTCCATTGGCCTTCGCGGGTTTGCTCTGCCTGGGGCTGACGGCGTGCTGCACCGGCTCCAGCCCCGGTTCGGAGAAGCGAACCTGCTCGAGTTTTGACCTCCCGACCCACCGCGCGAGGCAACCGGAATTCGCCAGCGGCGTCATCTACCTGCAAAACGCTTCCTTGGAGCAGGTGCTGACCCTGTATCAGGAGATTTCGGGGCGAACCGTCATCCGCGGCGCGCTGCCGAGCCCGCCGATAACCGTCCGCAACCAGACTCCCTTGACCCGGATCCAGGCCTTGCAGTTGCTCGACACGGTCCTGGCACAAAACGGAATCGCCATGGTGTTGGCCGGCGACACCGCCGTCAAAGCCGTCCCGAACGCAACGGCCCCATCCGAGTCTCCGCCCGAGATCACGCTCCCCTGGGAGGCGCTGCCCGATTCCGGCTCGTTTATGAGCCGGACGGTGCAGTTAAAGAGAGTCCGGGCGGTGGAGGTGATCCCCGCGCTCCAGCCGTTGGTGAAGACCCCTAACGCCCTGCTGGCATATAGTTCACCCAACCTGCTCGTCATCCGGGACTACTCGTCCAACGTCCGGCGCATACTGGAGATGCTTCAGACGCTGGAAAAGAACGCAGGCCCATGATGCCGCATCTTTATCCTGCGGCCCGGGCGAGTGCCTCGGGTGAGAGGGATCCGGTAACTTCGTTCGCCCCTACTTCGCCTTCACGTCGTAGCAGAGCAGCACGTCCATGTCGCGGAGGTAGAGTTTGCCGGCGGCGATGACCGGGTAGGGCCAGGCCTTCTTGTCACTGCGGTCCGGCTGCTCGAAGCGACCGTGCTCCCTGTAGCCGTTGGGCGAGGCTTCGATGAGCGCCACGGTGCCCTTGTCCTCCGCCCGCACGTAGAACCGGTGATCGGCATAGATGAGGGAGCCTTTGCCCAGCTTATTGTCCTGCCACTTGGCGGCGCCGGTCTTGAAGTCCTGGCAGGTCCAGCCCTTGTCGTCCGCATGGCCATAGACAAAACCACCCACCTTGATGACGCCGCCGTGCTTGTTGCCCAGCACCTTGTTGGCATAGACCTCTTCGGCGGTGAACTTGCCGCCGGCCTGGGTGACCTTAAGCAGGTTGCAGCCGATGCCGTAGGCGGAAGTGACATAGACGCAGCCGTCGCTGTAAATTGGCGTGGGGATGACGGCTGTCTTGCCCTTGCGCGGCGCGCGCCAGAGCAATTTGCCGTCGGCCGCCGCAATGCCCGCCACGCTGTCGGCGGTCAGTTGGACGTATTGCCGCACGCCGCCAATCACGGCCACGATCAGCGACGAGTAATGCGGGGAGTCGGTGAACTCCTTGCTGCGCCAAATCAGGGCGCCGGTCTTCTTGTTGAGCGCGACGACGGACCCTTCGGAGCCGCCGGGAGTGATCACCACCTTGTCCCCGTCGATCAGGGGGGATTCGGCATAGCCCCAGTGGGGAAGCTTGCCGCCGAAGTCTTTGGCGTAGTCCTTGCGCCAGAGTTCCTTGCCCGAGGCCGTTTCCAGGCAAGCCAGCTCGCCCCATTGGCCGACGGCGACCAGCAGCCCGCCCTCGACGGACGGCGTGCTGCGCGGCCCTTCAAAGGCAGGCATGCCCGGCGCGCCGGCTTTGCCAAGTTTGGCGGACCAGACCGGCTTGCCGTCGGCGGTGTTCAAAGCGACGACCGAACTGAACTCGGTATTCTCGCCAATGGTGTAGATGCGTTTGCCGACGACGGCCACCGTGGAGTAACCGATGCCCAGGCCGGTGGCCTTCCACACGAGCGGCGGGCCGGCCGGCGGCAAGTCCTGCAACAGCCCGGTCTCGGTGGAAGCGCCGTCGCGGTTGGGCCCGCGGAACTGCGGCCAATCGCCCGGTGCTGCCAGCGCCGCGGCAGTCAGGGCGAGGAGGAGGGCTGTGCCGGCCAAGTGGGGCGGCAAGTGACTGGAGTATGGTTGCATAAACTATGCGGGATAATCGCGAAGGCCCGGTTGAATTGCAAATCGAATGGGGGGCGGGGTTTCCCGAGCCGCAGGCCCAGTGACAAGGTGGTTATATCCCACTTCCCTTCCGGCCCCGGGGCGCCCCCGGGGCCCATTCCAGAGTGTCCACGGGGCCACAATTGGGGCCGGCCCCGATTGTGGCAATGGCCGGTCGGCGTAGGCTCGTGGTCGATAAAAGCCGGTAGTATCCGGCGGCAAATCTATGAACAAACTGACGGCTCTATTCATCCTGACATTGACGGCGCTGCTTGGCAACAGCGCGCAAGCGGCCAGCAACCGGACGTGGAACGGCGGCGGCGCAGACAATAATTGGAATACCGCCGGCAACTGGGGCGGCACCGCGCCGGTGGCCAATGACCTGTTGTTCTTCGACGGCACCACCCGGCTGACGGATACCAATAATATTACCGCCAGCACCGCGTTCGGCGGCATTACGTTTAACAGCACCGCGGGCGCGTTCACGCTCCGCGGCAATGCGCTCAACCTGGCCGGCGGCGTTACCAACAACTGCGCCACGAGTGCCGAGATGATCAGCTTAAACATGGCCCTTACCGCCAGCCGGACGTTTGACGTCGTCAGCGGCGGCTCGCTCACCCTGGGCGGAGTGATCAGCGGCAGCGGCTACTCTGTCACCAAGGTTGACGCTGGCACGCTGGCATTAAGCGGGGTCAATACCTACAGCGGCGGCACGATCATTAACGGCGGCACCGTGGCCATCACTGCGGATAACAATCTGGGCGGCAGCGGCGCGATCACCTTCGCCAACGGCGGCACGCTCCTGAATACCGGCACGGGCGGGCAGTCTTCCAGCCGGGCCATCACGCTCAACAGCGGTGGCGGCGTGATCAGCATGAGCGGCCCGACGATGACCCTGACCGGCTCGATCACCGGCAGCGGCGGCCTGGCCACCGGCGGCAGCGATCTCATCCTTCAGCCCTCTTCCGGCAACAACAGCATTGGCACGATAACCGTGAACAGTGGCCGGCTCTTCGTCTTCAACACCGGCGCGATCAACGGCTCCGCCGTCGTGGTCAATAATGGGGCGACCATAGATTTCGGCTCGAGCGCCTCCGCCTCGCCGGGTAACGCGATGACGTTTGCCTCGGGCGCGTGCCTGGCCAATCGCCTGAGCAGCACTTTGACGGTGAGCGCCACCACCTCGACCTTCCCCAGCGCGGGCACCATGATCTTCAATGCGGACGACCAGGCGACCACCGCCATCACCGTCAGCGGCGCTTATCCGGCACTTGCCAGCGACCTGACTGTCCAGGTTGGCGGTGGCGGCGGGGCGCCCGGCAGTGTGACCTTGAGCGGGGCGATCAGCGGGAGCGGCGCCCTCATCAAGACCTCGACCGGCACCCTTATTCTTAGCGGGGCCAACAGTTATACCGGCGACACCACCATCAGCACCGGCACGTTGAGGCTCGGGGCGGCCAATGTCATTCCCGACGGCAGCGGCAAAGGCAACGTCACAGTCAATGGCACGCTGGACCTCGGCGGCTTTAGCGAAACCATCAACGGCCTAAGCGGCAGCGGCACGGTGGATAATACCGTTGGCACCGGCGCCTACACCCTGACGGTGGGCAACAATGATCAGACCAGCACTTTCAGCGGCACTATCACCGACACCACCGGCACCCTCTCGCTGACCAAGGTCGGCGCAGGCATGCTGACGCTGAGTGGCGCCAATTCCCTTTCCGGCACGGCGACGGTTCTGGCGGGCACGCTCGAAGTGCAGAAGGACGGCGGCCTGGGCAGCGTCACCAACGTCAGCGTCGGCACGGGCGCAACCCTGACGCTCGACTCGGGCACGTCCAACAACTACATCAACGACGCCGCCACCGTATCGCTGACCAACACGGCCATGATGAATCTCGTGTTCACCGGCTCGGACACGGTCGCCAACCTGTATATCAACGGCGTTCACAAGCTTGCCGGCACCTGGGGCGGCACCGGCTCCGGGGCCACCTATATT
>Ga0209415_10009302_pt1 | contig 16899 bp, 15 predicted proteins | sample PeaSoiSIISIP2007_FD_187696 | JGI IMG/M metagenome (GOLD analysis project Ga0209415, IMG submission 187696) | Peat soil microbial communities from Weissenstadt, Germany - SII-SIP-2007 (SPAdes) (version 2) | ecosystem: Environmental > Terrestrial > Soil > Wetlands > Peat | place: Germany... | reverse complement strand
GTCGAAGTAGGCTTGGACGCCTTCCGCCCAATACTCGTCCTTATTCGTGGCCGAATAGGTGTCCTTCCAAAGGCCCTCTTTCATTGCCTGAGCGTAAGCGTCCTTCCAGTCAGCTCTGAACTTCGGGTCGCTCTTGACAAAGACATAGTTCGAGAGGGTGTGCGCGAACTCGTGGATGTAGATGCTCTCGCCGTGGTAGCGATCGCTCGGCAGTTCCAGAATGTTCTCTTCGGCCGCGCTCGTGTTGAAGCCGCCCAGGCCGCGGGCCCGCTTGTTCCAGTCCGTTTTCGGATCGTTCTTCAGATCCTGGTATTCGGGGAGATCGGTCTGCCCTTCGCTTTCGGCCATGATCGAGTAGTGGCTGCCGGCCTTGACGAGAAGCTGGAAGGCATCGTCGGGGACCTTGGCGAGCATGTTTGTGAATGTCTTGATGAGGACTCGGAACGCCTCGTCCCGCACCTTGGCGGAGCCGACGATCGGCAGCCCCCGGAAATAGACGCACTTCGTGTAGAACCCGCCGAACGAGAACTTGTCCGGTGGCTTGACGATCGGATCGCCGGGCACGGTCGTCACGGGGACTTGCAGCAGAGCGAGAGCAAGAGCGGTAGCAATCAGCATGGCTGCTTCTAGATTAACTGAGAACGATCCCCTCGCCCTGTTGCGATGGTTCGTGCGCAATAGGGAGAGGGCCTGTGAGCGAGGAACGAGCGAACTGGGGTGAGGGTTTACTCGCTCGTTCCCGACCGATCGCGACACTTTAGCCAGATCCTCTCGACGACCGCCTCCGGAACCTCATAAAGATCCCAGGTTGAGACCCGCATGGTCTCGATTCCAAGATCCGCAAGAACGGAATCGCGGACGGCGTCCCTGTCGCGTCGTTCTTCGTGAAGCTCGCCGTCCAACTCGACGCACAGCCTGGCTTCGGCGCAATAGAAGTCGAGGAAGTAGCGATCGACGGCGTGCTGCTTTCTAAACTTGAATTCGTGCCTTCGATTGCCCAAGGGCGCCCAGAGCTTCTTCTCCGATTCGCCCATGTCGCGCCGCAACTGGCGTGCTCGTGCCTTGGCTTCTGGGGACTGGTTGCGAATCTTACGCATGCGTGGAATTGTACGCAAGCAAGACCCTCACCCCCGTTCGCAAGCTCACAGGCCCTCTCCCTATCGGCACAATCATCCGACAGGGAGAGGGAGTTCACTGCTTCGGGTTGGTCACCCGGGCGATCCCGACGTCGATACCTTGACCGCCGGTGGTCTGATGGCAGTGGGCCGCGATCGTGATCGTTTGTCCCGGCTTAACCATCTTGAGGGCGGCCGGGAAGATGTCGTAGGCCTTGTACTCGTTCACATAGCCCGGTTCCTTCAAGGCGAGGACACCGTCGATGTAGACCTCGATGTCCTCGTCGTGATAGACGATCAGCTTCAGGTTCGACAGGTCTCCCTTTGGCAGCGTCACCTCGCGGCGAATCCAGATGTCGTCGGTATCCCAGGTTGTGCCGAAGATCCCGTTCGGCGTCCCCGCCGTGCCGAATCCTCCCGGCCCGGATTGCCACAGCGAATCGTCGAACGCCGGTTTCGCCCAGCCGATGTCCGGCGCCAGCGTGGTGTATCGCCAGGTGACCGGATGCTTGCGCGAGTCCGGCACGATCTCTGTGACAACGGGTGGCGGGGGGAGCGGGGCCCAGTTGCCCACCTTGGCCTTATTCATCGAGGCCCACTTCTTCCACATCGCGGGAAACTCGAGCATGCGGATGAAGAAGCCACCCACGACCGGCCGAGCGTGCATGCCCCCGCTTCGGACCCGGTCCGTCACGTAAGAATCCGCGATTGGGTCGCGCGCTGTCGTTTCGTTCAGATAGTTATAAATCGGCGCGATAAAGCCCTCGAAATCCGACTCCTTCTCCGCCATCGACGCGCTCCAAATCGACCAGTCGGTCTTGGTGAGATGCGTGCGCGAGTCGAGAGGTAAGCCGTAGGGCTGCATCTTCGTCTTGTAGTAGGCGATCTCCTTTTCGGCGACCGGGGCCGGAAAGACATTGAGGCCGAGGATGCGGTCCCAGACGAGGTTGTACTTCTGGCTCCACGTATTCGGCTTGTCGAAGGCGAGGAGGGAATGATCGCCCGCATCCGCCACTTTCATCCAATGTTTGACGTCGGCCTTGGCCAAATCGAGGTATCGCTTGCCAACGGCTTTCTCGCCGCGCATTTCGCACAGGTCGCCGTAGGCGGCAAGGGCCACGATGGCCTTGATCGAGAGATTGGCGTTGTGGGCGAGATGGCCCATGAAGTCGTCGGTGCAAAGCTGATCCTCGGGGTCAAGGCCATACTTTTCGAGATATTTCGCCCACTGGGTCAATTGCGGCCACCACTTCGCGGCGAACTTAGCGTTGCCGTCGCAGTGAGCGATCGCGTCGGTGAGGATGATCATGTTGCCGCTCTCCTCGACCGGCATCCCCTCGCCGCCGTCGTCGCGCCCGAAGACCTGCGGATAGGTGCCGAGGTCGTGGGGGGCATTGGGGAATTTCCAGTGCGAGGAGGCCGCGTAGTCGAAGTTCGAAACCAGAGAGGCCTTGGCCAAGCTTGGGCAAAGGAGCAGCCAGATCGGCTCCATCGGGAAGATCACGTCAACAGTGGCGATGTCGCCGTTGCTCGTGTCTTCCTTGGTAAAGAAAAGGGGCTGGCCGTGACCGTCGACGGCGAGCCCGCAGGCCGCGACGCATTCCCGATAGCTCAGTGCCGCAATCTGGGCGTATTTCGCGCCTCCGACCTTGGTCAGATCGGCCATGAGTCGGTTGTCGAAGTTCTCGCACCTCTTCACCAGGCTCGGGTAATCGCGCTCGGCCTCGGTGAACAGCTTTTCGGGCGTCATGCCGTTGCGACGCCAGTAGGGCGGAAGCTTCTGGCCGAAGTAGTCGATCGACCAGATCTCGTCGTAACCGATCATCATGTGCCGCTCGATCGGTGTCGAGCCGACCGAACCGAGGTCGAAGGCCAACGCCACGACTTCGTCTTGCGGCGCGCCCCCAATGGGGTACAGATCGTCCGCTAGTTTACGTTTCTGAGTGAATTCGCCTTCGACTCCTGGAGCCCATCCGTAGGCTGACTCCACGAGACCGGCGGGGGCGACGGCATACGCGTAGCCCCAGTTGATGCGCGTGTCGTCGCCTGCGGGGCGCAAGTAGGTTTGGGCCACCGATCCGGCCTTGAGCGCGCGAAGGCCTCCGAAGCTCTCCGATGAACAGGTGACCGGCTGATGGACGGGTTCAACGGTCAGCCTGCAACTGGCGGAATCGTAGATCGCGACTGCGTGTCGCCTTCCGTCGATCGAATGGACACTCCACGTCAGGTACGTGACCGGCCTGCTGAAAACGTTCAGATCGTCGGGGAGGACTGGGGTCATGAAGGTTAGCGTCACCTTGACTTGTCCGCTAGCGAATAGGAAGATGGAGCGGGTGGGCGTCACCTTCAGGCCAATCTGTGGCATGGCGGGAACGTCCTTGGGCTCGTTGCCCATGAGCCGGTAGGACTTGCCGTCGATCCGTATGAGACTCACCAACGGATGGGGATGGTGCGTCCAGTGCCGCGTGACGTCGTCCGTCAACTTGTCGGCCTCCGACCAGATGCTCAGATAGGGATCGCTCGTAACGAGAGGAACCGCGGGCGGCCGGAAGCTCGTCTGGCCGTGGGTCAAGGAGGCGGCGACGAAGCCGGCCAGGAGGGCCGCCGTCTTCCAGTTCAAGTTCATCGCCCCTGAGGCTACCCAGCAACTGCCGTCGCCGGCTCAATAGCGTCTTGAGCCTTCGCCATAGTCCTTCCGGCCGGAAATTCCGTCCCATACGGACGCAGAGGTCGTACGGCAAGCTGGGTCACGAGCCTCTGCAAAAGAAGTTACTCAAACCACGCTCGCAACGAAGAACTTCGGTGATACAGTAATGATTACTATGCAAAGCCCGTCCCTAGTTCGGCGTATGTCGTTTGCTTGCCTCGCTTTGGCTGGGACGTGCACGGCTCCTGGGCAGCAGGCCTACACAGCTACTGTCCTTCAGTCCACAGGCTTCTATCAGACCAACGCGTCGGCGATTTCCGGCAACTTGATCATCGGCATCGGCCAAGGCTGGGGCGGTGTCATACGCGCCATTTTGTGGCGAGTCGATACTGGGCAGTGGTTGGACGTGTCTCCCCCAGGGTATTCGGAGGTCGAAGGCTGTGGGATCGAGGGAACAACTATGGTCGGCGACGCGATCGTTGGCGGACAATGGCATGCGGTGCTCTGGAGCCTAAACACGCCCAGGGTGGTCGATCTCAACCCAGGGGGGTTCACGCAAAGTATAGCGTTTGGCGTTTCCGGTGGCACCCAGATTGGAGTCGGATACTTGCCCGGTTCCTTTCGAGGGCACGCGCTCCTGTGGCACGGCAGCGCAGCGAGCGCCGTGGATCTCGGCCCCATGACTTCCACCATCCCTGACGTGTTTGGGGAAGCTGTGTCGGGAGACGCTCAGGTGGGCATTCGCCGGAACCCAAACCGGGCAGTCCTTTGGCACGGAACTGCAGCCAGTGCAATCGATTTGACTCCGGCCACATGCTCAATTGCCGGCGCATTCGGCGTTTCCGGCGACGTTCAGGTTGGATTCGGCCTGGACCGACAGGCCGGTCAAGACCACGCTCTTCTGTGGCACGGGACGGCCGCCAGCGCGATCGACCTCAATCCAAGTTGGTGCGGTTCCAGTTCCGCAGAGGCGGCGTCGGACGGGGTTCAGGTCGGATATGGCCGCGATTTATCGGGCGACGACTATGACATCGCTGTCCTGTGGAACGGGACGGCAATCAGCGCGGTAAACCTTCAGACGCCTCTGGCCGCAATGCGGCCGGAACTCGTCCAGTCGGAGGCGGTAGGCGTTTCCGAGGGGGTCGCCGTGGGCTGGGGCCAAGACTTCTCGGGGCATCCGTACGCTGTGATGTGGAAGCCCAGCCCCTAAAGGTGGGCTCAAAAGCTCGGCGTTCCCGACTATAGCTGTAGCCAGCCCGGCAACGCCGAATATCCTACGGCCTTTTGATCTAAGAGGACCCTTTCCCAAATTGTGTGGGTTACGTTCGGCCCCAGAACATGGTTGTGTAGACATGCGTCGTCCCTTCGAAGCAACCAGCCGAAGCGTGCCTTCCCTGCCGAGGGCGCTCCGCAGGCTTGACAGGTTCGCAATTTGCGGATCAGGCTCCGGCTAGCTTTCGGCAGGGAACAAGGGCGTCGACTCATGATCCAACCCCGGACTGAATGCCTCGCGAATCGGCGGAGAGCCACAGTCGTCTGCCTGCCCACACTGTGTGAGTGAGAGCGTCTAAGAGCGACCCCGCTCGGAGGGATGGAGCAGTGTTGGTCACGCACTCATCCTCCCAAGGGGTCAGGCGTGGACGAGACGCTCCGCGACCAGCTCCGCCGCTTCGACGCAGTTTGCGAGCAGGCTCGCAACCGTCATCGGGCCGACGCCGCCGGGAACCGGGGTGATCCAGCCCGCGACCTCGCTCGCCGACTCGAATTCGACGTCGCCGACGTCGCCCTGCCGGCCCTCGACCTTGTTGTAGCCCGCGTCGATCACGACCGCGCCGGGCTTGATCCAGTCGCCCTTAACCATCTCCGCGCGGCCAACCGCAGCGACGAGGATGTCGGCTTCGCGGCACAGGGCGGGAAGGTCCTGGGTGCGGGAGTGGGCGACGGTGACCGTCGCGTGTTTCTGGAGAAGCATGAGGGCCATCGGCTTGCCGAGGATGACGCTGCGCCCGATCACGACCGCGCGCTTGCCCTTCACCGGCAGGTCGTAGTGTTCGATGATCTTCGTGATCCCAAGCGGAGTTGCGCAGCGGAAGCCGGGCAGATCGGCGACGAGCCGGCCCAGCGACGCCGGAGTGATGCCGTCGACGTCCTTCTCCGCGCCGAGCGTGAGCAAGGCCTCGTTCTCGTCGAGCTGCTGGGGAAGGGGATGCTGTATCAGCACGCCATGGACGTCCGGGTTGGCGTTCAGCTCCTTGATCTTGGCGATCAGCTCCGGCTGGGTCGTCTCCTCGTTGACTTCGAATGAGCCGCTGATCATGCCTGCCGTCTCCGCCCACTTGCGCTTCATGCGGACATAGGACAGGCTCGCCGGGTCTTGCGCGGCGACGAGTACGTCGAGCCGGGGAGTGATGCCTTTCGCCCGCAGGGCGTCCACTCTTTCTTTGAGCTGGGCCCTGACTTCGCGGGACAAGGCAAGGCCGTCGAGAATCTGTGCAGCCACGCCTAGATTCTGGCACGCCGATCAGCCAGTTCCGGGGTGGTCAAATCTGACGACAGCTGGGATTGGAGTGATGGAGCGGTGGAGTGATGGAGTAAGGGAGGCGGTGATCCAGCAACTCAGGAGTGGAGCTACGGCCTCACTCGCATGATCACCGTGCTGCCACGACCCGCGCGGTTCTCGTTGAAGGACGGTCAGTCAAGTGCTTGCCAACGGAACAAAGCGAGGTTCCTTTCGTCGTCCGAGCCCGAGCCCGAAGCCCTTCGCTCCGTCGGAAAGCGAAACCTCCGCAAGCGTTGGGGCCGAGAGCGGCATCACCACAGTTCACGTCTGTCACGCGCCGACATCTGAACCGGCTGCATTGCCTTCGATGAGCTATGCTGCGCAAGTCCCCACTATCCTCGCCGGTAGTGTATCAAACTGATACACCACCTCCTCGCCGGGGGCGCATCGAGTTGCGGTATTCTTTGTCTACTGGTGGCGTTTCCTGTCCTTAAGCGCTTGCATCGTCGCCTCCCTTAAGTCGACCCGCGGATTGTCCGTCGCACGATTCACAGGTCATCTGGAGTAGAAATTAATATGGCTTTCCCCCCGCACATTCAGCTTGCCATTCGCATGCTTCCGCATTTGATCGAGACCGCCAAGGAGGGGAAGCGGACCAACTACGACGAACTGGCGGCCGTCTTGAAAATGGAAACCAGGCTCTTCTCAAAGCCGCTTGCCTTCATCCGCGACGACATATGCGTGGTCCACGGCCTTCCCCCGCTGACCGCGGTCGTCGAGAACAAGGGCCCGGACAAGCTGGCCAACAGCTTCGCCCCGCCCGAGTTCGCCAGGCTGAGCAAGCCCGAGTACGACCAGCTTCGCAAGGAAGCGCTCCAGAAGGTCTACTCCTACCAGAAGTGGGACATGGCCCTTAACGGATTGGAGACCCTCTACTGCGTCCGCTAGCGGCCCAGGACCGGCTGAACAACCTCCGCCCGTCGGGTGTTGGATGCACCAAATGAAGCGACTGTCCCGCTCCATTGCGCGGGGGCGTGAGCTATAATGTCGCAAGCGCGACGGGCGCTACCGGGTCCGCGGAAAGGGCTTAGCCCACCTTTCGAAGCTTCTCATATAGACATCAACCGCTATGCGGCCTAATCGCGGACCTTAGGCGATCGCATGGAGGTTCCAATGTCGAAGTCACTTCCTAAGCAGCCCAGCTTAGAACATCTCAAGAATGAAGCCAAGGCCCTGCTGCGCCTGGCCAAAGCCGGCGACCGCGCCAGTCTCGAACAAATCGGCGAAGCTAAGCTCGTCAACGCCCAACTCGCGGTTGCCCGCGACTACGGATTCGCAAGCTGGTCGAAGCTCAAGCGCGTGGTGGAGGGCTACGCCAACCGGCGAGACGCCTTGTTCGCCGCGATCCGAGCCGGGGATCGTGAGCGCGTCGCGACGGTTCTCGATGAGAACCCGGCCCTGATCGCAAGCTACGACGAGCACGCGTTCGGCGCGACCCCGATCGTTGCCGCCGCTCACCGAAACGACCGGCCGATGCTCGAGTTGCTCCTCAGCCGGGGGGCCGACATCGACGCCCGCAGCGATTGGTGGGCAGGGAGCTTCGGAGCCCTCGACTTCACCGACGAGGAGACCTCGCAGTTCCTCATCCGACGTGGCGCGGCGCTCACCGCGCACGCGGCGGCCCGGCTCGGAATGGTGGAGGAACTGCGTAGGATCATCGCTCAGAATCCAGCGGTCGTCCATGAGCGAGGAGGGGACGGCCAATATCCCCTCCACTTCGCGAAGACTCCGGAGATCGTCAACATCCTCGTCGACGCAGGAGCCGATATGGAGGCCCGAGATCTTGACCACGAGGGAACGGCCGCTCAAACGCGGATTCTCGATCTGCCGGTCTTGCGGCGGCTGGTTGAACGGGGAGCGAAAACGGATATCTTCATCGCCATCGCGCTCGACGATCTCGAACTCGTGAAGAAGCACCTAGACGAAGATCCGGACGCGCTCGGAAGACGCATCGACGATCCAGGAAACCCAATGATTCCGAAGGCGCCAGGGAGCCACATCTACACATATAACATCGGCTTCGTGCGTCCGTTTCAGGCCGCGGTGAAGCTGGAGCGGGAACGGATCTTCGACTATCTGTTCGAAAGATCTCCAACCGGCCTTCGGCTGATCTCAGCTTGCTGGAAGGGGGACCGCGAAGCGGTACACCGCATCCTGGCGGAGCACCCGCGAGCGGTTGCCGAGCTTGGCGATCGTGACCGAATCCTCCTATGCGAAGCCGCGCGAACCCCAATTCCGGCCGCCGTCGGCTTGATGCTCGAAGTCGGGTTCGATGTCGCGACCGAAGACCGGGAGAAGTTCACGGCCATCCATTGGGCTTCGTTCCACGGACGAGACGACCTGATCGAAATGATCCTGCCATACAAGCCCGACCTGGAGAAGCAGAACGCGTACGGCGGCACCGTGCTCTCGACGGGTATCTACGGCTCGATGAACCGTTGGCACCAGGACGGGAACTACGCAAGGTCAATGGAGCTACTCATCGCAGCCGGCGCGAAGCTGCCGGTGACGGCGAGGGGAAGCGAAGAGGTCGTGGAAGTGCTGAGGAGGCACGGCGTGCCGGAGTAGGCGGAAGCGAGGAGTGGTGGAGTGACGGAGTGATGTCCAAACCGGTCGATAGGTGAATGGGTGAATCGATGAATGGATTGACTTCGGCCGCCACACCTCTGCCTCCCGCCGAACTCCATTACTCCTCCACTCCATCACTCCAAATCCGCCTATCCACCGCGCACCCCGCTGACTCTAGACAATTGAAGCAAACCGCGATGGGCCGAGGAAACTGGGAGGGGGCTGACGAGGAAACGCTGGTGATCGCCGCGCAAGCGGGAGACCTGGACGCCTTCGACGTCCTCTCCCGGAGGTACCGGCCAGCGGCGGTGACCGTAGCAAGACAGACGTTGTCAAGAGAAGCAGCCGAGGACGCGGCGCAGGACTCGCTCCTGTCCGCCTTCAAGGCCCTGCCGATGCTCAGCGAACCGGGCCGGTTTTCGGCCTGGTTCGGCTCGATCGTTCGCCATCGAGCCGCGCGCATGGGACGGCAGCGCTCGAAAGAGCCGCTTCCGCTCGACGAGGTCATTTTGGCTTACGCGCCGTCGATCGTCGGTTCGCTTCACGAGGACGAGAGATCGAAGCACGTGCGGTGCGCGGTGTCGGACCTTCCGGAAGAAATCCGGAGCGTTACGGAGCTGCATTATCTGCAGGAGTGGAGCGCGCCACGCATCGCAGAGTTTCTCTCAACGCCTCTGACGACTGTGAAATGGAGGCTGCATACGGCCCGGCGTCTGCTCCGGAACCGGCTCGCCGCCCTGGAGGAAATCGAATGATCGAAAAAAGTGGAAGTGAAATTGGGTCCCTTCGGCGGATGCTGAGGGAGATCGCCGACCTCGCCGAAAACGCGAGCCTTACCGGAAGTTTGTCGTCTGGCGCCTCGAAAGCCGTCCAGCGCTACAACGCCATCCTGCGCCAACTCGTCGAATCCGGCACGGTTGCGAAAGGCATCTTCGACGAGTTGAACGTTGAAACGACGGACTACGGCCAGCTCGGCGTCGACGCCCGCCTTCTGTCTTCATATCTCAAAGGGCAGGAAAGCAACGACAACGGCTCCGGACGAGGAGAGTCTTCGGTCCTGATCAGGCTTGCGCCCTTCATTCGCGGGGAAGATCTTGCCTTGCTCGTTCGCGAACAAATTGCGAAGGGCGCCCACATCAATTCGCACGTTATCACGGCGCTTGCTCCCTTCCTTGGGTCCGACCAGTTGGGGCAGCTTGTTCGTGAACACCTTATCTCCGATTCGGCGGCCAAAGAGACGCCACCGGCCCCACCCTCCGCTCCGCCTGCCCCGGCACGGCCCGAACCGATCCGCCAGGAACCGGGCGGCGAAACAGTGCAGGACTTGATTGAGCAGCTTCGGCGGCCCGAGCTTTCGCGCGAAGAGCGCGAGCGGATCGCCGCTCGGCTGGCCGAACTGGCTGGACAACTCTGAAACGTTAGAACGCGCTTTGCATCGGCTTACGGCTAGGTGACTCGCCTGCTCATTGGCGCGTAAGCCTTGTATTAGGGCAAGCCGCCCCTAACCGATGTAACGAGTTGACCGAAGGGCGCCTCCATAGCCGGCAGGTCAGCAATAACAGGTGGCCGCGTAAGCGGCCCTTTACCCTCGAGTTTCACGGACTGCACACGCGGGGCTTGGGACGGCGAATTGCAACGCGCCGGTGGGTGACGCGTCCCTATTCTCAGGTATGAAGCAATTCTCGACTTTGATGATTCTCGCTTGGCTCGCCACGATCGCGTTCGGGCAAGGGGCATCGCAGACTCATGGCTACCTCAAGGCCTCCGGAGGAAGCTACTCCGTGGAGGTCGTCACGAAGCCGGTGACGTTTAGGAGCGGCACGGAGCAGTCCACCTTTTGGGGAGGAGGCGGCAGAACGCCCCCCGAGGAAATCGTCACGGGCATCGTTCTCAAGTCGAAGAACACCGTAATTCGAGTGCCGCGATCGGCCTACGCCGACCTCTCAAATGTGAACCGGATCTGGATTGTTAAGACGAAGGGAGGATGCGTAGTGCATCTCGAAGGCGGCGACGCCAGTGTGGCCTACCGGGCCATCTTCACCGTCCGTGGAACAGACCTGATCGATCGTAAAGTGGCGGACGGCGAGTTTCCCGAGTACAACTGGGAGCGAACGGTCTACTATTCGAAAGAGCCGCCTGGCTAGGGACGACACCACGACGGGGACGGCCGCGCAAACGCATGGTCGGGGTGCCCTGCCACGCTCACTTCTCCCGTTTCACGCACGCGTAGGCGTTGTGGGCGTGGATCGACTCCAAGTTCTCCACTTCGATTTCGTAGCTCGCGATCCGGTCCTCGTGGTCAAAGGCGAGCGAGACTTCGCGCACCATGTCCTCCACGAAGCGCGGGTTGTCGTAAGCCTGCTCGGTCACGAACTTCTCGTCGGGCCGTTTGAGAAGTGGATAAAGGGGCGCGGAGGCCGCCTCTTCGATCAGATCGATCACGCATTCCAGCCAGAGGGTTTCGCCGCGAGGCCGGACCGCAACTTTCACATAGCCGCGCTGATTGTGCGCCCCATACGCCGAGATCTCCTTCGAGCAGGGGCAGAGGGTAGTCACGGGAACCGTTACGCGAATGACGAAATCCTCCTCCTCGCCGCCGGTCGCAGAGAAGCCGCATTCGTAGCCCATCATCGCGACCTTCCCCGTCACGGGCGCGGCTTTTTCGCGGAAGTAGGTGAAGGTGACGTCGAGGTGGGACGACTTGGCCTTCAGCCTTTCGCGAAGCCTCGCGAGGATCGAAGGGATCGTCTCCGGGCTGATGTCGTGGTTGTGCTCGCCGAGAACCTCCAGGAACCGGCTCATGTGCGTGCCCTTGAATTCCTGGGGCAGATCGACGGTGAGGGCAAAGTTGCCGACCGTCTGCTGGACGCCGTTGCTGCGAACCTTCAGCGTGATCGGATAAAGCACCTCGCGTACGCCGACGCGGTCGATCGGGATCTTCCGCTCATCGCGCGAGCTTTGAACGTCGACGAGCTTTCCAGGAATCGTGGCCGTGCTTCCGTTTTTTGACATGGGTCCTAAGGTTCTACGACGGGGGTTAATCCTGATTGCAGCGGTCCGAGACGTCGAAGCGCGCGGGGCCTATCGAGGATTGAATCTGCCAAGCGCGGCTGCAAACAACTGGAGAATGCGAATGTCTTTCGCTGCCAATGCGTCTGGGCTCAGCGAGGAAACCGCCAGCACTCCGATCCGGGCCCTTCCGCCGGGACCTCCCAGGTTCGGGATCGGCACACAGATCATGGCTCGATCAGGACGGATCTTCTCAGATGCGAAGAACCGCTGGTAGACATACGGTTTCTCCTCAGTCTGGCTCAATACGTCTTCATCAAATACGACACGCCCAGAAGTGAAGCAATAGCCCGCCACTCCAGAATGCACCTTGTGGCTCAAAGAGCTTTCGGACTTCGGGTTCCAAGGCAGCACGGTGAGCCGAAGGCGCCTAACGTCGGCATCGAGCGTGCCAGCGTAGCCACCCTCTGGAACTTTGAGGTCCCGGCCGTCCGGACCGACATAGAATGCCGCCGCCCGGAAGTCTGAAACGTCTGGATGCGCATGGGCGATGGACCGTAGGCATCCATTCAGGAGGTCGCTCAGGTCCGACGGTCCGAGAGCGTTCTGCTCCATGGCGCGTGTGATCGAGTCGGTGGAGATGGCGTCGACCGTGATGAAGCTCGCGGGCTCGGCGCGCAAGCGGCACAGGTTGCCGCTATAGACAGCGCCGCCGGGGCCGGCGAACGACCCAATGAAGGCGATGCAGGCAGCGACAATGGGCCTCCCGCTTCGACCAAGCGGGGGGCTACCGAAGGCGCCGAGATAGAAGCTCCTGATCGCAAAACATCCAACCGAGGCGGTTAGGGCCAGATGAAGGCAAGCCCCAACCACGGCAAGGCGAAGAACGCGGCGATGTTAGCGCAAGCCGCCAACGCGGCAAGAAGGGCGAATTGGGATAGGCGCACGGAACGCTCTCGAGGCGGGGCTTCTTTCAGGAGAGCGAGGGCGCGCGTTGGAAGGGTACGGGGGCGTACCTGAGCCGGGCCATTGACCGCCGGCCGAATCACGGCGGGGGTCTTTAGAATGATGGTGTTACGTTCGGAGTTCCATTCTTCGGCGAGTTGCCCTATCCGAGTCCGAATCCGAGCGTCCCTGGCGGCCCAGTTCGCCAGCCACTTATGCGCGGTTTCGGGGAGGTCTCCTGTAACAAACAGGCGCATTGCAAACTCGGACGGCCGTCCCAGGGCGTCCGCAATGCCCGCATTGAAATCGACGTCTTCCTGCAAGTCTTCATATGCTTTAGGCACGGCGCGTCCCCTTTCTCTGTCGCCGTTTGCGAAGCTTGTTCATGCGGCGTATGGCCGCTATCGCCAAGGCGTCCCTTTCGGCTTCGTCATCGAAGCACACCATCGGCAGGGTTCCCTCGGAATTCGGGTATTTGTTTCCGCACCATTCCTCCATATAGGGCAGCACGCCAGGAATGCAGGCGGCAAGCTCACACCTCGCTGGGCCGCGAGAGGGATTCGCATAGTAGGAATGGAGGGCCGCCCTTTCCGGCGCCTCCAGAATTGAGAATTGCTTATAGATCCAGGTCGCATCAGGGGTACCGCGCGAAACGGTCCCTCCATTTTCGAGGCCCTCGATATCGACTCCCGTTAACTCACGAAATCTCTTGGGCCGGCGAAGGTCGGCAGCCTGCGGTGCGACCTAGAGATCAATCGGGGCCGGTTCGCCGGATCACATGGATCGAGTCCCCCGTCCGCAAGTTCCGCCGCCGCCTGCGAAACGGCGTCTTCAGCATCCTCGCGCCTGCAATGTCGGTGAAAGGCAACCGCCTTTACGATGCTGCCGAGGTAGACGCTTTCCTGGGCACAGCGCGCCGACGGTCCCTGGGAGGCGTGCTCCAGTCCATCGCCATCGAGGAAGTGGGGCCGGTCACTCAACATCTGCCCCCGCCAGCCATCTAAGCGTGGCGACAAGGTCGAGGTTGGTCAAGGTCTCGGGCCGACCGTCGGTCGGCATTGCGTCGGCAACCTTCTCGGCTTCGATCAGAGCCATCGTCGTGAGCCAAACGTCGACGCTCCGAACCCTGGTCTTGCGGGCAGCCTCTACAAGGGACTGTATACTGCCGCGAGCCATCATCGCCTCGGCGATCCTCTCGAGATTGTCCGGCTGGGCCGCAAACGTGCGGCGAACCACCTGCCAACAGTGTCGACTGACGCTGTCCTCAAGGTCGTAGTACGTATCGGCCAGCATGGTGGACCTAATCGCTGATTTCATGTCAACTCTTCGCCTCCGCCTATATCCCGACGCCATCGTCCCTCAGAAGCGCAATACCGCCCCACTCTTAATAGAGTCTTAAGAAGCGGCAGTGTTGGTTGAAACGTCTTGCATTAGTTACCAGCCTTATGACTTCGATCCAACGAGGTCCCGACCGGTTCCTTCGGTCAGCCCCAGTTTGCCAGCGATATTACTGATCGTAAACCCAGGCCTGAAAGGAACACTTTTTGCGATGGTTATCGGCGCCCTTCTCGTCGTCTCAGCCGCCTTCGCCCAGCAGTCCGCCTGGCATCTCTATGAGCCCAAGGGCAGCGGGATTCGGTTCACCATGCCTGGAACCGTCTACGCTGACTCTCAGGCCGACGGGAACGGAAAGACGGTGTATCGGTACCACGCCGACGCCGATGGCATTCAATACACTATCGTGTTCGGCGACGTGGCCGGAAAGCTCGCAACCGAAGTTAACGCGCTTTGGGCGAAAGACCGGAGCGGCGCTTCGGTCAAGCAAATCCTCACCGACACCCTCAAAGCCTCTCCCGAGGAAGATGGAACGATCGGCGTCACGAGGTTTGGGAACATGAAGGGGTTCCCAACGATGGCGCAGATCGTGAGCCACGACGACGGTAGTGGATCGAACCTTATGGCCGCGTTCACCAGACGCGGAGTGGTCGCCGCGAGCGTGCGGTCGCCGAAGTCGCCGGAAGCGACCCAGAATGCGTTTCGATTCATCGACTCGATCGACCTGAGCGCCCGGAAGTAAATCGGACGCCGGGGCCCCTCGCCCGCTGACGACGAAAAAAGACCCTGAATCAACCCTCGATCTTCCTTCCTATATAGCCTCACTGCCAAGGAGGAAGGAGCATCACTCCACCCCGGAAGGGCGGCGACTGGCCCGGCGCCACTTTCTGGAATCGGTTAGACTTCGTTCGTTGGTTTGAAAAGTGAATAAGATTGCGTTGTCCTCCCCGGCCGCGTTCGCCTGCCTCGTCTCCGGGTGTGGAACCAGAAGCGCCGTTAGCTCCGGCCCAGCTCCGGCGGCGCCTCCCGGCTACGTGAAGATCTCTCCTCAAAAGATCTCGGAAACGCCCACCGATATCCATTGGAAATGGTCGATCGTAGGCGACCGGAATTGGTCCGACCTCTCCGGAGGCCTCGACTCCACTATTTCCAAGTCTTATCCCCTGACCGGCAGCACCCAGGCCGGCGGCTCAAACGTCGTCGTATACGATCTGGATATAACGGCGGCGAAGAACGGCAACCAGGTCGTTTTCTCGTACTGGGCACGTTTGAGTAGCGCGAGCGGAACGACATCGAGCACCTCCTCGCCCCTGCCGGGAGAGACGCAAGAGACCGACCTGCGAAGAGTCGCCGTCGCGCTCGTTACGTCAGAAATTCAGAAACCGATTCCCGGCAAAATCTCCCTCCTAAGACTGGAATTTGTTAGCAAGGGTGGGAAAAAGTCGTCGCAGGATATCGTGCTCAACGTGGCCGACTGAACGCCCCAGAGCCTCGCGTCGTCCGGGCCACGGTTCCAGCTTCCGCACGAACCCACGGTCTTGGGCTAGTGGGCAGGTTGCCGTGCCTTGTGCTACAACACGGCGGATAAAGACGAATCATGGCCGCCCGCCGATTCGCTCAGAGAGGTTAAGAAGCGAGAAAAGTCGTCCGGAGGGTTGACTTCGGAGCCTCGATGTGCCTACAATATCCTTTGCGCCCGGCTTACCGGGCCGCAGCCCTTTGAAAGCTCAATAGAGGAATCACGTTCAGATAAGTAGTTCTGACGGAATCGATCCCGATTTCAAAATCGGGACAAATCCCGTTAAAACCCCGATCATAGATCGGGGCGGTGGCTCGAGCCCTGCGAGTTCGTCTCGGTGGGCAAAGAGATCCTCGCAAGAGGAAACACCAAACAAGTAAGTCAACCATCCCTGTCAAAAGGGATTCGGTCAACACTTTCTTCGGAGAGTTTGATCATGGCTCAGGACGAACGCTGGCGGCGTGCCTAAAACATGCAAGTCGAACGGTGGAGCAATCCACAGTGGCGAACGGCGGAGTAATACATAAGCAACGTGCCCTGAAGACTGGGATAGTCAGAGGAAACTCTGGGTAATACCAGATGTGGCCGTCACCCCGCATGGGGAGACGATTAAATGGTTTTTCGCTTCAGGAGCGGCTTATGGCCTATCAGGTAGTTGGTGGGGTAACGGCCTACCAAGCCGACGACGGGTAGCGGGTCTGAGAGGATGATCCGCTCGAGTGGGACTGAGACACGGCCCACACACCTACGGGTGGCAGCAGTTGGGAATCTTGCACAATGGGGGAAACCCTGATGCAGCGACGCCGCGTGGAGGATGAAGGATCTAGGTCTGTAAACTCCTTTTTCAGGGAAAGACTTAGGACGGTACCCTGAGAATAAGGACCGGCTAACTACGTGCCAGCAGCCGCGGTAAGACGTAGGGTCCAAGCGTTGTCCGGATTTACTGGGCGTAAAGAGCGCGTAGGCGGCTCGTTAAGTGTGAAGCTAAATCTCCGGGCTCAACCCGGAAACTATTTCGCATACTGGCAAGCTAGAGTGATGCAGAGGTTTGTGGAATTCCTGGTGTAGCGGTGAAATGCGTTGATATCAGGAGGAACACCCATGGCGAAGGCAGCAAACTGGGCATTAACTGACGCTGAGGCGCGAAAGCGTGGGTAGCAAACAGGATTAGATACCCTGGTAGTCCACGCCCTAAACGATG